>Ga0307515_10004652_pt1 | contig 28174 bp, 4 predicted proteins | sample 17_EM_MG_FD_194513 | JGI IMG/M metagenome (GOLD analysis project Ga0307515, IMG submission 194513) | Populus trichocarpa ectomycorrhiza microbial communities from riparian zone in the Pacific Northwest, United States - 17_EM | ecosystem: Host-associated > Plants > Roots > Unclassified | place... | reverse complement strand
GCTAGATTAACTATTGAGGGCGAAGGTTTTTATAAAGCTAGATTTATAAGACGCCTATTATAGGCTCTATATTAAAAGGGGGGATAAGTAAAAGACTGCTTTTAAAACCTAATATAGCTACTTTAAGTATCTAGTAATTCCTTTTAGGCTAGCCAATGCGCTTATAATATTCTAATTATATATTTATAGAGCCTTAGGGGGACGATTTAACCGTATATATATTATCTATCTAGATAATATCCTAATCTACTTAGAAGATAAGAATTAGTATAAGTAATACGTCTGCGAAATGCTAGAACGTTTAGATAATTAGGGCCTCTACACTAAGGTATTAAAATATATCTTTAATATTAAACAGGTTAAGTTCTTAGGTTATATTATAATACCTATAGGCGTAGTTATAGACCTAGTACAGGTGTAGATAATCTAAGAGTAGCTAGAGCTAAAGAGCTACTAGGATATTTAAGTGTTTCTAGGCTTTACTAATTTCTATAGACGCTTTATTTATAACTACTTAAATATTACCTAATACCTATTTAATTATATTACGGAAGCTTCCTAAGACCTAGCTTAAAAAGTAAAAGGCTTAAATCCAAGAAGGAAAAAACCCCAAAAAAGGATTAATTAAATAGTATAAACTATAGTTATAGTCTAGAAAGGTTTAGGAGGCCTTTTAGAAACTATATTACTACGGCATTTTAACCTAGATTAGCTACTAATAATAGTTACTAATATATTAAATCTTGTCCTTATTAGTATCCTACTATAACCTAATAGGCATCTAGATGCTACTCAGTTCTATTAAAAACTAGTAATATTTTATAGCAGAAAATTCTAAGGGCTTAAAATTAGGTATTATATCTATAATATGGAACTACTGGTTATAGTTAACTACTTTAAATAGTGGTGATACTACCTTAAATACGCGAGCTATACCACTTATATACTCTTAAATTATTATAATCTATGCTACTTTATAACTATAAAGGAGCTTATACCTTAATAGGCCAAATAGGTAGAGGAGCTTATATAATTTAATTTTAAGATTAAATATAAGCTAGGGGAAAGCAACCTTACTAATAAACCAATAACGGCTAGACTATATCTGTAAGGGATATTATTGCAAACACCTTAGGTTGCCCTTAGGACAACCCCCGGACGCCCCTTAAATAGTCGCTAGTTACGTACTAGAGGCACATATCTATAGTATATAATCTTTACAATTCTAAAGACCTTACCTCCTTAAGGATTTGTCTCTCTTACCAATCTATCCTGTTCTATAATCGTGTCCTTATAGCCCCCTATCTATAAAGTCCCCTTATAATACCTAAGGCTTTAAAACGGAAGAAGGAAAACGGATAATAGATATTTTACTCCCTATATTATAGAACAAGCTTTAGGTATAAAATACTTAAGTACCTATAGCTCTATATATTAAGTCTTAGGCGGTATAAGCCTTATTAGTTTTTACCAATATTCTAGCTAGTACCCAGTTTATTACTAATAAGGGTCTAAATATACCTAGATAGGACGTCTCTAATATATTCTTAGAACCTAGTAATATACCACCTCTAATTATTAAGCTATTCCTTTAAACTAATAGCGAAGCTATAAAGTAATTAGAACTCGGAGCCCTATAATAACTAAAGGACTTTAATCTTATAGCGGCCTTTCTAATATATACGTACCGAAAAGTTATAAAATCTATAGTACTATCTAGTCTTATACTTAAAGTAGTATAGAATAAAATAGCTTTTACCTAAAAATTATCTAAAAGGTTAACGGATTTTATCCGTAAGGTGTAATAAAGGGACGCCTTCTATACTATCTTTAATATAGAAGTAGACTAGAAACGTAATAAAAAGGAAGCGATTAAGCGCTACTATTATAATGGGGTAAGTTGGCCCACTAGATTTAATATCTAGATTAGGTATAGTCTAGGGAGTGTATAGGCCTTCTATAGGTATATAGATTAGTTTATAGCCCTAGAGTTTCTAATAACTTAGATAGGCTTAATAGATAGATAGTTTTGGGAGACAATATACTCTTTTCTTCTTTTCTTATTAGCTGCTTTCCTACTAATTTCTACTAACTAACTACGACCGACTAATAGACCGACAGTATCGTAACTTCTTGTCTAAAGAGAGACCTTCCCTTCCATATAATTTACGGCATTCCATATAAAGACAACGGCAAGCTCTTTAAATTAGGAGTCTAGCACTCTATATATAGAAGATACGTAAGAACGTACTACAGCTATAAAAGGACTAAAAATTGTTAAGTTACTGTTACCGAAAGCTATTAAGTCACTAATAGGTACGGAAATTAAGCACGGAACTACTAGCAATATACGCGCAGGCATTACTATTATTAAGATAAGTTAATAATACTTTTAGAGATTATTATTTAAGACTTATAGTAGACGGAATAGATAACTAGGAGTAGGAATATAAGTATGGAGTATAGCAGGACAGAGGATAAAAGAGAGGGTTATAATATATTAGGACCAGCAAAAAGAAGTCTTAAAAAATTTTTTTACTGTATTTGTAACGGTCTATACAATTCTTCTTATATTTATATAGGCCTCCCTTAAATTTATAAGAGTAATAGCAATAGGACCAATAAAAGGAATACTAGGGATGCTAAGCCTATTCTATAATAATAACGGAGAAGAAATTAGGCAGCCTATTAACCTATAAAGTTTTCCTAACCTAGAGAATGTAGTACTAAACCTAACTCCTATAAAGTCTAGAACTAATAACCTTTAGTAAAGAAAGGACAAGAATTAAAAGGTGAACTTACCTATCCTAAAAGAAACTGCAAGTCTGTTACCTTATAATAAACTACTAATAAAGTAAGATAAGGTATATATTATAGCCTAGCCTATACTAGCTCTAGGGACTCTAGGAACTCCTTACTTTACGGGACAAAATATATTATAATTTATTGAATAGTACGAGCGACTATATATCTAATACCGTGTTATAGACAATAAGAAGCATTAAGGACTTCCAGGATATAACGACTATTAGATAAGGACTTAGATCTAAAGCCTACCTAAATTTATTATTAGTAGATAGACGGAACTTATAAAAAGGCTTTAGATAAACTACTAAGAAAGTAACTACTTTTAGCAAGTTAAGATAGTAGAATTCTTAAAAGCTTATACACTATAATATAGGAATAACCCACCCAGTAGTATACGCAAGTACTACAGCCAATTTACACTAATTTCCTAGAAGGTTACTAAGGCTAGTAAATTAGAAAACTATAAATAAGGATACTAGTTTATAAAGGGACTCCTATTTAAATGTTAAAGATATACTACAATTAAGACAAGAGCTGACCTAGATAGACGAGAGTCTTTTAACTTCTATCTGCTAAGAAGGGCTATGGAAAATAGGCTTAATTTACATAAGAGCGCAAAACGCTTATTAATAATAAACCTTAAGGAACAAGGTCTTTATTAGCTAGTTAAATAATTCTATAATTAGTAACCGGTTATATTAAACTAGAGAGATGCTTCTTTTCGGCCACGTTTAGTCTCTTAGCTAAATAAGTTAGTAAGTACCCATTATATAACCTAAGAGATAGACCCTAAGCTGGAGAAGCTTACTAATTAACTTTAGAGGCTTAATTTAGGGACGGTTAAATTGGCAGATGTTATATCTTTAATACCATTCCTTAATAGAATTTGCTAAGATCTAATATAGTATACGTAGCTTTAAAATAATATATTAATACATTAAGAACAAGTAGGTCTATTACTAGCAATAAATAATAACGGACTACTATCGTCCTATAAGGGGGTAATATAAAAGCAATATAAGCTAGGCCTAGAAAAGTATAAAGGACTAAGAAATCTTAATATATACTAAGTATAAGCTAAGACGTGCTATAGATATAGAGGCCCTTACTACCTTATTAACTAATGCCTAAAGTTTTAAGAACTAGTTAGCTATGGGTTCCTATATATAAATAAAAACAACTAAAATCATACTAAAACACATAAGCGCCCGGAAAATCCACTCCCGTATTTACTAAACTATAATTAAATTTAGTTCTATAAAGACTGGCTAAGGTAGAATACGAATATTAATCCTAATATAACGGCGATAGGTATTTAACTAAATGCGTCCTTAGTAGAGCTCATAAAAAGTAAAGAAGAACTTAGCGAGTCCTAGGAAGATATATACTAAGTAAAGTCAGTATATATTAATTTAGTAGAAACAGTAACCTAGCCGTAGCCTATAACGCGGTTATACAATCTTAGGAAACCGTAAGGAGATATAAGGGTAACGAAACCGCCTCTAAAACCGACTAGTCCGCAACTAGTAATAGTTTAAAATATATAACTAGGAGGATATACCCAAATCGCACTATAACTATAATAGTAGGTTCCTTAATTACTAAAAAATAATAAGGAGACTAATAAATTAGACTATACTAAATAGCTAAAAAGAAAAGTAGAGTAAGGAATGGATGTAATAATAACCGCTAAAGTACTATAACTAAAACTAGTTAGAATAACAGATTACTAAAAGGGAATATCCTAAGCCCAACTGTAATGGCAGACAACGGCAGAGAGGCTTTATAGATAAACTTTATAATATTATTAAATATATTATACAATTAATAAGACGCTATAAGAACTTTACTAAGAACTAGATTAAAGCCTACATTAAGAACAATCTTTTTAATTAAGTAGAGCTTCTGCTTGTTAAGGATAGAGGTATTTAATAGAATTTAACCTACTTTATGCTCCGCCGTATATTACTTCTTCGTAAAGCGATTAACAAATATCTACTAGTTTAGAGGAAGCCTGCTAATAATAGCTACAATTTATCTTAAGACACGCTTACTAATAAAGATTAGTAGTAGGTAGAGTAGCTTATTAAAATCCTAAAGCCTTTTATATTAGCTATAAAGCGTATAAAAGGTAACGCTAATAGTCTTAGTGTTAAAGGCTTATATAGCGCTCTATAGGAGTCGATTACTAATATAAAGCTCCTCTATTAAATCCTCTAGCGAACTTAGCTAAGCCTTAAAAATAAATGCGACTCCTTTAAATTAAGTATTAATATAGCTATTAAAAAGATTAATAAATATTTTAATAAAATAAAGGCCAAGAGCCCTTACTATTTTGCCATAGTAATTCTTTATCCGTCTCTTAAACGCGTCTACTTTTGCGATAAATAGAAACAGTAGCCCTGGTAGTAGAAGCACGCTAAGCGGTGCATAGAGACTCCATTTAATACCTATATTAATAAGTAAGTAGATAAGGAAAATTAGAAACCAATTAAGCTATAATATAGGAAGATTCCTTATAAATATAGTAATAATTTAGCTAATAAATATATATATTTCTTAGTCGTAGATAAGAGCCTTACTTCCTTAAAGCGCAATTAAAAGCGTATTAAGCTTACTAGTAAGCTTAACTGTTACTATAATATAGGCCTTAGGTTTATTGAAATCCATTTTAATAACAGTAATAAGCGAAATAATATTGTTTCTAATTCTCTTAACTAGTGGCTTAAAATCGGTTAAATCCTTTATCTAACGCTTGCTAAGATTTCTCTTAATATATTCTCTATACTGGCGATAAGCTCTATATATAAATAAGCCTTTAGTTAAGCTAAAAATATTATTATTAATAAGCGTAATAGACTTTTAGCCAACATAATTAAAGGCCTTTTATTAAGCAGTTTAATTAACTATATTAACTCTAATGGAGCTTTAACTATACCCTAGTTAACGAGCTTAAATATTAATCTTACTAGCTATAAGCTAACTATAGAGGCAAGGAAGCCGGCTTAGTAAGGTAGACTTAATAGAGCTTTATATTTAATTATATCTAATATAGAAATAGAGCCTCTAGAGTCCTTACTACTAACTATCCTATTTACCTTTTAAGCCTTTATAGGTGCGGGACGAATTTAGCTATATTTAGATACTATATTAGGTAAATTAGGGCTAAACTTTAATTAATTAATATTGATATTTATATATAAAGAGGTACTGCCAAAAATCTAAAATAAAGCACTATAAAGACTATATAAATTTCCAAATTGGGATAGGTAGCTAACAGCTTAACAGTTACCATACGTTATCTAATAGTTAGCGGACAGCGAGCGATCTAGTTAACGCAATTAGTTAGCTATTTTTCTTAAACTCGCAGCTAGGCCGACTATTAAATACACTGTTTAGGTATTATCCTTAAATTCCTTTAAAAGTTTAAGGCTCTTTTACTAGCTTCCCCTAGTTTTATAGGCCTTCCCTTTTCCCAACCATTGACCATTAGATTCTATCTATACTTAGTCCTCCTTAGGCTAATACTTTATTTCTTTCTTTTCTTTAATATACTATAGATATATATTCTCTAGGTATTCTCACTACTATTATTTATCTACGCATTCTTCTATAAGGAATCTTTTTTATTAAAGTATTAAGTTATCTAACTCCTAGACTTCTACTAGGTGCTAGCTATATATACTTAGTATTTCTATATTGTCGCTTATCTAGCGCCTAACATATCCTTATAGGGTATTTCTTATTTTATTTTTTTACCTTTAGTGCTATGTATATACTATACTAATTATTTATATATATAACCTATAACAATATATAATACGCTAGGTGTCTTAGGTTAACTCTTAGCTTCTTTTTATTCTTAAATTTAAACCTTTACTTAACTAATCTAGCTTCTAGCCTACTATTAGCAAGTACTAAAAATTATTATTTACTTCTCTAGTCCTCTAATTATCCTTTTAAGTCTCTTAATATTATTATTAAGGCTCCTTAAATATAACTTATTTGTTATTCCAATATTACTTAGTTTATAATAACTTATTTATCTAGCTATATATAAAAGTCTTCCTACTTATTATTATATTACTGTCTATACCACTGTTTAGCTTTATAAGTATATACGATCTATTTATAAGAAAGCGTCTCTCTATTACTATATCGTTATAACCTTTTCTATATTATTCTTTAAACCTAGTAGAGATTCTAAAATTCTCTTTTTATTCGATTTCTTGTAACTACTTTACCTTTAGCGTATTTATTTTTAGCCTATAGGTAATTTTTCTAGTAGATATTCTATCCTTTAATTAACCTAGTATTTTTAGCTTATAGTCCTAATTCAGTTTTTACTATATATAAATTCTTTCTTTAAATTCCTTTTAGCTTTCTTCTAGTCTATATTTAGCTAATAAATTCTTAAAGTCTTCTTACTTCTTAATTGTGGTGTTATTTCTTTAACCTTTAGGCTAAACGCTCTATTCGCCTCTTATCTTTACTTATTAGCACTCTATATATAGAGCCTTATCCCTATTCTACCAGTTTGGCTTAAATTCGTAGGCCTTTTAGACCCTACGTGTAAGGGTACTTTTAGTCCCTTACTCAGCTACATCCCGGGAGCTCTTAGAGGCTGCTAAGGCTAGCCTTCGGCTAGGCCTTAGCCACCCCTTATAAGCTCCTCGGGCTTACAGCCTCCTTCCTCCCCCATTAGTTCGTCTCTATACTAGGCTATTGCCTACTCTTATTACCATATCGTCCTCTCCCATCGACTCTCCTTATAACTCATGCTCGGCTTGCCTGCTCCCTACCGTACACCCTAGCAATATGTCTTACACTACGTCTTATACTTATTTACTTGTCCTTAAACTAAGCCATTACTCTTTCCTATTAGTTTTCATCTGTTATCCCTTGCATAGATAGGTGACGTGCAAATGTGGCCCGTGTGCACCAAATAAAGAACATCGCCTTACCGCCAACGAACGCAGCTATTTGATTGGTTGAGCTCGGGCCACCATTCTACGGACGAATCTATCTATGCAAGGGATAGGTTCTTAAGCTCCTCTTATCTTATTTTAAGAATCTTAAGTATTTAGTTTTTTGCCTTTATTAAGTACTAAAGTGGCTTATTATCCTACTTCTTTTATGTTTTATAAAGCGATAGACATTATATCTAATAGAGTTTTAATCCCTATTACTAAGCCCTATTCTATAGTAGTTTTAATTTTTACCTCTATTACGTACCTAAAGCTTACGTAATCCTAGTTATCTATGCTTATTACTTTATTGCTGCTAATAGTTTAATCCTTTTAATCCTTAGATTTTATTGCCCTCTAGTAAAACTAATATATAAGAACTTTCTCCGCTAATTTTTGGCTAAACGTGCCCTTTAGATCCTTATCTAGTTTATTAAGTTAATCTTATTTTTTTAATCTAACTCTATTATACCTTAGAGTCCTCTTAATTTAGGCTCTTATAGCTAATAGCTTACGCCGTACTTAGCGTCCTTATAAACTTAGTATACGTTATTATAACAAAACGCGAAACTCTTTATTAAATACTTCTTAGTTCCTCGCAGTATATTATTATCCCATTATATATATACATCGCCTATTAGTCTTATTCCCTTTACTATATAGTTACTCTAATTACCTCTATAGTCTCTAGTAAAATAACCCTATTTTCTATAGTTTATATAAGCCCCTTCTTTATATTACTTTTCTTACTAAGATCCCTAGTTTGGCCTCTGCTCCTTAGTCCTTTAATTATCCAATTCTTAACCTTTAGGTTTCTATAGTTTCTTATCTTATTTTTATTTGTTTTTAAGTACTGCTTAAGTCTATTAGCTCTATACTATACTATAGTTTAGATACCTATTACGTTTTTCTTATATATATTAGTCCCTACTATATTCTCCCTAACTTCTTACTTTAGTATAGCCGGTTATTAACTTTAATAGCTTGCTTAATTAGTTCTCTTATATCACTTATATTATTTATTAGTATTATTATATTTTAAACTTTAGCTTTTGGTCCGCTTTAGTACTATGCTATTAACGCCCCTTAGTTTTACTTAGTCTACGCTAATAGTGTTTAAAACTACGTTATATCGTCTATTGCTAATTTCTATTGCGTAAGTTAATATAGCTTTTCTTTAGCCGTTACTATTAATTCTAGATTTCTATATATCTATATTAATTTACTAATAAATCCTTCCTAGCTTAAGAATATATACTATACCTCTAAATTAGTAGTTGCTAGTTTATTAGTTTATATCTTTATAAAATAAGGTTTAAACTACTCTAATATATAGCCTATTAAAAACAGTCCTATATACGCTATTTAATCTACTAATTCCGCTAGCTTAGTTCCTTTATATTGGATTTTTAGCTTTATCTATATAAGGAATCCCTTTAGCTTATACTTTTCTTCTATAAATCTTTTAATTAATAATCTTTTAATCTTTTCTCTCTTTATATCTTATAACTATTTAAATAGTGCCTAATTATTAGCGTTATTTTATTCTATAACACTTTTAAGTAAATTTATTATAACTACTTATAAGTTATTATCCCTTATACTAGTATCCCCTTTAAATTCTAAAGTTATTACTACTATAAATGGTATTATAACTAGTACTTTAGGTAGCATATTATTTAACTTTATTAATACTATAATTAGGTAGTAAATATATAACAAAGCCTTATAGGAAATACTATAGTAGGCTTATTAATTGGCTAGGTATATAGGTAAATAAGAAGTTAATAATGTAAATATAACTCATAGAGTAGGTTGCCTAATAGATTAACTTTAATTATATTCTAAGATTTACTATAAAGAAGAGAACTATCTAGGTAGGGACTATAGTCCTTTAAATATATAATACTGCGCCTAAGAAATATACTAAGTATATTAGTACATTAGTATATTAATATATCCTATATTTCTATATTCCGAACTTATAATATAACTAGCTATATAACTTAGTTACCCCTTATCTTATAGCTTAATCAGTTCTAGCATCTTCTATACTATCTTAACTAATCTATTTATATCTCTTCTTAGTAGTGCTATTACTGCTAATATAAGGTCCGTAATACTAGAGGTCCTTAACGCCTATATAAACGTTATTAATAAACGGTATAATAATATACTACGTCTAGCACTAAAACCCGCTCCTTAATATAATATAATAGCTCTATAAGTCCCTATTAAGTTATTTTCTTAGCCTAAGCACTCTAATACTATAAGCATTGACTCCGGAACCCTGGAGTATGCCTTATTAAGACCTCTTAAATAAGAACAACGCATTAAACTAGGCCTTTGCTTTAAATACGGAAATAAGGCTTATATTTTAAGATACTGCTCTATTCTTATACCCTAATACGATTTATAAACGGCTAATATTAGCGGCCGTTTATTATATTAATCTTCCGGTTACTATCCCTAATCTTTATTTAGTTTTAGCCTTATATCTAATAAGTACTACTTATAAGAATAAAGCTATAACTAATATTCTATAGAAACCCCTTCCTAATTACTACTAAGAGGTATATTCTAGAGTTAAGTCGTTTTTTAAAACAGCTATATTATAGGATTTTATTAAATGTATTAGATATTATAAACCCTAACTCTTAGGATTATAGTATAACTGTTAACTACCGTCTTTAGTAAAAAGGTTAATAGGTTAATGCTTAAGTCCTAATTAATATCGGGGCTAGCGGTATAGGATTTATTAATAAGATCTTCGCGTAAGCCAATAGCCTCACCCTAATACCCCTTAACCGGTATATTGGCGTGTTTAGATTTAATGGTAAACGTATTATTTTAGGCCGTATTGCTTACGTAGCGGCCCTAAAACTCTAATATCTAAATTATAAAGAATTAATTAAGCTCTTTATAACTATACTAAGTTACTTAGTAATTTTTAAATGGCTCTAAATAAAGTTATATAAGGTAACTATTAATTAAAACAACTTTAAGCTTCTATTTACCACCCTCTATTATAAGCAGAAGTGTTTTATAACTTACTATTTAGACCCTAAACTAAAATCTAAAAAATCTACTAGAATCTGCTGGTCTAAAATTTCCATTAATATTTACCCTATACCTAAAAAATCTACCCAATTTTACCTACCCGAGATTTTTACCAAATTCTACCAATATAATCTACTAACGTCTACTAGGAACCTAAAAATTCTACTAAATCCTATAAACCAATCCTGACTACTATACTGCCCTAAACTAAGTAAAAGCTTAAGCTTAATACATAAAAGTACTAGAAAAACTAGTATTCTACTATAAAATGGATACTTAAAGAACCCGAACCTAAATCTAATACTAACTTTGTACCTAATACTAAACCTAAGAATGGTTATTACAACGCCTTCGCCCAAGCCGACCTTTTTCGCGGCCTAATTAATTTAATTACGCAATATATAATTTAGAACTATAATAAAGAAATAGCTCCTCTAAAAGCTAAAGAAAAAAAGGTGCTTTTATTTCTACTACTTATTATAGGCGGAGCGTTAACCTCTAACGATTAGGGCGTTATTATTAACTATATTAATATTCTATTACTAATTCACGAAGCTACTAAGATACTTAAAGCTAGAGGTAAATCCGGCCTATATAGCGCGATTTAGGAGGTAATTTTTATACTTAATGTAACGGGACTAGCCCAGTTACAGTAGGAATGTCTTGGTAAAACACTCGATAGATAAATTCCAACGTTCTGACTAAATTCTACCGAATTTTGCTAGCTTAATTAACTTCTACCAAGATCTACCAGATTAATTAAATTCTACTAAAGTCCATTAAAGACTGCGTGCATATATATGCACGCATTAACCATTAAGACCCCTAACTATTTAATTATATAATTCTTTTATTATTCCCTTCTCTTTTTTACGCAACTTCTCATTCTCTGCAAGAGCTATACCTATAGATTTAGATAGAATTTATATTATTCCTTTAAATCTGCCCTAAAGCCTCTTTGCGCCCTTATATTATATTACGTTAATATTAATACCCTTAAAATAGCAAATAAACTTAAATCCGCTACGTTAACTATTATGGCCCTAATTAGGGAATAAATAACTATAATACAATAGTCCTTTATAGATGCCTTAGCCTAGTAATAAGTTATACTAAAAGCCTAGTATTAGTAATTGATTAAAGTAATATATAAAAAACTCTATAACGCTAAAGTACTTACATTAAAAACTCTGGTATTAACACCCTCTATAAATAAGATTAAAATAACTATATTTAAGCCTAACCCGTTAAACGCGAACCCTAAACTAGTAATAGTAGCTTAACCTATATCTATAATAAATCTAATAACTATTATAAAATTTAAAAAGCTCTCTAACCCTTTAATATTTAATAGAAATTAAAATGACCTATAACTCTTTATAACTAAGCTCGATTTTAAACTTTTAATAAACTATAACTAATACCTTACTAAGGCTAGTAAAGTTAGCTACGAAATGTCTTATTTAAGTAAAAATGCTATATAAACTATAAACCCATTCTTCTATAATAGCACCTTTATCTCTCTATTAAAATAAATATATAATAACGCTAGCCGCGAATATATAGCTATTACTAAACTTGAAAACCTATAATAACAGAACTAAGACTTTACTAGCTTCTTTTTAGAATTTTTAGGCCTTATTAGCAAACTAGATTAAAATAAAACCGCTAGAGTTGCTGCTTTTTAATAAGCTATTTTAGATAATATTAGAGCCTAATTAGTAGGTAAGAAACTACTAAAGGATTTAGCCGAATTTACTATAATATATTAATGAATTAATAAGGACCTTTAATATAATAAACAGACTTATTTTTTAAAGCTAACTATACCTTATATTTAAAACTTTACGAAACCGGTATATACCCTAAAGCGCGATCCGTCTCTAAAACCTAAAAGCCCTATATACGACCCTATAGACCTTAACGCCACTTAATCCTATATACCCTTAGGAACTAACGAATAAAGAATATAAGCTATAAATAGAGAATACTTTAAATATAGTAAAAAGGGATATATTTAAAGGAATTGCCAAACTTACCCCTTTAAAAGGTCTACTATAGTTTCTCTTAGTTCTTAAATTGTACTTATTCTATAAATTATACTTAATTACTATAAAGTATCTTACTTTTAGTTAACTCGGAAAATAAATTATTCTAAGGCTAAGTCGCGCCTTAGAATAAAAAGTGGAAGAGTATAAGTATTTAGGCTCTTCTAGCGCTAATATATAATATAACTCCCTTAATATACTTAGCGAAATTTAAATACTTAGAAAATATAAGGAAGTGTAAATCCTAATAGATAGCGAATCTACTAGTATAGGCTTTATTAATATAAACTACGCGAAAACTTAATACCTAAATTTAAAGAAACTTAATAAGCCCTAGGGCCTATAAGGCTTTAAGGGTAAACCCTTAATATATAGCGAATTAATGCACTATACTCTTATAAAAATGCGGATAGGTAAATACCTTAAATACGCTCCCCTATTTATAATACCCTTAAAGTATTATAAAGTAATACTTAGATATAAATAGCTAAAACAATATAACTATTTAATTAGCTAGGTTAAAGAAATACTAAAATTCTATATAACCTACTACTAAAGTTATTGCTTAAAATACTACTTACCCTATAAATATATATATATAACTATTTAAATTTAATATAATATAATATAAATTACCCTTACTATAAACCTTAAACTAAAATAATAAGGCTATAACTACTAATCGCGGTAAAGAATGCGAATATATTATATTAAAACCTTTTAAATTTTATATAATATAAGCCGTACTCTTTATTTTGTTAGTAAAAAGATAAGATTATAAAAAATTTGCTATAATAATAGAAGATATTAAAAAAGCACTAAAACTAAAATAATATACTAACCCTTAACCTCTTATACCTAAAGAGTACCATAATCTAATTAACGAGTTTAAGGGATAATTTATAGACTAACTAACCCTGCACTAAAATAAGCACAATTTTAAGATAGAACTTAAGCCTAGTATAATACTAAAGTTTGGTCCGCTATATAATATATTATAAGAAGAACTGCTTAGAATATAATAATACCTTAATAAGCATCTAGAAAAAGGATTTATTTGCCCTAGTTAATCTTTATTTACCTTACCTATACTATTTATTAAAAAGCTAAAAGGAGGCTTAAGATTTTATGTTAATTATTAAGCCCTAAATATAATTATAATTTAAAACTAATATCTAATTCCCCTACTTTAAGAAACGCTTAACTGCTTAATAAAAGCACGATATTTTATAAAGCTTAATATAGTTACTATCTTTAATTAAATTCGCGTCTATAAAGGAGATAAAAAGTATATAGCTTTTTATATATAATAGGGACTCTTTAAATACCTTATACCGCCGTTTAGTATAAAAAACGGTTTAGGTATATTTTAGTAATATACTATATAAATTTCTTAACGTATTTATTACCGCGTATATTAATAATACCTTAATCTACTTATCTTTACTTTTTAAGTATTAGAAATATATCTAAATAGTCCTTAAACGCCTATAAGATGCGGGCTTATAATGCAATATTAAGAAATATAAGTTCTATACGTCTGAAGTTATATACTTAGGCCTAATTATATCTTACGATGGAATTAAAATAGACCCTAAGAAAGTCGCTATAATTATAAACTAGGAAAGTCCTAGTAGCGTATAAGGTATTTAAGGATTTCTAGAATTTACAAATTTTTATTATTAATGTATAATTACAGCACCTATTGTACTAAACGCGTGCTTACGCGTTCGGTACACCAGGTACGCGTTTACGCGTTCAGTGCCACTTACTTACGCGTTTGGTGCACTTATAAAGCACTAACTAATTAGGGGGGAGGTGCATTAGTATATAGACCACGTAGTCTACTTTATACAATTAATAGTCACCATCCAAATAAGTATACAATACTATATGTATTTCGTGCCCGTGGATACGACTTACTTATGCTATTAAGTTAGTACGAACACTGATTAGTGAGCGCGTATAGATTAGCAATCACTTAATACCTCCCCCTAAGCGATATACACGACAGCAACTACCCGTTTAGACTCCTAGTACGACCTACTAGAAGGTCGGAAGTCAGGGATTACGGACTTATCTCTAACTCTATATACTTATTTAAGTCTTAGTACGGTTTACTAGAAGTTATAGACGCGACTACAGACCTATACGGAACCCCTATCCTCAACCCCCTCAAACCTTAAACCTCTTTGGACCTTTTATAGAAACCCCTTACCCTCCTGCAAACTATTACAAACCCGTTAATTGATTTTATAGACCGTTATAAGACCTCCCCCACCCGTTATAAGCTGCTACCACCCGCTACGTACCATACTATACTATAGTATAGTAGATATTAGCAAGCAAGTCAATAAAGGTTAAAAGAAGTGGAAACAAGGAGTCGACGTTACGTCTATAAACGACGTCAACAACTATATTAGTTTCAAAATCCTTAAATATAAACACTTTAAGCTTATAAATAACGACCTATAGGAGCAATACTAGGAAGACTTTATGGACTTTACGGAAGCTATTCTTAAGGCCTATAACCCTATTACCATCTATAAACTATAAACCCTTTTACGTAACCAAGGTGTATGGGTTAAAAGAAATAAATAAGTTACTGTTGCATAGTCCTTATACAACACAATACATAAAAAGGACCAAACAGAATAGACTAAAGAGGAAATCCTAGACCAGTTCTAAGAAATTAAGGAACTCTTTACTTCTTCCAAACTTAATATAATCGCTAGCCTTATACCTAACCCACTTAACCAAATTCGTCCTATAAACCCAAGCGGCTTTAGACTTAACCTCATTGGCCAAAATACACCCTACTCTTAAGTTATGGATTATAACACCCCTATAAACCAAAATACGGACTAAATTACCCCCGCTATTTAAGTCACAGATCCGCAAGCTATATATTTGCAAGCCACAGATCCGTAAGTTATAGATCCGCAACCTACCTAAGTAAAGACCTACGGTAAGGAGCTAGCTAACCTAGCCAAGCTCTATACCAACGAATCTAAGTACAGCGGTAAAAATAATAATTTTAACTTTAAACTAACTATCTTTATGGACCTCTGCCAAAAGGCTAACATTCCTAAACAAGAGTTCAGCTAAGCCTACTCTACTATACTGCGCGGCCTAGCACTTAACTACTACTACACTAACCTTAAGAGTAACCCCCTTGGTGTCCCCTTTAATAAGCTATACAAAGCTACCTGTAACTACTTTAAAGGACCGGAATATAGGCGTAATATCCTTACCTAATGGAATGCGACTAAGTTACGGACCGTAATTAACAAGAATACTAAAAAATCGACTATAGAGTATCTGCAAATCCTTATTAAAGACCTCCGGCACCTACAGCACGGCCTTAACGCTAGATGACTTCCTACACAATAAACTTATTACAGCTTGCCAGGAAGTAGAGCCCTATAAGTACACCTATTATAAGCCTATAGACACCTTAGCTGGCCTTATTAATAACCTACGCTCCTCTATTATAACATATAAAGTCTTAAACCTACCAGGTAGCACTTAAGCCTTCGCTATAGATATTTAATATCCGCAGATAGATTTAGACGTCCACTTTACGGACCGCCGTTACTGCTAGCAGCACCTATACCGACCAAGTCCCACCCGTAGCCCCCGCAGTAACTCCTATATAAAAGCATACCCCTATAGACAAACAAGCCAGAAATGCTTCGTGTGTGGTAAGGAAGGATGTTGGTCTATAAGGCATACCCAGGAAGAACGTAACAGGTCTAAGAAGAGATTTGATAAACGGATTAGCCAGTTTATCTTAGAATATAAAGGAGAGGAAGAAGAGAAGCCCCGTAATAAGTTAATAGAAGCCCTTATAATTGACTTTAACCTAAATAACTAGGAATAGGAGACCCCAGAGACGTTTCTAACTACTTTTAGACCTTTTACGGACAGCTAAGCCTTTAATATTACAACCGTATTAGCCAACTATTCTTTTATACACTTAGTTGCGCCCAAAAACTATTCCGTAAGCACCCCCGTTATAAACGTTATAGATTATAAGCAGGACCCATTTGCATATATTACCATAGAACGCTATACCCCCAAGGAATTCTACGGTGTTATAATCAATATAGGCGCCTTTAAGAAGTCTACTATAGGCTATAGACAATACCTTATATATAGGACTACCGCAAATAACAATACGGACATTAATATTACGTAAACTAGGGCCGTAAATGTCTAATTCGGCATTAGCTTAACTGCATTAATTAGATTAATTGCAGTTAAGACCCTAATTAGCCTAGTTAACTTCTATATAGTAAAAGCAGACACCCCTTTCTTACTTTGCTTTGCGGACATAGATAGGTTATAGGTTTACTATAACAATATTACGGACACCTTAATTAGCCCTATAACTGCCCTAGAAAGCAAGCATGTTACCCTACTAATTACACGATAATTTAGATACCCGTTCCTTATATAGGGAGAGACTTTACGGACCTATATTTAGGAATCTTTCGACTATAACCCATACTACCTTACTAGTACGGAGATCCACCGTCTATACCGCCGTTTCGGCCACCTATTAGCCGAAAAGCTATATAAAGTCCTTAAACGCTCTAGATATAACAACGTTAACAGGAAGGCAGTTAATTACCTAACTAAATACTACTCCTTTTGCCAGAAATACAGACGTTCCCTAGGCCGATTCAAGTTCACCCTTTATAAGGACCTTAACTTTAACCACTTAGTGTATATAAACATTATGTATATTAACGGCAGCCTAGTATTATATATAATTAACGAGGCAACCTGCTACTAAGCCGCCCGTTAGTTATAAAATATATCCATAAAGCACACTTAGGATATTTTACGGACCTGCTGGATTAATATATACGTTAGACCTCCTAAGTATATTACCTATGACGCCGGTAGGAACTTCATCAGCAAGGAATTCTAGCAGTATGCTATGGCTATAGCTATATTAACAAAAGCTGTTCTAGTTAAGGCGCATTAGTTTATTAGGCTTATTAAGTGAGCTTACCTAGCTCTATAAAGAGCATATTAGATTATTATAGACAAGTGTAAGGACATCTAAAAGGAACTGGCTTTATAGATGGCCGTAAAAGCCGTTAACGACACCGCTAGCCCTAATGGACTAGTACCCACCCTCTTGGTTTACGGAGCCTACCCAAGGATAAGTAACCTAGGCCCCCCTACCCTGTTTATTACGGAACGAGCAGCTATAATACGGAAGGAAATGGCCGAAATAGTTAAATTACGGGCTAAATAAACTATTAATAACGCCCTATACCACCGCAACGGACCTCATACGACCTTAGTACACAACCTCCTGCTTAACTCTAAAGTCCTTATATAGCGTAAAAGCGGCAGTTAAAATGGACCTTACCGTCTACTAGCCGTAAAAAACGAGACATACTGCGTATAGCTTCCTAGCGGGCCAACTAGCTTTAGAAGTACGTCCGTAAAACCCTACTTTCGGCCTAAAAACACCTATGACGTTAAGCTAGATAAACTAAAAGTAACTGCCGAACCAGATGAACTAGAAACGACTGCCGAATTAGATAAACTAAAGGCACTCTTGCCTACCCTAGAGGTCCCCTAAAAACCCACTAAACCTACTAAACCTGTTATAAAGCGTGGCCGAGGACGCCTCTATAAGAATCCCGTAACGGAGAACTACCTAACCTCCGCAGGCATATCCGTAAAGCAATCTCCGCCTGCGGATATATTAGTTCTAGTATAGGAAACCCCTTTTATAGACTTACGGCGTAAAGAGATTAACGGACTACTTAAAAAGGGTGTCTTTGTAATTATAACGGAGAGAGACGTTCCGTAAGGCGTCTATATATTTAACTTACGCTTTATTAACGAGATTAAGCACCCTAGTACTAATAAAGCCTTTAAGAAATTAAGGCTTATTATATAAGCTTATAACGACTAGGGAAAGGACCTAGTCCTTATATAATTGCCTATAATTTAATAGGTCAGTTAACGGATTATACTTATACTTACGCCTAGACTACAGCAAACTAAATCTGTAGCCCTTTACTTATAGGATATCTCACAAGCCTATATGCAGTCTAATACCTACCTAAGTAGGGATATCTTTATACGACCACCCTATAAGCTTAACCTATAACTAGGAACAATTTTATAAGTCGTAAAACCTCTTTACGGAGTACTAGAAGCCAGAAACAATTAGTTTAAGATATACCACCAGCACTACGTTAGTAAACTTAAAATGGAACAGTCGACCTATAACCCCTACCTCCTATACAGCCCATCGAACGGCCTTAGTATTATTAGACTCTAAATAGATAATACCCTCTTTTTAGCAGACCGGACATTTACGGACGCTAAAGAGACTAAACTATAAGAAGCTAAGTTCCTAGTAAAGCTATAAGAGCAGTTAACTAAGTAAACTCCAATTAAGTTTAACGGAGGCTTAATTATATAAAAGGGCAACTTAATCTAGCTAACCTAGGAACGCTAAGCTTAAAACCTAAAGCTTATTATAGCAAAGCCTATAGACCTTACTAGTTCCCGTGGAGAGACCCGTAAGACCGTAAATATAAAGGACTAATACGCTATATAGCGTGCAAGAGGCGCCTACATTGCCACAGTTTACTAACCCGAATTTGCTTATGACTTATCCTTTACGGCCCAGGCAGTAGATCCGCAAGAAGAAAATATTAAGCAGCTTAATAAGCGCATTTAGTAGCAAATTAATAATGTAGTAAGGGGACTTACTTTTATACCACTAGACCTAAGTTCCCTTAGCTTACTAGCATTTATAGATACCTCCTTTACTAATAATAAAGACCTATTATTACAAATCGGCTTTATAATTGTACTTACGGACCGCAATTAGGACGCAAATATACTATATTAGTCTTTAATTAAGTGCAAACGAGTAACCTATAGTGTACTAGCTTCTAAACTATATACACTAGCTTATAGATTTAATATAGCAGCTGTAATTAAATTAACAGTCCAGAAGATTCTATAACTAGAGTAGTTACCCCTAGTTTTATTCCCCGATTTAAAGTCCCTTTATAACTGCCTAGTTAAACTAGGTATAATATAAGAGAAGAGGCTTATAGTCGACCTAATGTGCTTACGTTAGGCCTATAAACGACGTGAGATTATAGAGGTTAAATAGATTAGCAGCGGAGACAACTTAGCGGATGCTATAACTAAGGCAAAGCCGTGTTAAGCCCTTAAAACCCTAATTAATATAAATAAGCTTAACCTAAAAGTTATAGAATGGGTAGAACGGGACTAATGGAGTACCTATGGTACGCCTACGGCCCGTTAAAAGGCCGTACGGCTTATTATACGGCCTATTCTACAGACCGTAAGCTATTAGGTGGAAAAACGGTGGAAAGCTGTAATAGAACTTAGTGGACTTACGTGACCTGCCGAATTCTGCCATATTCTGCCGCGGTGGTCAGGTCAACCAATCACGATTTTCTATACCAGGCATAGAAAATCGCCATTGGCTCGCTTAGCACTAGCGCCTTAGCGGCCCTTAAAATCTGACTTACGGCTCGTCTACTGCCCGTTAAAAGGCCGTACGGTTTATTTTACGGACTGTAAGCAGGACTTACAGCCAGCTTAAGGTACCGTTTAGAAGGCAGCCTAGACGGCACCTTGGGGGAGATTTCCTATGTATTTTCCTTTATATTCTATGGTTTTATTAAAGCAATTACGGAGGCTGTATATAGGTGGTTTTATTTTTTAAGTACTGCTAGTGTATAATTATAGCACCTGTTGTACTAAACGCGTGCTTACGCGTTTAGTACACCAGGTACGCGTTTACGCGTTCAGTGCACCAACTACTTGCTTACGCGTCTGGTGCACTTATAAAGCACTAACTAATCAGGGGGGAGGTGCATCAGTATATAGACCACGTAGTCTGCTTTATACAATTGACAGTCACCATCTAAACAAGCATATAATACTACATGTATTTCGTGCCCGTGGATACGACTTACTCGTGCTATTAAGTTAGTACGAACAATTAATTTATTAACCACTTCTTAAAAATTATTTAACTATTAGGAAACTTAATAAGGAAAAATATAAGATTTAAATAGACTACTAAATATAAATAAGCCTTTAATAACCTAAAATATTACTGTATAATTATAGCACCTATTATACCAAACGCGTACTTACGTGTTTGGTGCACTAACTACTTACTTATAAAGCACTGACCAATTAAGGGGACGCGTTAGTATATAGACTACGTAGTCTACCTTAAGAGAATTGACAGTTACCACCATCTAAAAGAGCATACGATACTATACGTATTTCGTGCCCCTGGATATAACTTACTTGTATTATTAAGTTAATATAAATACTAATTAGTAAGCGCGCACAGATTAGCAATCACTTAATACCTCCCTCTAAGTAATATACGACAGCGACTACCTGTTTATATCCTAGTACGACCTACTAGAAAGTTAGAAGTTAGGGATTACAGACTATATTACCATCTCTATATACTTATTTAAGTCTTAGTATGGTTTACCGGAAGTTTATAGACGCGAATACAGACCTTTACGGAACCTTTTACCCTCCTACAAACTATTACGGACCTATTAATTGCCTTTACGGACCGTTACAAGACCTTACGGAAACCCCCGCCCTCCTGCAAACCATTACGGACCTATTAATTGCCTTTACAGACCGTTACAAGACCTCCTCCACCCGCTATAAGCTACTACTACCCGTTACAGCTTATACAGATATACTACGCTATATAATATAGCAGATATAAGTAAGCAAATTAACAAAGGTTAAAAGAAGTGGATTTAGGGAGTCGACCTTACGTCTATAAGCGGCGTTAACGACTATATTAATTTTAAAATCCTTAAATACGGACACTTTAAGCTTCTAAATAACGACCTATAGAAACAATATAAGGAAGACTTTATAGACTTTATAGAAGCTATTTCTAAAACTTACAACCTTATAGCTACTCGCAACCTATAAACCCTCTTATATAACTAAGGTATATAGGTTAAAAAGGACAGGCAAGTTACTATTGTACGGTCTCTATATAATATACTACGTAAAAAGGACTAAACGGAATAGACTAAAGAGCAGATTCTAGATTATATTAAAACCAGCAGACTCTTTACCTCTTTTAAACTTAATAGGATCTCCGGTCTTATTAACGACCCATTTAATTAAATTTATTTTATAGACTAAAGAGATCTTAGAATTAATTTTACGGGCTAAAGTATACCTAGTACTTAAATTATAGACCGTAATACCCCCGCAAACTAAAATACGGACTAAAACCTTTTCGTTACTTAAGTTATAGATCTATAAACCACCTAAGTAAAGACCTTACGGTGAGGAGCTAGCTAACCTAGCTAAGCTCTATACCAACGAATCTAAGTATAGCGGTAAAAATAATAACTTTAACTTTAAACTGACTATCTTTACGGACCTCTATTAGAAGGCTAATATTCCTAAATAGGAGTTTAGCCAAGTCTACTTTACTATACTGCGCGGCCTAGCCCTTAACTACTATTACACTAACCTTAAGAGTAACCCTTTTAGTATTCCCTTTAATAAGCTATATAAAGCTACACGTAACTACTTTAAAGGGCTAGAATATAAGCGTGATATCCTTACCCAATAGAATGCAATTAAGTTACGGACCGTAATCGATAAGAATACCAAAAAATCGACTATAGAGTACCTGCAAATCCTTATTAAAGACCTTCGGCACCTATAATACGGCCTTAATATTAAGCTTTAAACAGACGACTTTCTATATAATAAACTTATTACAGCTTACTAGAAAGTAGAGCCCTGCAAATATGCTTATTATAAGCCTACAGACACCTTAGCTAGCCTTATTAATAATTTACGGTCCTCTATTATAACGTATAAAGTCTTAAACCTACTAGGCAGTACTTAAGCCTTTATTATAGACCTATAAAACCCGTAAACTAACTTAGATGCCTACTTTACGGACCGCCGCTACCGCTAGCAGTACCTATACCGACTAAGTCCCACCTATAAACCCCGCAGTAACTTCTATACAAAAGTATACCCCTATAGATAAACCACCTAGAAGTGCTTTATATGCGGTAAGGAAGGATATTAGTCTATAAAGTATACCTAGGAAGAACGTAATAAGTCTAAGAAGAGATTTAACAATCGGATTAACTAGTTTATCTTAAACTACAAAGGAAAGGAAGTAGAGGAGTCTCTTAACGAGTTAATAGAAGCCCTTATAATTAACTTTAACCTAGATACTTAGGAATAAAAGACCTTAGAGACGTTTCTAACTACATTTAGACCTTTTATGGACGGCTAAGCCTTTAATATTATAACTATATTAGCCGACCACTCCTTTATACACTTAATTGCACCTAAAAACTAACCTATAAGTATACCCGTTAGACCTGTTATAGATATTATAGACCGCGAACAGGACCTATTTGCATATATTACTACAAAACGCTATACCCCTAAAGAATTCTATAGCGTTATAATCGATATAAGTGCCTCTAGGAAGTCTACTGTAGGTTACGGACAATATCTTACATATAAGACTACTACAAATAACAATACGGATATTAATACTATGTAAACTAGGGCCGTAAACGTCTAATTTGGCATCGGCTTAACCGCATTAATTAGATTAGTAGCAGTTAAGACTCTAATTAGCCTAGTTAACTTCCACGTAGTAAAAGCGGACACCCCTTTTTTACTTTACCTTATAGACATAGATAGGTTATAGGTTTACTATAATAATATTACAGACACCTTAATTGGCCCTATAACTGCCCTAGGAAGCAAGCATATTCCCCTACTAATTACACAACAATTTAGATACCCGTTCCTTATATAGGGAGAGACTTTACAGACCTATATTTAGGAATCTTTTAACTATAACCCGTATTACCTTACTAGTACTAAAATCCACCGCCTACACCGCCGTTTCGGCTAAAAAGCTATATAGAGTCCTTAAACGCTCTAGATATAACGACGTTAATAAGAAGGCAATTAACTACCTAACTAAATACTATTCCTTTTACTAGAAATATAGACGTTCCCTAGGCCAATTTAAGTTCACCCTTTATAAGGATCTTAACTTTAACTACTTAGTATACGTAGACATTATATACATTAATGGCAGCCTAGTATTATATATAATTAATAAGGCAACCTACTATTAAGCCGCCCGTTAGTTATAAAATATATTTATAAAATATACTTGGGATATTTTATAAACCTGCTAGATCAATATATACGTTAGACTCCCTAAGTACATCACCTATAACGCTAGTAGGAACTTTATTAGTAAGGAATTCTAATAGTACGCTATGGCTATGGCTATTTTAACAAAAGCCGTTCTAGTTAAGGCGTACTAGTCCATTAGGCTTATTAAGCGAGCTTACCTAGCCCTATAAAGAGCTTACCAGATTATTATAGACGAGTATAAGGATATTTAAAAGGAACTGGCTTTACAGATGGCTGTAAAAGCCGTTAATAATACCGCTGGCCCTAACGGACTAGTACCTACCCTTTTAGTTTACGGAGCCTATCTAAGGATAGGCAAACTAGACCTTTCTACCCCGTCTGTTACGGATTAAGTAGCTATAATATAAAAGGTAATAACCAAAATAGTTAAGTTACGGGCTAAATAAACTGTTAATACCGCTCTATACTACTGTAACGGACCTAATACAACCTTAGTATATAACCTCCCGCTTAATTCTAAAGTCCTCGTATAGCGTAAGAGCGGCAATTAGACTAGACCTTATTGTTTACTAGCTGTAGAAGACGAAACGTGCTATGTATAACTTCCTAGCAAACCAACTAGCTTTAGAAGCACGTCCGTAAAAGCCTATTTTTAGTTTAAAAATACCTATAATATTAAACTAGACGAACTAGAAGCACCTACTAAACTAAATAAACTAGAAGTATCTGCCAAACTAAATAAACTAAAAGCACCCCTACCTACTTTAAAAATCCCCTAGACACTTACTAAACCTACTATAAAGCGTAGTTAAGGACGCCCCCGAAAGCACCCTATAACTAAGAACCCTATAATAAAGAATTACCTAACCTCTATAGGCATATCTGTAAGATAACCCCCACCTATAGATATATTAGTTTTAATATAGGAAAATCCTTTTACGGACTTACGACGTAAAGAGATTAATAGACTACTTAAAAAGGGCGTCTTTGCGGTTATAACGGAGAAAAATGTTCCGTAAGGCGTCCGTATATTTAACTTATGCTTTATTAACGAAATTAAGCACCCTAGTACTAATAAAGCCTTTAAGAAATTAAGGCTTATTATATAAGCTTACAACGACTAGGGAAAGGGTTTAGTCCTTACATAATTACCTATAATTTAACAAGTTAGTTAACGGATTATACTTATACTTGCGCCTAAACTACAGCAAACTAAACCCGTAGCCCTCTACTTATGGGATATCTTATAAGCCTACGTACAGTCTAATACCTACCTAAGTACATTAGGATTTTTTTTTTGGGGCTCGTTGTTGCGGTAGGTGGATATAGTTGATAGCAATTTACGTAAAACGCATATTTTGTAATAAAATCGCAGCACCTAATAGCAAATTGCGGTAAAATGCTACCCCTATAAATAAATTATAGTAAAACGCTACCCTATAAATAAATAGCGCGCAAACTATATAAATTGTAAAAACTGTACAAATTGTACGAATTGTAAAAACTATATAAATTATATAAATTGTAAAAACTGTACAAATTGTACAAATTGTAAAAACTGTATAAATTGTAACTATATAAATTATAATTATATTATATAATAACTAAATTATTATATATTTCCATAGATTTCTATAGTATACTTTTAAATATATTTATATTATAACTATATAAAATATAGAGCTATTTACTTTAGGCGTTAAGGGGGAAGCCTCTTATAGAGGCTCTAAATTATCTACTTACTTACCTACCTGCCTGCCTGCCTACCTACTTGCCTACCTACTTACCTACCTACCTACTTACCTGCCTGCCTACTTGCCTACCTACCTATCTATCCGTCTATCTATACCTACCTATTTATACCTACCTGTCTATGCCTACCTGTCTATACCTACCTGTTTATACCTACCTATCTATATCACCTTAATTCGATTAATTAATTAAATCGTTTATTATATTCGCTAGCTAGTCGTTTAAACGGTTATTATATGGCTCTGGCGACGGTTATATGGCGATAATAATAGTTGTCTAGCTCTAACGGTTGTCTAGCTCTAGCAACGGTTATCTAGCTCTAGCGATGGTCGTCCAGCTCTAATAACAGTCGTTTAGCTCTAACGACGGTCGTCTAGCTCTAGCGACGGTTATCTGGCTCCGGCGACGGTTGTCTAGCTCTAACGACGATCGTTTAGCTCTAATAATAGTTATCTAGCTCTAAAAATGGTTGTCTAGCTCTAATAACGGTTGTCTAGCTCTAATAACGGTTGTCTAGCTCTAATAACGGTTGTCTAGCTCTAACAACGGTTGTCTAGCTCTAACGATGGTTATCTAGCTCTAGTAATAGTTATCTAGCTCTAGTAACGGTTGTCTAGCTCTAATAATAGTTGTCTAGCTCTAATAACGGTTGTCTAGCTCTAATGACGGTTGTTTAGCTCTAATGACAGTTATCTAGCTCTAACGGTTGTTTAGCTCTAGCGACAGTTATCTAGCTTTAGCGATGGTCGTCTAGCTCTAATAATGGTCGTCTAGCTCTAATAATAGTTATCTAGCTCTAATAGTTGTCTAGCTCTAGCGACGGTTATCTAGCTCCGGCAATAGTTGTCTGGCTCTAGCAACGGTTGTCTACTAGCTGTCGTTCTAGTGTCTTTCTAAGTAGGATATAAAAAAGAGTAAAAAATAAGGTGGCTACCTAGGTGTATATTAGGAGTATACTTAGTAAAGGCATATATAGAGGCTATTAGGAATATAGCGGGGACCTAATAATAATATATCGCGCGTATATATAAAGGCTTTATATAGAGCTTTATATAGAGCCTCCGTATATAGAGCTTCGCGTAGAGCCTTATATAGAGCTTTGCGCAGAGCCTTATATAAAGCCTTTATATATAGAGCTTTATATAGAGCTTTATAGAGCTTTATATAGAGCTTTGTATAGAGCTTTGTATAAAGTATTATGTAAAGCTTTATATAGAGCTTTGTATAGAGCTTTGTATAGAGCTTCGTGCAGAGCTTCGTATAGAGCTTTATATAGAGCTTCGTATAGAGCCTTATGCAGAGCCTTATGCAGAGCCTTTATACGCAGAGCTTCGTATAGAGCCTCGTGTAGAGCCTTATATAAAGCTTTATGTAGAGCTTCGCGCAGAGCTTTATATAGAGCTTTATATAGAGCTTTATGTAAAGCTTTATATAGAGCTTTATATAGAGCCTCGTACAGAGCCTCTATATTAGGTTTTTTTTTAGGTATGTTATTACAAGCGAAAATCGGGGTTTGCAAAACCTGTAGGCGTAAGTCGCAATTTTAGTATTTGCGGTAATTTATAGCAATTTGCTATAAATATATAGATAGGGTAGGCGCGTATATAGGTAGCCTATGTATTTATAGCAAATTGCTATAAATCGCCGCAAATTGCCAAAATTGCGACTTACGCAGGTTTTGCAGACCCCGATTTTCGTTTGCAATAACGCGCCTAGAAAAAAATTTCCTAATATAGGGATATCTTTATACGACTACCCTAAGAGCTTAACCTATAACTAGGAACAATTTTATAGGTTATAAAACCCCTTTACGGAGTGCTAGAAGCTAAAAACCACTGGTTTAAAACGTATTACCAGCATTACGTCCACAAACTTAAGATGGAGTAGTTAACCTATAACCCCTGCCTTCTATACATACTATTAAACAGCCTTAGTATTATTAGACTCTAAATAGATAATACCCTCTTCCTAGCGGACTAGACTTTTGCGGACGCTAAAAAGATTAAACTATAAAAGGCAAAGTTCCTAGTAAAGCCGCGAGAGTAGTTAACTAAGTAGACTCTAATTAAGTTTAATAGAGGTTTAATTATATAAAAGGGTAACCTAATCTAGCTAACTTAGGAACACTAAGCTTAAAACCTAAGGCTTATTATAGTAAAGCCTATGGACCTTACTAGCTCCTATAAAGAGACCTATAAGACTATAAATATAAAAGACCAATACGTTGTATAGCGTATAAGAGGCGCCTATATTGCCATAGTCTATTAACCCAAATCTGCCTATAATTTATCCTTTATAGCCTAG
>Ga0307515_10004651_pt1 | contig 28175 bp, 22 predicted proteins | sample 17_EM_MG_FD_194513 | JGI IMG/M metagenome (GOLD analysis project Ga0307515, IMG submission 194513) | Populus trichocarpa ectomycorrhiza microbial communities from riparian zone in the Pacific Northwest, United States - 17_EM | ecosystem: Host-associated > Plants > Roots > Unclassified | place... | reverse complement strand
TAACTCATGCTCTGCGGTCTGTTTCGGGTTTTCTGTCAGCGGAACCAATGTATAAGTATAATAACCGCGTTTAACGCGTTTCATATCGTAAAAAACAACAGCGGCATCAATTGTTTTCGAAATCTTTTCGATACCCAGGAAAACCGCTGTAGGCTGGTTTAAAAAGGTGGTAAAATAGTTCACCTCGTTTACCCCCGGCGTTTGATCGCCTACCAATACGCTTACCGTTAATTCTTTACGGTACTCCACCATTTTACGCATGGTTTGCTTCATGGCAATGGGCTGCCCCCCAAACCGCGACCTGATCTGGATAAAAAAATCGTTAAAAATTTCGTTGTTCAGGGGCTTATAAACTATCATGAACCTATTATCAGTTACGAAGTTAAAGTTCAGCGCAGCCATCTCCCAGTTGCAATAATGGCCTGCTACCGCTATGATGCTTTTGCCTTTTGCAAAGTATTCGTGAACAAGTTCGGCATTGGTGGCTACTACCCTTTTTTGAATTTGTTTTTCAGAAACGGTAATCATTTTTACCGTTTCTACAATCAAATCGGCCAGGTATTGGTAGTATTTGCGTTCGATATCATGACGTTCCTTTTCTGTTTTTTCGGGAAAGGCGTTGGCCAGGTTTTGCTGTACAACCGCCCTGCGGTAATGAACAATGTGGTATATGATAACGAACAAAACATCAGATATAATGTATAAAAGCCAAAAGGGCAATAACGAGGTAAGGTATAAAAATAAAATCCCTAACCTTATAAACCCCTTTTTTACCATTATTTTAACCAATTTTGACCACAAACATAAAATATATGATTGAAAAAGGTGCTGTATTGCCTATGTTTTATCTTCCGCCGGTTGAATACTTTGTACAATTAAACACGTACAAGCCTGATATACTGATAGAAAGAGAAGAACATTTCCCCAAACAAACTTACCGTAACCGGGCAAATATCTATTCGCCCGAGGGTATCCTTACATTGGTGGTACCGGTGGTAAAAGGTTCAAAAACACATACCAAAGTTAAAGATGTTAAAATAAGCTACGATTTTGACTGGCAGCGCCTGCACTGGCAAAGCCTGGGCGCATGTTACCGCCGGTCGGCTTATTTTGAATATTATGAAGACGACTTTGCCCGTTTTTATGACAGGCAAAAACAGGTGACTTATTTGTTTGATTACAATGAGGAGCTTTTGCAGCTGCTTCTTAAATTCACTAAAATAAAAACCGAGCTGCGGCACACCACCGAATATCATCCCGAGTATACTTCTGTCCCCGATTTTCGTACTTCTATCCACCCAAAAAAAGAAACAACGTTACAACAAAAACCGTATTTTCAGGTTTTTGAAGACCGGCAAGGCTTCCTGCAAAATTTGAGCATTGTCGATTTACTGTTTAACCAGGGCCCCCAAGCCTTAAATTATTTGTAAATGAATAATCTGATAAAAAGGGTTAAGTATAATGCCCGCCGCAATGCAGGAAATGTTGGCGACAGCCCCGGAATGATACGTGTGCCCGAGGGCGCTCTTAAGCCGCACATAGCCATGTTTAGCTATAATAAGGACGAGCTGATAACATCCGAAGGCAAAGACATTAAGGTGATATTATCGCAGCTAAAAAAATGTGATAACCACACCCACTGGATAAAAATTAACGGCCTTGGCGATGCCCGGCTGATTGAGCAGATTGGCGAGCACCTGAATATCAATCCGCTGGTTTTAGAGGATATTGCCAACATTCATCAACGCCCCAAATTTGATGAGTATGAAAATTATGCCTTTAGCACCAGCCGTATTGTGCATTTTAATAGCGAAGATGAACTGGTAAACCACCAGTTTTCGGCCATTATAAAAGATAACCTGATCATCAGTTTTGAGGAAGACCATGTGGAGTGCTTTGACGCCGTTAAAGCCCGCTTAAAGGCCGGTAAAGGGGCTATCCGCACTGCCGGGCCTGGTTATATGTGCTATGCCCTTACAGATACTATAATTGACACCTATTTTATTTTGCTGGCGCAGATAGGTGATAAACTGGATACTATTGAAGATAAGGTTTATACCGATGCAGATAAAAGCATCATGTTTAATTCGCAGCAAATAAAGCGGACGCTTATCATTGTACGCCGGGCAAGCTGGCCCGAACGTGATAAGATAAACGACATGATCCGTTCCGATAGTCCGCTGATAACACCAGAAGTTAAGCTGTTTTTACGCGATGCCTATGACCATTGCATCCAGGCTATGGATTTGATTGAAAACTACAAGGAGGTAACCTCCAGCATTATCGACCTTTACCTATCTATGGTGAGCAACCGTATGAACGAGATTATGAAAGTGCTGACTATTATCTCGGCAATATTTATTCCCTTAACCTTTATAGCGGGTATTTACGGTATGAACTTTTCCCGTCAGGACGATAAAGGCCAGATTATCCCCGATAATATGCCCGAACTTTACTGGCGGCACGGATATGTTTATGCCATAGTTTTTATGTTTTTGATAGCCATTGTACAGGTATATATATTCTGGAAAAAGGGATGGTTTAATAAATTATAAGCCCCACCTAAACCCTACTGGTAGGCTACTGTGTATCCGCATCTTTTGGATCTTATCAACTAATAAAACGAATGTCATTTCGAGCGAACCAGAAAGGGGTTTGAGAGGAGGGGGTGAGGAGAAATCTTCGACACCCTGTATTCCAATAGGCTGGTTGCAATGCAAGTCGTTAAAGATTTCTCTTTCGCGCCCCCCCTCTTCCCCCTCAAGCTCTATCGAAATGACAATTTTCTTTTGTTAAAAAGGTGTTACTTCGCAAACTCCGGCTTTAATTCTGCAGCCATGGCTTTCCTGAACTTCATCACTTTGGGTGTTGATACCGACGCGATATACGGCTGACTTAAATGAGTTTTGTAATAGCCCTGGTGATAATTTTCGGCAGCGTAAAATACGGTAAACGGAACAACCTGGGTAACCACCGGGTTGTTATAATGCTTTGATTCATTTACTTTTTTGATTGTAGCCAGCAGGATATTTTTCTCTTCGGGCGTGCGGTAAAAAGCTATCGAACGGTAATCTGTGCCTTCATCTGGGCCCTGGCGGTTTAATGTGGTTGGGTCATGGGCAAAAAAGAAAGCTTCGGCCAGCGTGGCGTAGCTAATCACCTTAGGATCATAATAAACCTGCACCGTTTCAGCATGGTTGGTGGTGCGGTTGCTAACATCTTCATAGGTCGGATTTTTGGTATTTCCACCGGCATATCCCGAAATAACTTTGTTTACCCCCTTAAGCTCAGACATGGCCTCGCTCATACTCCAGAAACACCCGCCGCCAAAAGTAGCCAGGGCTTCGCCTGTTTTGGGTTTTGGCAACGGGGCCATCGCGTTTGGTTTAGATTGTCCGTTTGCACAACCTATAAATAAAAATACACCGGCGATATATAACATCAACTTTTTCATAATTATTTTATGTTTTTACTGTTAGTCGGATATACGCAGGATACCTTACAGGCGGATGGTCATCATTTAGTCACATGTTAGGCTATTTTAGTTTCGGACTAATGCCCTGACCTTTATTCAATGATTTACGCACCATAAACAAAATCTCGCCCAAACCATTGGTCTTGATCTCGAAAACGGTGGATAGCATCATCCCAAGCTTATCTTTTGTAAAACCTTTGCCGCTCATCCACTCCAGGTAACTAATTGGTATATCGGCAATTATTGTGCCTTTGTACTTACCATAAGGCATTGGTGTTTGTACAATGTCAATCAATACTTTGGGGTCGGGCTGTAAGTTTTTCACGTGTTAAAGATAATGTTTTTTGGGATTGAAGATTTACCTTGATACTAACCAATGTGCTGCAAACACAAAGCAATACCGCGTGTTAGTATTAAAATTATAAACTATGGAACAGCAAATTGAAGCCACGTTGACCGGCACCGACAGTACTATTGACGGCATATTACAACCTATTACTTATGGCAATTTTACAAAAGCATATGAATTTAAATCGATTGATGGAACACTGCACCTGGTAATAGCGCGGGAGGCTGATGGCGAATGGATCAGGTTAACAGGCACCGAGCCATATCTGTCAAGTTGGATTGATGAACTTGCAGCCCAGGTATAGAGTCGGCAGTACTAAATAAAAAGCCTTTAAGTTATAAGTCAAAAACAAATTCGACTTATAACTTAAAGACTTTCTATTCAAAACTAAACTTCGATTATAGTTGATATAACATTTTTTCGATTAAATTTCAACCAATAACTACAAATTTACCGGTTTCATTTTGGGCGATAACAGGTGCATAATAAACCAGGCCAGTAAATATGCGCTTCCGCATATCAGGAAAATAATGTTATAACCTGTTGTTAACTGCCCGCCCAGCTTATAATAATCCAGTATATGTCCAACAAGAAAAGGGAACAGGATGCCCCCTACAGAGCCAGCCATTCCACCAATGCCAATCACCGAACTTAAAGCCCGTTTAGGGAACATATCTGATGCGGTGGTGAAAATATTGGCGCTCCAGGCCTGGTGTGCTGCAGCGGCAAGGCTTATTAAAGCAACAGCCTGCCATACATTAGTGGCATATTTTGCAGATATAATAGGTACTACACACAATGCAAATATCAGCATAGCCACTTTACGTGCCTTAAATACCGGCCACCCTTTTTTGATGAAATATGACGACAGGTAACCGCCGCCGATGCTACCTATTGAGGTGGCTGTGTAGACGATGATTAACGGCAGACTTGGTTTTTTAAGATCGAGATTAAAAGTGCTGGAAAAATATGATGGTAACCAGAACAGGAAAAACCACCAGATTGGATCGGTTAAAAATTTACCTATCACAAATGTCCATGTTTGCCTTATGCCAAAAAGCTGAACCCATTTTATTTTACTTTCGTTAGTCAACATTGCATCTGCATCACTGTGGATATATTCAAATTCCCCAGGGGTTATTTTTTTATGTTTTGATGGGATCTCATAAAACAGCCACCAAAATATAAGCCATACAAAGCCAATAGCTCCTGTTACCAAAAATGCGGTTTGCCAATTATAAGCCCCCAATAACCAGGGTACCATTACAGGTGCAACAACCGCCCCGATATTAGCTCCCGAATTAAATATACCTGTGGCAAATGCCCGCTCTTTTTTAGGGAACCACTCTGCAACCACTTTAATTGCTGCCGGAAAGTTACCGGATTCGCCTATACCCAAAGCGGCCCTTACCACACCAAAGCCAAATGTGCTTTTAACAACGGCGTGCAGCATGGCGGCTACGCTCCATACAATTAATGATATGGTATACCCCAGCTTGGTGCCTATTTTATCAATAACGCCACCAAATAATAGCAATCCCGCCGCATATGCGGTAGCAAATGCCATTACAATATAGCCGTAATCTGCTTCAGTCCATTTAAATTCTGTTTCTAAAGTAGGTTTAAGCAAGCCTATCACCTGCCTGTCGAGGTAGTTGATTGTGGTTGCAAAAAATAAAAGTGAAACTACAACCCATCTGTAATTTCCAACTTTGGCTTCTCTCATTATATTTGATTTATATTTTAATTAGTTCGTAAGCACAAACAAAAGACCATCAATGCTAAAATTACCTGGCAGCTTTTACCATCTCCAGTAGTGTTATGGTATCATTGTACAATTGATCGTACAGCTTGTTTTCCAATACATTTTTGCTGATTAGTTTACTGCCCATACCTACCGCGCAAACGCCGGCCCTAAACCAGCCGCTGATGCTGTTGATATTCAAATCGACGCCACCGGTTGGTATAAACAATTGCCCGGCAAACAAATCGCGGATTGACGATACAAACTCCGGCCCTAAAATATTGGCCGGGAAAATTTTTATTAATGCCGCCCCGTGCTGCTGCGCTGTATAAATTTCGGTAGGCGTCATACAACCAGGAATCCATAGTAACTCATGTTTCGCGGTTAATTCGCCCACTTCGGGGTTTACAATTGGCGATACAATAAAATCGGCCCCGGCGTCAATAAAAGCTGTTGCTTCGTTAATACTTTTAATGGTGCCGATACCCAGATGCAAATCGGGCATTTCAGTTTGCTGTGCCTGTTTTAACACTTTAAAATTGGCTAATGCGGCTGCGCCACGGTTGGTATATTCAAATACCCTCACCCCTGCTTTGTACAAAGTGCGGGTAATTTCGAGGCTAACCTCGGCATCGGGATAAAAAAACAGTGGCAAGGTGCCCTGCGTTACTATCGCATCCAGTACTATATCTTTTTTGCTCATAATTTTGTTAAGTCTTGAGTTCTGAGCCTTGAGTTCTAAGTCTGATTTCTCGTTTTCGACTTAGAACTTAAGACTTTGGACTAAATGACTATCAGTCATTTAGCGATTAACGCGACGTTAGTAATTTCTTCAACTGTCTTGTTGGTGGCGTCGCCTTCAATAAACAGTTTGGTGTATGCTGCGGCAGTTGCAAACTGTAATGTTTGCTGCGGCCCCAGGTTATTGTAAAACCCGTAGATTAGCCCGGCCATAAAGCAATCACCGCTGCCAACTTTGTCAACTACTTTATCGGTTTCATACTGGCTGGAGTTGTATAGCTTATCGCCGGTATATAAAGCCGTATAGTAGTTAATACCCTCGCCGGCATCAAACCTGAAGGTATTGGCTACAGCCTTACATTTGGGGTATTGTGCCATGATGGTTTCTGAAGTTTTAAGCGCCTCTTTCAGGTAAATGCTTTTTTGTCCCGATTCATGGATATCCGGTGCTACCGGGATGTCGAGCATCAATTCGGCCGCCCAAACATTACCCATTACCAAATCGGCGTATTTAACAAGCTGTGGCATTATATCAACCGGCTGTTTGCCATATTTCCACAATCGTGACCGGTAATTTAAATCAACAGAAATGGTGATACCTTTTGCCGATGCGGCTTCCAGCACTTCCAGGCAAACATCGGCCACATCCTGGCTTATGGCCGGGCATATGGCGCTGAAATGAAACCAGGTTACGCCATCCAAAACCTCGTCCCAATTAACCTGGCCGGGTTTTAACGTGGCAAATGCCGAGCCTGCGCGGTCATAAATAAGGGCATTGTTTTTAATATCCTTGCCGCGGGTTAAATAGTATAGCCCTATCCTATCGCCTTGCTTACGTACCGGAGAAGTATCAACCTTTTTTGCCTCCAGGTAATCAATTATCTGGGCCGACATGGCGTTATCAGGCAGGGCCGTAAAATATGCCGATGGTAATTGCCAAAGCGCCAGTGCGCCGGCTACATTCAATTCCGCGCCGCCTATAAAAAAGGGCAGCTGGTTATCGTCCAGCCATTGGCCGGCGGCATCGGGGCATATCCGCAAAAGCAGTTCTCCGAATGAAAGGATGCTGCCTTTTGATGCTGTTATTTCAAATGGCGCACTCATTTGCTCTGATCGAAATTAAAGTAATTCTTCGCGTTATAATAACAAATATCCTGGACGATTTTACCCGTCCACTCGATATCGTTTGGCAACTCGCCGTTTTCGATATCATCGCCAAACAGGTTGCAAACCAGCCTGCGGAAATACTCATGCCTTGGGAAAGATAAGAAGCTGCGCGAATCGGTAAGCATGCCCACCAACCTGCTCAACAAACCTATGTTGGATAGCGCATTCATCTGTTTGGTCATGCCGTCCTTTTGATCCAAAAACCACCAGGCCGAGCCAAACTGGATTTTGCCTGCTACCGAGCCATCGTTAAAATTACCGGTCATGGATGCCATCAACTCGTTATCAGCCGGGTTTAAGTTATACAGGATGGTTTTGCTAAGCTGATTGGTTGTATCCAACCGGTTCAGAAATTTAGACAAGGCCCTGCCCTGCGAAAAATCACCTATTGAATCCCACCCGGTGTCCGGCCCAAGCTCGCTTAATCCGCGGGCGTTGTTATTGCGTAAGGCACCCAAATGTAATTGCATTACCCAGCCTTTTTCGTGGTTCCACAAAGCAAAATTATACAGCATAGCCGATTTAAATTGCAGGGCTTCGGTTGCATCCAAAGACTGGTTGTTCCTTATCTTGATAAATATATCGGCTATTTCGGCATCGGTATAATCTTCGGCATATACCTGCTCCAAGCCATGGTCGGATAACCGGCCTCCGTTTGCTGCAAAATAATCGTGGCGGCCCTTTAAAGCCCATAAATAGGCATCAATGGTATTAATGGCGGTACCTGCTATTACCTGCAGTTTATCAATGTACAGGTTTAGTGTAACCAGGTCATCAGCATTCATAGCCTTATCGGGCCTGAAGGTTGGTAACACCTGCACTTCGTAGCCATCGGCTTTAATTTTTTGATGATACGCCAGGTCGTCCAGCGGATCGTCGGTAGTACAAATTACCTCCACATTTTTGCTTTTGATGATATTGCGGATGCTATACTCCGGAGATTGTAATTTTTTACTGCTCTCCTCATAAATCTGCCGGGCCGTAACCGGCGATAGCAGATCGTGAATATTAAAATACCGCTGCAGTTCAAGGTGTGTCCAATGGTAAAGGGGGTTGCGCAGTGTATAGGGTACGGTGGCGGCCCATTGTTCAAATTTTTCCAGGTCGGTTTTCTTCCCGGTAATGTAATCCTCATCAACACCGTTGGCACGCATGGCACGCCATTTATAATGGTCGCCGTTTAGCCATACCTGGGTTATGTTTTCAAAGTTGATATCGCCGGCAATCTGGTCGGGCGGCAAATGGCTGTGGTAATCAATAATAGGTAAATCCGCGGCATATTCATGGTACAGGCGCCGCGCGGTTTCGGTAGTTAATAAAAAGTCTTTATCTAAAAAGTTTTTCATCAATAGTAGGTTATGCTTTATCCAGTAAAGAGCGTTTAACGCCCATTTCAAGCCCCCGTAACTCGGCAAGCCCTTTCAGCCTGCCTATAGCCGAGTAGCCGTGGTAAGTTTTGTGGTTAAAATCGTCCAGAAGTTTATGCCCATGATCGGGGCGCATGGGTATGGCAATATCATCCCGGCCATCGGCCACACGTTTTTGCTGCTCCAATACAATATTTTTCATCACGGCATACATATCGGTACTACCGCCCAAATGTTCGGCCTCGTAAAAGCTGCCATCAGCCTCGCGCTGCACATTGCGCAGGTGCAGGAAGTGGATGTGTTCGCCTAATCGTTCTACAATTCCCGGTAAATCATTATCGGCCCTTGCCCCTAATGAGCCGGTACAAAAAGTGATGCCGTTACTTGGCGAAGGGTAATAGTTCACCAGGTCGGCCAAATCCTGCTCGGTAGATACCACCCTTGGCAGGCCCAGTATCGGGAATGGCGGATCGTCGGGGTGGATACACATTTTAACGCCTGCTTTTTCGGCCGCCGGTATAATGCCGCGTAAAAAATATGCAAGGTTTTCCTTTAAACCCGCGGCATCAACATCCGCGTAGCGCTTTAAGTGCTCCTTAAATTCGGGAATGGATAATGTTTTATCAGTACCGGGCAAACCTGCCATCAGGTTATTGATCAGTTGTTCACGTTCACCGGCACTAATATTATCCAGGTATTGTTTGGCAACCTGTTGCTGCGTAGCGCTGTAATCGTCGCGGGCGCCCAGGCGCTCCAGGATGTAAAGGTCAAATGCAGCTAAAGCTTTAGCATCGTATCTTAAGGCGGTTGCTTTGTTGGCCAACAGGTAATCCAGGTCGGTACGCGTCCAATCAAGCACGGGCATAAAGTTGTAGCAAACAATATTGATGCCTGCCTGCGCCAGGTTTTGAAGGGTAGCCACATAGTTTTGGATATATGTATCCCTATCGGCACCGGCGGTTTTTATGCTTTCATGAATATTCACGCTCTCTACAACCGACCACCGTAGGCCGGCTGCTTCAATTAAATTTTTACGCTGGATGATTTCATCCAAACCCCAAACCTCGCCGACTGGAATATGGTAAAGTGCTGTAACAACTCCGGTAGCCCCGGATTGCGAAATTGCTGTAAGTGTAACCGGATCGGCAGGGCCAAACCACCGGAATGTTTCTTCTAAATTATTCACTATAGGTTAATGGTATTGTAGTTTGTAAGCGGCAAATTACACATCATTAGTTTAGGATGGAAACGATATTTGTAACAATCTACGATAACGATTGCGGAGCCTCACCCTGCCCTCTCCAAAGGCTACTGTGTGTATACAAGTTTTAAGAAAACTGCAGATGGATGAATGTCGGTAAAAAAAAGTAGTATAAAAATGTCTTTACCTGCCGCAAGTAGACATAGGCGTTGAAGAAGCGTTGGAAACTGTTTAAATTAACCCGAAGCTGTGTGTACCGGTACAAGTGAAACACCCTGGTACGGGGTGGTACACTACCATTGGTTAATATTTTTAATCCAGGCGATGCGTGATGTTAAATTCATTGAATTAATCCGGCTATGGGGGTAAAAAAAAGCGACAGGTAAAACCCGTCGCTCTTTAAATATTAAGCAAAATTATCTAACTACCAGAAAATGGAGTAAAGCGCTACAAGTATGCCTGTAATAATAAGTGCACCTACAGCAAATGAATTTGATGTACGGAACATCTTAGTATCAACTTCAAGCCCGTTTGTACGTAATCCTTTAGCATTTTCAAGCATGGAAATGATGTACATCCCAACCACGCAAATTACAAACACAAATCCCATCCTGTCAAGAAAAGGAATTTCATATAACGTAGTTACGCCATCTTTTTGTAATACAGGTATCGAAAAGCCGAAATTCTTTAAGCCTTCAAGATTAGTATATAAAGGCAATACTTTCAATACTACCGACATGATAAAACCACCTACGGTAGCAAATAAAGCGGCGTTTGAAGTAGCTTTTCTCCAGAAGAATCCAAGTATGAACATCGCGAAAATACCCGGTGATACAAAACCGGTATATTCCTGAATAAACTGGAAGCCACCTTTTTTATCAATACCTAAAAATTTACAAAGCAGCACACCTAAAGTCATGGCTAATACTACGGTTATTTTACCTACGTTAACCAATTGCTTATCGGTAGCATCAGGCCTGATCTTCTTTTTAAAAATATCCAACGTAAATATGGTAGCAATACTATTTGCCTTACCTGCTAAAGAAGCCACAACCGCAGCCGTTAGCGCCGCAAATGATAGCCCTTTGAAACCGGCCGGCAATAAGTTTAATAACACCGGATAAGCATGATCATGATTTTCGGCTATACTTGCTGTACTTATGTTGTCAAACACATTTTGCTTGTATAATACGTAAGCTGCAATACCCGGCAATACAACAATAATAGGCATTAACAGCTTCAGGAAAGCGGCAAATAAAATACCTCCGCGGGCGGTTTTTAAATCGGCGCCCAATGCGCGTTGCGTAATGTATTGGTTGCATCCCCAGTAATTTAAATTCACAATCCACATACCACCCAATAATACGGTTAAGCCAGGCAAATCGCCGTAGCTGGGGTTATCCCTTTTCAGTATCATATGGAAGTGGTCATTTGCCTGCTGATATAGTATTGTTAAACCATTGGTAATGCCTTCCTGGTGGTAATGCTCGGCTACTTTGCTAACAGCTATATAGGTTGTTACCAATCCGCCCAATATTAAAAAGAACACCTGGATAACATCAGTGTAACCTATTACTTTCATACCACCCAGCGTAATAACAACTGCAAAAAGGGCCAGCAATACAAGGCACAAATTAAAGTTGATGCCCGATATACCATTAATTGCCACCGCGCCCAGGTAAATGATAGAAGTTAAGTTTACAATTACATACAACAATAACCAAAACACTGCCATTATCATTGCCACAGTGCTGTTATAACGCTGGTGCAAAAACTGGGGCATGGTAAATATCTTGTTCTTCAGGTATACCGGAATAAAGAATATAGCTACAATTAACAAAGTTGCAGCAGCCATCCATTCATACGTAGATATAGCTAAACCCATGGTAAAACCATTACCGCTCATTGCAACAAATTGCTCTGCCGAAATATTAGATGCAATAAGCGAAGCGCCTATGGCCCACCAGGTAAGCGATCCCTCTGCTAAAAAATAATCTTTTGATGTTGCATCGGCGTTATGCTTCCGTCTGTATACCCAGTATCCATAACAGGATACTATTAAAAAGTACACGATAAATACGGCGTAGTCACCGTTGGTTAATGAATTCATTGTTTGGTTAAGTTGGTTTTAATAATGTTAGATTGACAATTATAAGCTATATATAGCGATTTATCAAATTTTCTAAATATTCTTGTCGGCCGCTTAATGTTTTAGGCTCGCCATTGGCTATTGCATAGTTACGTAAATCTTCTAACGAAAGCTTGCCATCCTCAAAATCTTTTCCGGAACCTGCATCAAATGAGGCATATCTGTCGGCACGGATCTTTTTATATTCAGATTTTTGCAAAATATTATCGGCTATTACCAGGGCACGGGCGAAGATATCCATACCACCAATATGGGCGTAAAATAAATCGGCCTGATCGGTTGAGTTGCGGCGAATTTTGGCATCAAAGTTAATACCGCCACCTTGTAAACCACCTGCTTCAAGGATGATCATCATTGATTCGGTGATCTCGTTAATATCGTTCGGGAACTGATCGGTATCCCATCCGTTTTGTGTATCGCCACGGTTGGCATCTATCGAACCTAATAAACCGGAATCCGCAGCCACCTGTAATTCATGCTGGAACGTGTGACCGGCCAATGTAGCATGGTTAACTTCCAGGTTCAGTTTAAAATCATTCAGCAAATCGTATTTCTGCAAAAAGCCAAAAACGGTGGCAGCATCATAATCGTACTGGTGTTTGGTAGGCTCGCAAGGTTTAGGTTCGATAAAGAAGTTTCCTTTAAAGCCTTGTTTGCGTGCGTAATCTTTAGCGGTATGTAAAAATTTAGCAAAATGCTCCTGCTCGCGTTTCATATCGGTATTCAGCAGGCTCATATAGCCTTCGCGGCCACCCCAGAACACGTAATTTTCGCCACCTAAAGCAATGGTTGCATCAATTGCCGCTTTAACCTGAGCAGCTCCATGGGCCAACACATGAAAATCGGGATTGGTTGCGGCACCATTCATATACCTGCGGTGGCTAAACAGGTTTGATGTACCCCAAAGCAATTTAACACCGCTTTCGGCTTGTTTTTGTTTGGCATATTCAACCAAAGCCTGGATGCGGCGGTCGTTTTCGTTTACATCGTTAGTGTAATCTACCACGTCTACATCATGAAAACAGTAGTAAGGGATATTCATTTTGGTAATAAACTCAAACGCGGCATCCATCTTGTCTTTAGCGCGTTCTACAGCGTCGGCTTTCTCATCCCAAGCAAAAATGTGTGTTGGTCCGCCAAACGGATCGGCACCATTACCGTTAAATGAATGCCAGTAAGAACAGGCAAAACGTAAATGCTCGGCCATCGTTTTACCGGCTACTACCCTGTTGGCATCATACCAGCGAAACGCCAGCGGGTTATCTGATTCCTGCCCTTCGTAAGCTATCTGCCCTAATCCTTTGAAAAATTCTTTTTCGCCTGTGATGATTTTCATATATTTTAATTATTGAATTACTGAATTATTGAGTTAGTGATTTTTTAATTATTGAATTACTGAGTTATTGAATTATTGATTTCTTCTGCTTTTACTGGCGGGCTCCTGCCTTTCGCCTTTTACCTTTCGCCTTTTACCTATTCCCCGCCTTTAACCTAATCTCAAGTAGCTCTTTCCACTCGTTATAAATAGGTTCAAAATCGACTGAAAGATCCGGCTCTATCAACTGGATGGCTTTAGTATTGCTGAATGCTTCGGCGGGCGATTTGAAAATGCCTGCGCCTATCCCTGCGCCTAAGGCCGCGCCTACGCTGCCGTCGTTGTTGTATAGTTCAACGGGGACGCCGGTGCCGTTTACAAAAGTTTCGGTAAATAGTTCGCTTAAAAAAAGGTTGCTTTTGCCGGCACGGATAACCGTAGGGTTCATGCCGTTGCTGCGCATGATATCAAAACCATAACGGAACGCGCAGGCTATCCCTTCCTGTACCGCGCGGAATATATGGGCCTGGGTGTGTAGGTTCAGATCGATATTTTGGAAATGGGCGCCTACCTGTTTATTGTTAAGCATACGCTCGGCTCCGTTGCCAAATGGCAGTACGCGCAAGCCCTCGCTACCTAATGGCGCTTTTTTTGCTTCCTGGTTCAACTGGTTGTAGCTTAAACCGGCTCCAAAGTTGTATTTAGCCCAACGGTATAAGCTGCCGGTGCCGTTAATGCAAAGCAATACGCCAAGTCGCTTTTCTTCTTCGGTATAATTTACGTGGGCAAAGGTATTGATGCGTGATTGCTGATCATAAGCCAATTGATCGCTTACGCCGTATATCACACCCGATGTGCCTGCGGTTGCTGCCACTTCGCCGGGGTTTAATACATTTAATGATAAGGCATTATTGGGCTGATCGCCTGATTTATAGGTTACGGGGATGCCGGCCTTAAGACAAAGCTTTCCAGCCACATCGCTTTTTAACGCTCCGTGAGATGAAAACACCGGGTTGATAACCGGGAACAGGCTTTCATCAAAACCAAAGTAATCAACGATTTCTTTGGAGATACTGTTGGTTTTAAAATCGAAGAATACGCCTTCGGATAATGCCGATACCGAAGTAGTGATCTCGCCGGTTAGCTTCATGGCGATGTAATCGCCTGGCAGCATGATCTTGTCTATTTTAGCATAAATCTCCGGCTCGTTCTCCTTTACCCAGGCCAGTTTGGAGGCGGTAAAGTTACCGGGGGAGTTGAGCAGGTGCGACAGGCAGTGCTCCTGGCCTATGGCGGCAAAGGCTTTATCGCCAATTTCAACGGCGCGGCTATCGCACCAGATAATGCTGTCGCGTAAAACATTCTGGTCTTTATCAACCAAAACCAAGCCGTGCATCTGGTAAGCAATACCTATGGCGGCAATATCCTGCGGGTTGTAACCGCCTTTGGCATGGCAGCGTACCATTGCCTGTTGCGCCTGATCCCACCACATGAGCGGCGATTGCTCGGCCCATCCTGGGTGTACGGCCTTTATCGGCGATTCCTCGTCCGGAAACTGTGCCGACGTTATAATTTGTTGCGTATCAGCGTTAACAACGCTAACTTTAACTGAAGATGTACCTATATCAATCCCTAATAATAACATGGATTTCTTTTGAGTTTTAGCATGAATAGTAAAAACGGGTTTATTTTTGGCATTTAACTCCACGAAATTAAATAAATATTTAAAATTACAATCGATTGCGTAAAATATTTTTTCCAACTTGCACTTTATAATGAAAAAGGGAAAACGTACCACCATTTATGACATTGCCGCAAAACTGGGCATAACCGCTTCGTCGGTATCACGCGCATTGAATAACAGCAACCAGGTAAACGAAAAAACCAAGGAGCTGATCATGAAAACCGCCGATGAGCTTAACTACAAGCGTAACATCCTGGCATCAAACCTGCGCAAGGGTCACTCTAAAACTATTGGTATTGTGGTGCCGCGCATTAACCAAAACTTTTTTGCCAACGTTATTGCCGGTATCGAGGAAGCTACCTATCAAAAAGGCTACAACCTCATCATCTGTCAATCGGGCGAATCGCATGATAAAGAGATCCAGTGTGTAAACACCCTAATAAACCAGGATGTGGATTGCATTGTGATATCGGTATCGGCAGATGGCAGCGACTACCAGCACCTGCAAAACGTAATTGATCATGGCATCCAGCTTATCCAGTTTGACCGTGTGGCCGAAGAACTGGAAACCCTTAAAGTTATTAACGATAACGAACAGGCATCGTATGAAGCTGTATCGCATCTTATAGAAAGTGGTTATAAACGCATAGGCCTGCTGGAAGGCCCTCAAAACCTCAGCATTTTTAAACAGCGTAAAACCGGCTACCTGCGGGCATTAAAAGCCTATAATATTGACGTGATTGACGAACTGATAGTTGAAAACGCCTGGACAAAAGAATTGGGCGCCGAAGGTACCCGCAAGCTACTAAGCCTCCCCCAGCCTCCCGACGCCATATTTGCCTCTACATCTGACTTCTCGGCCCTTGGTGTTTTGGAGGTTGCCAACGCGATGAAAATAAAGGTGCCATCAGAATTAGGTGTTTGTGGTTACGCCAACGAAGGATTTTCGGAAATTACCAGCCCATCCATAACTACGATAGACCAGTTTAGTATTTATATGGGCAATACGGTTGCCAATTTGTACTTTCAGGAAAAGGGAAATACAGATACCACATCTAAACCAAAAACCATCAGCATAAAACCCGAATTGATTATCAGGGGATCGACGACGAGGAATGGGAAAGGGTAAACGAAGTTTCTTTTATTATTGAATCGTTACACATTGTGGATGTTTATATTTCATACATCATTGGAATGTGATCACTTATTTTTAACCACATTTCAGCTTCAAGAAGTCTAATATTTACCGGGGAATTTAAAAACTCTTGACTTCCGAAAATATAATCTATGTGATATGGTTTATGCATTTTTCTATGCATAAAGAAAGTTGGCGTAGTTTCATGACCTTGATTTTCATTTTTAGAGAGATGATATAAACTTTTGATACCCATTTGTTCCAGCTCTTCTATTACATTGGAGTGGTTCCACCATCTATCCCATTCGTCCCAAATGGCATTACTATTGAAATCCCCAGCAATAATAATCTTTTTAAAATTGTGTTTGTTCACTTGTAGGTACTTCCAAAACTGCCCTATATATCCAAAATTTGGAGAACTATTTTGATGCGTCCAAACCGCTAATAGTTGAAAGTCGTCGTTTACCAAACAGGGCAAAAAATACTTAACCGCGTGATCCTTAAACGTAACAGTCCAATCGAGTGGGGTTAGTTTGATATTATCAATTGCAAAAATGCCTAAACCTTTATGTTTACTCTCCCCAAGCCACAAGGAATTTTTAGACCAATTAGAAAACTTTTCATGTTGAATATCTTTTGGATTTTCGCACTCTTGAATAACGTATAAATCCGCCTTCAATTCTATAAGGTGCTCAAACTTATTTCTTAATGCACCATTACAATTCCATGTTACGATTTTCAAGGTTATATTTTTTTGTATTGCTAACTTACAAAATATAACAGCGAGCTATCATTAAATTGGGGCCACGAAACCATGTTAAACCATTGAACGTCGTCTTGAAAATGTTATTTGCATTACGGCGAACTCCGAGAAAGCGTAATGTTATCAAGATAGGTTATTTTTTGCGGTTGCTGAATACAGTTTTATCCCAGGTATAAAGCTAAAGTCTTTTGTATTGTAGGTGAACAATTCCAAATCATAAGCTATACTCATTGCACCTATGATGGCGTCCGGTATTTGTAAATTGTGTGATAGCTTAAATTTATTAACCAGTTCGATAGCCGTTTTTGATACATCTTCATTAAAATGGATCACGTTATACTGTCTAATCTTCTTTTGCATATCTGTCATCTCCTTTTTATGCTGCATTCCCCTGTATAATTCCATAACGGAGACAGAAGGTATCAAAACCTTTTCACTCCCAATTAACTCAAGTTCTTCGATGGTGTGACTTAGATTTCTGAAAAGAGAAATAAAAATATTGGTATCGCAAATTACAAGGCTCAAATTCTATCCCCCCAGGCATCTTTACGCAATTGTTCTAATGTGATCTCCCTTCCTTCCCAAATACCAGCCAAAGCAGTAACGTCAGGGTTTTCTGCAAAAGTTATTGGTAAATCTTTTGATTTTTCCTCAATCGCGGAACCGGTTGGCGACGTTTTAATGCTCATGTCAAATAGTTTTACCAGGTCTTGTAAGGCCTTTAAAGCTTTTTCGGTTTTATATTTTATAATTACTTCGGGCATTGCTTATACGTTTATACAAATATAACTATCGGGTTATAATCTATGTCATTAAAATATGATAAGCTAACCTTTTTTTGTATTTATATGGGCAATACCGTTGCTAATTTATACTTCCTGGAAAAAGGCAATACCGATGCAACATCAAAGCCAAAGATCATCAGCATAAAACCGGAATTGATTATCAGAGGATCGATGGCGACGAGCCCCCTGCTGAATCCTCCTCAGGCTCCATCTTTCCAACTTCGGTGAACGTTGCGTAACACTCGTTAAAAAAGCGGGTTGTTATTGTTTGTTTATGGTGAATAGTATCACGAGCTTGCTTTAGAGCCGCCATAAGCCTTGATATACCTTCATTGTCAGGCTGTTTTGAGGTTAACAGGTTTTGGCCTCCTCTTAGCGCTCAAATTAATATCCTGAAATGATGCCAAACGGGGCTCACTATATTGCTATTTTTCAAGATATGGAACCAAGTCAATTGCCAGTCTTTGATATCCTGCCTCATTAGGATGCAAGCCATCGCCAAAAAGGGACTCGTCAATGTTGCCGGCTTTATTAAGGAATATCTTCCCCGGGTTAATAAAACGCACACCGGTTTGAGCTGCCAACTTAGCAATAGCTTTATTAAGCGTCCCTACCCTTTTTTCCAGCGCCCTTCGTGGTAGCAGGCCGGATAAAAGAATTTGGGTTTGGGGCTGGCGTACTTTTACAGCCTGTACCAATAATCTTAAGCCTTCAATTATTTCCTGGTCGTTGTTAATTGAAAGGTTATTGGTGCCTATCATAATCATCACCTTGCCGGCCTTAAAACCATCTAATTCTCCGTGATATACTCTCCATAACACATTTTCTACCTGGTCCCATCCAAAACCAAAGTTTTTTACACCTAAGGGTTGCAGGTATTTGTCCCATGATGCGGCTCCCCTTGCTAAAGGTGCTTTTGGCGTTCCGCCCCAATAATTCAGGATAGAATTACCGAGGAAGACAATGTTAGGCGCGTCGGTTTTAACAAGCGTTAATATCTCATTGTGCCTGTTTCGCCAATCGTAATAACCATCCCTGCTTTGCACAACCGGCACGGTTGTTGAATATGGGCCCGTCGGCTCATTAATAATTGTGCGGATGGCTTTTTCATAAGCGTTGGCGTATTTTTGCATACCGGCATCATTAGGGTGCACGCCATCAACAGTTGAGTTGATGTCAAACCCGATTTCCTTATTGGTTAGCAAATAAATATTTTTAGCTCCCCCGGCAATCAGCTTGGCGTAAGTTTGGTTAAGCACTTTGTTTACGCGGATATAATCGGTATTCCTCCCGGTATCTAACAGGCCATCTACATTACCCTCGCTGTGCTCCACAAGCAGTATCGGTGTTAACGGATACTTCTCTTGCAAGCCTTGTACCGATGCCAGTAACCGCGTTTCAATTTCCTGGTTGGGAAAACTGATTAAATTAGGCATGCAATCAAGCACGTAGATATTTGCGTCGACTTCCGCCATCAGGTCGATAACAGATTTTTCAAGCCGGCCTGAGCCGGAAAAACCAAGATTTATCAGCGAACGGTCCAGCGCGCGTTGTAAAAGGGCTGTCCATGCCAAACCGGGCCTTGATGCGCAGGCACCCTGGGCAATGGATGTGCCATATACCAGCACCGGTTTTTCTTTGGATAAAGGCATAAAGTTAAACGTATTACCGCCAGGCACCCCTATCTGAAGCCAGGATACGGAATTGTATAGCGGCAAAAAAAGCCTGTATTCATAGCTTCTGCCTGGAAAGCTCGTGCTCACCTGTATGTTTAAAAAGCGATAAGTGATGGTATCCTTAAAAGTAAAACTACCGGGGGCCAGGCACCACTTGCCGTTAGGATCAAGCGCGTAAAGGTCAACGCCGCTTACCCCGGTGGCCGGCATGTGCGACATGGCCAAATCGCCTTTTACCTGGTAACGGATAACCAGGTTTGGCGCATCTGTTTTAAACTTGATATACAAGCCCGCACTGCTGTGCGAGATGTTCCATACATTGGGGTTAAGGCTTTTTTCGGCACGCGCCGGGAACCTGTCGTAAGTATTTGCCACTTCTGCTGGCCATCCCTGCCCCTCAATAACCGGGAAGCCGGCAGTAGCAGGGTCGAGCCATTTATAGCTTGCCGTAGTTTGGCAAAAGGACACTGTATTAAAAAGGCAAAACGTTAATAAAATTACGATTCGTTTCATTTGTATTTTTTGGGCATTGAGTAGCATGGAACCGGGGTTAACTTAAAGCACATATTTGTTGCATCAAACCATGTCATTGCGATGTACTTTAGGACTTTGGTTTAATTATATTTCTTTGCACGTAATAACGTTTTTTTTCAGGTTTACATGATCGTTCCTTATAATGACGTGTTTGTACGTTACTGACTATCAAAATATTTTTTTTTGTTTTCAACGTAGAGACGCATAATTGCGTCTCCCGCGTGCAAATCACACATGCAAATTGACCTTGCAAATCGGCCTTGCAAAGCCTGAATGTCCTGCGGGAGACGCAATTATGCGTCTCTACAACAGCCCCATTTGCAGGAATATCATTACTGTCTCTTGCAGCTTGCACATTCCCACCGCTTTTTTAAACGGATCCGTAATATATCATTGCATCCACAACACCCCCTTTTACAAAACAGGCCTGGCGTTTAATACCATCACTTCAAATGGCTGTAGCGTAACGGTATAGTTATCCCCTTTAAATAAAGGAATTTTCGCTTCGCCGCCGCTTACTTTGGCGTTATAAAAAGCATAACTGTACTTACTGTTTAAAGGCAATTCAAAAATTTTACCGGCGTTAACCTCAAATGTTTTTGCTTTATCAGAAGGGTTTCTTAAAGTAAGAATTGCTTTTTTGGGCGACCAGGCTGCAAATCCGTAAACATCGCCCTTGGCCGGGTCGCCACCTACCCAATGCATATCGGGCATGATACCGGCATTTTCCCGCGACCATTTTATCGCTTTGGCAAGGCAATCCCAGTTGGCGGTATTTAATTTATGTGGATTAATATACAGTTCCTGCAAACTTGTTCCCGACCCAAAAAACGACCAGATTTCGTCGGCGATATCTTTATCGTTCATATCAAATTTGGCAGGTGGGCCATTGTCGGCAATGCAAACGCCATGATACATTAAAGCACTTATAGGATATAGGGGCGCACGCTGTACAATATTTTTATATACTTCGCCATCGCGATAATTAAGCCATTGCTGCCTGGTATCCCCCTGCCCTTGTGTATTGGTATCCCAGCCGTTCCGCCAAATTACATCGCCGTATTTAAGCCAGAAGGGCGATGGCCAGGTACCTATGGTCATGCTGAAATAAAGATCTGATTTTACTTTACGGAGCGATGATACCAGGTTTAACAACGATTCCATATCCGTTTGGTATTCAGGCGTTGCGCCGGTTGATTGGTCGCCCGCCCCTACGCCATCGAATTTAAACATCGAGACGCCATATTTGGTAACAAAATTACCGGCTACATCTTTAAACCTGGCGGAATAAACAGGCCCCGAAAGCGAGAACCCATGCGAATTTGTTTCAAAAGGAGGATTCTGTTTCCTGCCAAACTGCAGCCTTTGCTCTTTTGCCTGCTCGTATCCGCCCCATGGCGACATCCAAACCCCCAACGACGCGTTATATTTATTGGCCAGTGTTTTCATATTATCAAAACCGGTGGGGAAATTAGTTTTGCTGATTTGCCACAGGGTTTGGTTATCGTCCCAGCCATCGTCAAACAAAAAGGCGTTTAAGTTAAGGTGGCGCTTTACCGTAAGGCTATCGCCGAAGGTTTTAATACGATCAAGACAACCAGCCTCGGTTAGTTTACGATCGGCCCATGAAATATCGTACCAGGAGTTATAATGAAGCATCTGCCGGTAGGGCACGGCCCTTTCGCGCTGCAGGTAATACAAAAATCCCCTGCGCAGCTGGCCCTCCGGGGCAATGCCCCAAACCGTAGAACCTGTTAAATCTAAAACCGGTTCCTGCCGTTCAATATAGCTGCTTATCCATCCGTTACCGGTATCATATTTACTTATAGGGCTTTCTGAGGCAAAAAAGTAATTCCCCGATACTATAGGCGAGCCATCAACAACACCCGATGGTTTGATACCCGCTTCCATCGGAAACTTTATGAGTTTTAATTTAACTACCCTTAAAGAATCTTTGAGGCTGTGAAAATTAAAGGCTTGCCTGATATAATTGGAGTTATCCTTTAAAATAGCTTCCCACATTACGCGGATGCCCCGTTTTACGTTCAAAAGTTCAGCAAAAACCTCTACCCCGTTCTCCTTTTCTGAAAGTTTAACCGCTTTTGGATTACCTTTTGTCAGGATGATTTTTGGAGGGGCGCTTAGTTGAAAATCGGCAGAATTAATTACCGTGCCGTCCTTAAGCTCCAGCTCAAACATGGGCGAGCCTTTTAAAGTAATCCGTTCATTTTTTTGCGCAACAAATTCATTTATCGCAATCGACTTTTTATCGGCTATCCACTTTACAGATAAGCAATTGTTTTTTAAAGTTAATACCCCCCTACCGGAAGATACCAGCGCTTTGCCCGGCTTTATACCCGAAAGAAAAACATTTTGAGCGTTAGAAAAGCCTGGCAGGCCGATACAAATTAAAAGCAATAGTTTTTTTAGCATGTTTGATAATTTACAGGGAAAAACACAAAAAATAATTTGCGTGTGCGCACACAAATATAGTTGATAATTTATCTATTAAAAGCAGGTTGTAGGATATTGGGCCTGGAAAAGATGCTGATTAGGTGTTAATGGCCGAAACAATCGGTTGCGCTATTTTTGGGGATGGAGGCAGAAGTGTAAAAAGCGGGGATACGTGCGATTCCTTCCTTGGGGAAGGGAAGGTTGAGGTTTATCAGGTGTTAAGTGCACGTTTTATAGTCGCACGGTGAACCCCTCCCTGCCTTTGCGCACATTGTCAGCCGCACCCCTCCCCGAGGAGGGAATTAAAAATCTCCAGGACAGATACGGAGCAAAAAAGCAGCGGGGATACGTGCGATTCCTTCCTTGGGGAAGGGAAGGTTGAGGTTTAATCAGGCGTTCAAGTGCACCTTTATAGTCGCACGGTGAAACCCCTTCCTGCCTTTGCGCACATTGGCAGCCGCACCCCTCCCCGAGGAGGGAATTAAAAATCTCCAGGACAGATACGGAGCAAAAAAAGCAGCGGGGATACGTGCGCTTCCTTCCTTGGGGAAGGGAAGGTAGGGGTTTAATCAGGCGTTTAAGTATACGTTTTATAGTCGCACGGTGAACCCCTCCCTGCCTTTGCGCACATTGGCAGCCGCACCCCTCCCCAAGGCGGGAATTAAAAAAAATCAAAAAGCGGGGGATAGAGGAATCTAAAAGTCCGTCATTGTTTTGAAAGTTACCCTCCCAACATTATCTGGTTTCCCCTTTAATGCCGGGGTAATTGTACCTTTTAATTTCCCGTTTACTTTACTCACCATGATCTTCCGGAAGGTATAATTACCTTTTTCATAATCAAACGTCTCTCCGTCATCATCATATAAAGAATAAGTACCCGGTTTGCTGCCATAATACCTCACCTCCAGGTCAACCTTCTGCCCTGCTTTAGGCGCGTGCAGCATTACCGGCATCATGGGTATAATGCCGCCGTCTTTTACATAAACCGGTATTTTATCCAGGCCCGGTGTAACGTTGATGACTTCTCCATCACCTGCATACTTCCCGGTATAAAAATCATACCATTTACCTTTAGGCAAGATTACCTTTCTGCTGGTTTGCCCGGCAAATATTGGTGCTACCAGTAAATATTCGCCGGCCATATACTGGTCTTTAACCTCTTTGGTAATGGCCTCTTCATACGGGTTTTCCTCCAGGTTTACTTTTTTGTTCTCATTTTTGACTTCCCCTCCAACAAAGCCATCTTCCAGGTACATGGCCCTGAAAGGCGGGATGCCTTCAAAATGATACCTGGCAAACTCGCTATACCAATATGGCATCATCTGCATGCGCAGGTTGGCCATTGTTTTCACCTGTTCGGCAACCTCCGGAAACGACCACGGTTTGGTACCGCTGGCCCAGGCATTGATCATAGCCATAGGCGAAAAAACATTCGACTGAAACCGGCGTAACCATTCCTCTCCGGTTTTGGAAGAACGTACCTCGGGCGTCCATAACACACCGGCAAAACCACTATTTACCAATGCTGTTATAAAATCCCTGTGATCGTAATAATCATTATAGATAACATAAGGAAATGAAGAACCGCCGCCATTTGAAGCACGAACCAGGCCAAATGTGCGTTGATTGCGTTCATGGTAAATTTCGCCGGTGTAACGTTGCATCATCAAGCCATACGTCTGGCGCATTTGTTCGGCATCGTGGCCTGACGGGAAAGTTGCTACGTCGGGCCATAAATAATTATCCCCGCCATCAACCTCATCCATTTTATAGCCGCTGATGCCGATATCTATTTTGCCCTTTTCCAGTTCGCCAAAAAAAATCTTACGTGCTTCGGGCATACTTATATCGGGTACTATGCCGTTCCAAACTGTATGTGAGCCACTGTAGGGTAAAATATTTTTATAAACCGGCGCCTCTGGAGATACATAAGGATTGGTCCATAAATTGAGCCGGATATTCTTTTTCAGCATATCCTGTATAAAACCTTTAGGATCAGGAAACCGGCTTGCATCCCACTCAAAAGTACAGGGGTATGATTTACTTTGCCAGCCTGGTTCAAGCCCGATAAAATCAAGCGGATAACCCTTTTCCTCAAATGCCTTTGCTTCAGCTGCAACACCCTGCGCATCGGTTAAACGCTGCATACGCTGTGTAAAGCCCAGCCCCCAGCGTGGTGGCAAACAACCGCCGCCGTTTAGCAAATTATAACGCCGTACGGCATCTAAAGTAGTTGGACCAGCAAACACATAGATCTCTACCCCGGAAGCGGGCACCAGCATTTCCACACCATCTGAATATGGATGCGAGTTCCATGTTTTATCAAGATTCCTGTCTTTTATTTCGGGCGGTACCTTACTGTCGCGCCTTACTGCTGTACCTGCATATACGCTGACGTACCTGGCCGAGTTGATAAACACACCATAACCATTTGATGATACGTAAAAAGGTGTGGGTGCATGGGTGCGCCCGTTATCCTTACCTGCATAATTATCAACATGAAGCGTAAGCACTTTGCCGCGCTGAAATACAGTCTGGAAATTTAAACCGAAACCAAACAACTGCTCTTTTTTTTCTAACGGAAAGCGCAGGTAAGTTTTACCACCCCGTACACTACCTGTGATTTCCTGCTGTGGCAAGGGGAAGGCAGCCTTTGGCATTTGCGCTAACCCAACATGATAGGGTTGTACCCCCGCCACTTTCAGTAAGTCATATTCTTCGGGCTTACCTATAATGCCTTTCCATATTCCGGGTTCTACTTCCGTCCAGGTGATAGATTGCGCCTGAAGCCCTGCTGTGAAACTCCAAAACAAACAAACCAGCAAAAAGCTTTTTATATTTTTTATCATGTTAGTTAGGTATAATGGTGTAGGTCTTGCCTTTTTCTGTAGCAAAGTCAATTACATAACCTTTATTAAAAGATAGATCCGGTAGTTTGGCATCATCTGCCTTCTGGTAAACCGGTGTTACCGGTGGTGTATCTAAAATATTTTTGTTGATACCGGTAGCCGCTTTATTGCTTACCTCAACCACTTTTACAGGTATCGGGGTTCGTAAGCGGCAATTGCCTCCAATGTTCGATTTGATCAGCGCTTTACTCAATTTTCCTTTTTTCCAGTCGATGGCAACCTCAAAGTTTCCGCGCGCTTTGATGCCTTTAATGCTGCCATCGGCCCAGGCATCGGGCAGGGCGGGTAACAATTCTATTTCACCATCCTGACTTTGCAACAGCATCTCGGTCATACCAGCCGTTCCTCCAAAATTTCCGTCGATCTGGAAGGGCGGGTGGGCATCAAACAAATTTGGGTAGGTACCACCGCCGCTCATTTGTCCCTTTTTTTGTAAAGGGTCCATATAGTTAAATGCTGCACCTAATATTTTATAGGCATGGTTGCCATCATGCATCCGCGACCACCAGTTCACTTTCCAGGCCATTGACCAGCCTGTGCTTACATCGCCCCTATAGATCATTGATTGTTTTGCTGCTGCTGCCAACCGGGGCGTATTAAACACAGATATCTGCCTGCCCGGAAACAAGCTAAATAAATGTGATATATGCCGGTGGGTATCTGCGGTATCATCCCAATCCTGGAACCACTCCTGTATCTGACCGTGTTTACCTATATGAAATGGATAAAGTTTATCATAAGCAGCTTTTACCTGGGCTGCAAACGCTTTATCGATACCCAATATCTCCGCGCTGCTTATACAATCCTGGAATAACTCGCGGATGATAGACATATCCATAGTAGAAGCCATACTTACCTGGTATTCCTTACCACTGATCTTAATAGTATTTTCGGGCGAGGTGGAAGGGTTTGTTACCAGGTAACCTGTTTTAGGATCGGTTATCAGCCAGTGCAGCATAAACTGCGCAGCGCCTTTAATAATAGGGTATGCTGTTTTGCTCAAAAAAAGCTTATTGCCGGTAAAAAGGTAATGGTCATATAAATGAAGGCTCATCCAGGCACCACCCATCGGCCAGGCTGTCCATCGTACTGCGCTTCTGGGGTCGTGGTCAAAATTACCAACGGTTGATGTTTTAGCCCAGATATCGCTGTTATGGTGTTGTACCCAGCCTTCATTAATGTTATAATTTACTTTGGCTGTAATTGCGCCGTTCACGGCAAGCTCTTTCAGAAAATCAAATAAGGGTTGGTGGCACTCCGAAAGGTTGGTGTTTTCGGCCAGCCAGTAATTCATTTCGGTATTGATGTTGGTGGTATAATTACTGCCCCAGGGCGGTATCACCTGGTCGTTCCAGATGCCCTGCAGGTTGGCAGGCGCGCTGCCCGGCCTTGAACTGGCAATCAGCAAATAACGGCCAAACTGGTAATACAGGGTTTGTAATTGCTTATCGGGATTGGCTACACTAAAACTCCGGAGCCGTTCATCCGTAGGTTGTTTTACCATACCGGCATCTGTACCCAAATTAAAATCGACCCGTTTAAACAGGCGCTGATAGTCGGCGATGTGCCTTTGCCTGAGTTGCTCGTATGTTTTTTGCAATGCGGCAAGCAGACTGACATTGGCCTCAATGGCCGGATCTTTACCCTGCAGCCCCGGCGATTTGTTAAATCCGTTAAAGCTGGTTGCCTCGGTTAAATAAAGTATAACCTGGTTGGCGCCCGTAACCTGTAATGCATTGTTATCGGCTATCACCCGCCCGCCATCATTTTTTATTTTAAGGTTAATCTGGAAACCCATACCCTCCCCTTTAGGCTCATCATAAATTACTTGCCGCGGTTCGGATTCCCGATTGGCCACATAACTTGGGGCTTTACCCTTTAAAATCAGCTTATTGTTGCCATCATTTTCGATGCTGAAGCGAAGCTTGCTTTGCAAATTAGCGGTGAAATTAATGGCGCCTTTTTTATCCGCGGTAATACGTACCATCATTACTTTATCCGGGTAGCTTATAAAGGTTTCCCGTTGGTAATGCACGCCATCAGCCTCAAATCTCACCGTCGAAACCGCATTATTTAAGTTCAGGTCGCGATAGTAATGTATACTGTCTTTCAGGTTAAAGTTAAGCAGCAGATCGCCTAAGGGCAGATACCTGGCCGTGTATGGCCCTTGTAAATACTTTTTCCAGATCTCTGCTGCTTTTTCAAAATCGTTATCAAACACGGCCTTTCGTACTTCGGGCAAATGCGCCGACGCCTGTGGATTGTTCCCGGCTTCGGGATAGCCCGACCATAGGTTATGGTCATTAAGCTGGTAATGCTCGTGGTTAACGCCGCCAAACACCATAGCGCCTGTGGTAGCATTACCAAGTGGCAACGCCTCTTCCCAGGCAACAGCCGGTTTCGTATACCATAGTTTTAAATATGCATCGGTGTTGTGTGTTTGCGCGCATGCAAATTCAGTACTTACCAAGCCCGCAACAACCAAATATTTTTTAAGGAAACGTGTTTTACAAAACTTCATACTATTTAGCTGTTGTTAACTTAAAGGCCATTACCTTTTTAGCCCAAAAGGTGGGCACATACAAAATGTGTTTCACGGTATCATAAGCCAGGTCGGCAGTATTTATCTTTTGCTCCTGTGTATCAAGCAGGGTTTCTATTTTACCATCGGCAGTTACATAAAATATATGTCCCGACCAACAGGTGATCAGGAAATCGCCATTACCA
>Ga0307515_10004649_pt1 | contig 28180 bp, 25 predicted proteins | sample 17_EM_MG_FD_194513 | JGI IMG/M metagenome (GOLD analysis project Ga0307515, IMG submission 194513) | Populus trichocarpa ectomycorrhiza microbial communities from riparian zone in the Pacific Northwest, United States - 17_EM | ecosystem: Host-associated > Plants > Roots > Unclassified | place... | reverse complement strand
TTAATCTTTTGACAAATTCATGATGATTCGTTGTTTGCTTAATGCTTTGCAATGTACGCAAACATTTGATGCTTTGTTTTTTATCTGAATTTCAGATTAGTGGCTCTCTTGCACGCAAAGCAATCAAGGATCTAATGGCCAGAGGATCCATTAGGATGGTATCTGCACATGCCAGCCAACAGATCTACACCAGGGCTACCAACACCTAAGAGACAGTTTTAACATTTTTCCTGGCATTGGGAGTAATCTAGTACCATTTTGTTTCGGTCTCATTTCTTTATACCATTCATGTCGAGAATGAAGTTTTGATATATTTATTCGGTGGCAGAAGTTTCATGTATTGCAGTATAGTTGATTTTATACTTGAATTTTTGTACGTCAGCAATATTTTCACAGATGATGGTTCTTTGCCAGTTTTGACCTTAAATTGGTCAATCTTTTTATTCTCTTCCACAATTTTATGGCGACATTAAATCAAACTAAGAATTTATGCAGGTTTAGGATCCTGCTCATCATGTTTTAACAACTTGATGTCTGTTAAATTTGGCTTGATACATGCATGTCATGAGTTAAATTTGTCATCTGTTTTAATCTAGCGTAATTTTGTTGGGTGTGGTGATTCCTTTTGTCAACAAAATAGAAAGAGGAAAGGACTGGATTGCTGGAATTTCCGTTACAGATGCTAATTGGAATGGCAATTATGTGGAAATCACTTTCTCATTGAAATTTTCATATGAAGTGGCCAAGCATTTGATCCACCTCCCAGGGCAACAAGGCTTCAGCATTCCAATTGACAGCAACAAATGATCTCAGGTGAGTGAAATTGATTCAAAATTTCAGAACATGTTCATAACCATCTTTCCTAAATTGAATGCCATTCAAATCTGTTTGACGTATCTATGAATTCATAAAAAAAAAAGAATTCAAAAGATTATCGTTCATTTGCTTCTTGTTGGACAGCTTGAGCTGTCTATTGCCTCACCTGTATCCTAAAAAATATTGATACATATATTAAACCTGTCAACCTGATGGGTCGAGCCTGACATGTCGATTTAAAATTCAATTTAATAGGTCAACGTCATCTTCTATCCCGGGTTAATTGACATAGTTAGACCTTGATCAAACAATTTAAGTGAACCTGTGACTTGTTTAAAACCTAGGTTGGCTTTTATATTTTTTTTTTTCAAGACATTGCTTTAACTTTAAAAACTTAAAACTACATGTTTTGATACCCGGCAACCCGTGACCCGAGCCTGAATAACAAATCAGGCATCATGTGGGTTCCATGGCTCAAATTGATGTCCCCTTATAACTACCCGCGTGAAAACACAAAATCAATTCACATGAAGTACAAGTTGATCACTGAAATGAAAGATTTCAAGGTACTGGAGACTGAAGGCTGTTCGAAAATTAACAACACAAACGTTAAACCAGGTTATAGGAATGTCTGATAATCAAGTGCCCTACCAGCCTACTATAAATGCAGGTTCCTGCATTATTGAGACAGCAGCACAAGCGCAACCAGCATGCTAGTTATGCTGCTCAATACAGATCTTCCTCCTTGTGTGTGTGAATCACACAGTCCGAAGTTGGATATGAGACACAGGTAAGGACGTATCCCTTCTCCATCTGTTTCTCATCAAGGAATGAACCATCTGATTGGTCTACGGACCCTGAAACCAACATACCAGCACAAGTAGAGCAGGCTCCGGCTCTGCATGAGTATGGGAGCTCCACTCCTGCATTTTCAGCTGAGTCAAGGATGTAAGTATCACCAGGGGCATCAAATTCGTGCTCGCATCCATCTGGTGCAATTAGTTTCGCTTTGTAAACTGCCATTGCAGATACTTTGAAGGAGGAAGACTTCAAGCCAAATGCTTTAGATACATTCCTTACAGAACCCAAAGCACCGGGGCTCTTGATCAATGCACACGACTTGCTTGGGCTTGCAACTTTTCTCGGTGGTGCACTTCTGATCATGCATGTTGTGGGAAGTCTCACGGTTGACATGTTTCCACCTGCACCAGAGCAATTAGGGACATTTTGTGGATGATCAATCACTGTCAAGCATAGCTTTCTTTCCTTTCCTAGCTTCATCTCATGCTTAAAATGTGTGATACTTGCAGGAAATAAAGACAATACTGCCAAAGGAAGCAAGGGAATCCACTGTGGTTCAATTTATTGATTCATGGATCAAAAAATGTCCCAACAGGAAATTTGTGGTCAGATCAATGATTTGTAGCCGCTTAACATCATTTGTAACGAGGACAATTCTCTTCAAACCATCAAGCCAAGCGGAAGAGAGTTAAGAGGGAGAGAGAGGGAGAAGGACACTTGTGCTTTGTATTAGAGACAATAATTTCTTGGCCATCAGAAAATTTCCTCTATTTTTGCTGTGACCACAGACTACAGGCAATTCAGAAAATATTTTTTTACCGTATATTGTTACAGTCACTGCCAAAATATATAATGCGTGATATATTTACATTTATGCAGAAATCTGCTCTGCCATTACAGCTTGTCCTCATCACCATTTTATAACTGAAGCTTTAACCAAGTCAAAATCAATCACCCACAAAACTATAGACCTGTATTTCAAACATACATTATACCTCAAACATCACAACGATTGATGATTTTAAGATTTTATTCACTTTAAAGACAGTGGATTTTGTCTTCCGCAAACCTAAGAACCACCTCAGCTGACTTGAAACAAATTATTACTATGATGTTTTCACAGTGATTTATAATTACATTTCTTGATTCAGAACATGAAAAATAAAGTTCCCGAGATACGAAATTAATCAAACAACATCAGTAAGAAGTAAAAAACAAAAAAGAAGAAGCAAACTTCCATACAACATGTATCAAGATAAAAAGCAACAAAGCAAAGCTGATAATAACAGATCAAGAACAGGAAAAGGACAAAAACAAGAGCAATAAATCACGTAAAGAAGGGTAAAAGGCAAGAGATCTTACAAGGAGAGATTGATTGATGAGACCTGGCTAGAAGGAAGTTAATAGGCGGAGATTACAAGGAGACCTACCTGAGGAGGGTGCCCTACCTAACTTAGACTCAGGGTGATGGGTGTAAACAATTTTATAGTAAGTGGAGATTTGTTGGACAGTGAAGTAAGGTGGCTTTTATTTATTGGAAAGCGGCTGTTTGTAACTTTCAGGAGATTTGGACTCAGTGCTGTTTGTTTTACTGCTGTTTGTTTCAGCGGTTGATATTTTTTTTTGGAAATTTTTTTTTTAATATTTTAAAATTATTTTAATGTATTGTTATTAAAAATAATATATTACTTTTTTTTAATAAAATAATATTGTTCTAGATATATTTTTTTAAAATCTAAAATATCATTATAAAAAAATTTAACTAAAAGAATAGATCATTCAAGTTAATTGAATGATTAGTTAGGGATAATATTAAAAATAATAATAAAAAATATTATTTTAATATATTTTTAAATAAAAACATTTTTAAAAAATAATTTCTACTGCTTTACCAAACACCCCCGCGTTGCCACCATCAACTCACAAGCGCATCAGTCAGCAACCGTGTGCAGCTTTTTCTTACACTATTTACCCTGCATTTTTAAAACCCTAAATTGAACAAAATAGAGTTTGTCTTCACATACAGCACAAAACACTCAAAAAGCCGCAGAGCGAGATAGCCCTCAAAGAGTTGTCATAAACTCCTCCAAAAAAGTACAGGGTCAGTAAGAGATGGCTCAGCTGAAGGCAATATCCCCATGTTCATCACTCAATCTCTCTGTTCATGTCCCTAAGAGCGGTACACTCCCCACTTCTTTACACTTTTTGATGATTCTGCTACGCTGGAAGTGATTTTCTTGAAGCTTATAACAAGTTGAATATTGTTTGCCAGATTTAATGCTGTGTAATGACAATGTATCTTTTTCAAAGAAGTCAGCTTTGTTTCAAGAGGTATATCATTTCTTTTGAAGTATAGTGGTTAGTTGGTTTTTTTTTTTCATTTTTTCTTTACTTGCAGTTGGGGGCTAGAAACAGTGAGCTTCAGGGTGATGCAGTTGTGAGCAATAAAGGGAATGGTCTTCGAGTTCATTGCAACAAAGGTGAGTTTAATTGCTGCCTTTTTTGGTTTTGGGCTTTTTTGATGAGTTAAAAATATTAAATTGATTCAATTTGAAATGGGAATTCAATATAATTTATAAATTTTAAATCTTTTTATTGGGTTTTCTCTAAAATTGTTTGATTGTGCAAATGCTAAGTTTTACTAGAAAACGCAATTGTAATTTATTAATTCAATAGTGTTTTTTTTATAATGCAATCAATAGCTGTATACTGACAAGTCAATGCATTCCTGGTGTTAGTTTTTCTGAGGTTCTGCTCTTACGCATCTTCATTCTTAAAGCAACCAAGTTAGCGGGGATGTTAATGTGAATTGGCTAGTCTGGTGGGGTCAAAGTATGAACTTGTTGTGTTTAAGAGTTTGATATAAAGTCTGAATTTTCAATCTTCATAACTGTTTTATTATGTATGTACTAAGTTTTACTAGGTGCGTAGTTGTAATTTATTTATCGAGTAGTTTTTATTTAGCTGAAAATATTTATGAGATTGATGGGCTGGATCTTCAAAAGTGTATGTCTGGTTGTAATTTTTTGAGATTCTGTGGCTGTTGAAGCAGCGAAGATAATGTGGATGTAAATAATGGGGTTTGTAACTTCTGCTTAGTGACACTGTAATTGATCATGATCTGCAGGGATTCAAGCAGTACTATCCCATGACAAAGCTACTGAGGTTTTTGAAGCTACAAAGACTAAAGGGCTAAGAGGAAAATTAAACAAGGTTGTTTTAGCCTATAGTGGTGGCTTAGACACCTCAGTTATTGTCCCATGGCTACGGTATACCTCTTGCTTTATGTTTGAGTTTTCTAACTAATCGATACTCATGGTTCATGAGCCTTGACCTGTTGTTTTGGTTTAATTATGAAATTCTGGGATTTGGATGTAAGTTTTATACTTGCTCCATATGATAGTGTTTAGAATAGATACGAAGGAAACGCGCATATGCACTTTTTATGCTTGTGTTATGATATCAAGATGTGTGCTTCTGAGATCATTATGTATTCTAATCTGGGGTTGGTGAAGGGCTGTAAAGTTTTCTCAGCTCAACCAGATAGGTGTGAATTATGTTGCTAGGTGTTTTATATGTCATATGGTGGGTGGCATAGCTCATCTTACTAGCAGAATTACTTTTCATTTATTTTGCTTCCTGTCTTTATGCATCACAGTTTCTCAGTGTTTTCGCCTGCCCTTTTCTTTCGAAACAATTGTTTTTGTTGACACTCCCTGTTATAATTTTTCTGCTATTTTTCCTTTCAGGGAGAATTACGGTTGTGAAGTTGTTTGCTTCACTGCTGATGTTGGTCAGGTTTGTAAATAGTAGAAAAATCTATTAAATTCGTAGTATTTGATTTGCTTAAGAATAGAAACTTATTCCTCATTTGAGCTATCTTATCTGGTTTTATAAATTACGGTACCTGTCTTTATACATGTGCATGGCATCGATTTTTCAATTTGCAGGGAGTAGGAGAATTGGAAGGCCTGGAACAAAAGGCCAAGGCTAGTGGTGCTTGTCAGCTAGTGGTGAAGGACTTGCAGGAGGAATTTGTGAGAGACTTTATTTTTCCCTGCTTGCGAGCAGGCGCCATCTATGAACGGAAATACTTGCTGGGAACATCAATGGCACGCCCTGTTATTGCAAAGGTTGGCTCCCCAGAGAGTTGTTGTCTTGTTGTAGTTTTTAGATTTTTTTCCAGAATTAAGATAAACATCGAGCCATTAATAAAGAATGATGATAGTGTGTGTGTTTTGCCGTTTTCCTTGTGTTTTATCATCCTCTGACGTCAAATTTGTTTTCCATAGAAGCACTTTCTATTATCTAAAACAAGTACAGATACTTGCAATTTTATGGAGTGTTTCTGTTTCTCTTCTCTCTGTTTTCTGTTATCTAGAATATGCATTGCATCAGTGTTATATCATTAATAATCATACTTTAACCACATCATGCTGTGACAGGCCATGGTGGATGTTGCAAAAGAAGTTGGAGCCGATGCTGTTGCTCATGGATGCACAGGAAAAGGAAATGATCAGGCATGCCTCACAAATAGGATAACTTATCTAACATGTGCGTTCCTTCTAATGTAATTTTTTTGGCTTTCTTGTCTATTCAGGTTCGCTTTGAGCTCACCTTCTTTGCCCTGAATCCTGAGCTCAATGTTGTGGCTCCTTGGCGGGAATGGGATATCACAGGAAGAGAAGATGCCATTGAATATGCCAAGAAACACAACGTGCCTGTCCCAGTGACAAAGAAATCCATATACAGCAGAGACAGAAACTTATGGCACCTGAGCCATGAGGTTAGTCCCCCTCATCAACTGCTTCCAAGGAAAAATTGTAGTTGTTAAAGAATATTAATTTAGAATGTCTTGTGTTAAGCTTGTTGAAGGTAGAAAATCACTTGTTGGTTTTAATGTCACAGTTAGACTCCTTTGTGCTGTCAGCTCAAAATTTGTTTTCTTCCCCGCACTTCATTGTCTTTGTTTGCTATTTTCATGCTTAGCAAACACTTTGAATCCTTGTGATTTTGTGTGTATATATATATATATAAACATACACAATGTTTGTTTGAATACTATATACTTAAATTCTTTAATAGTCATTCGGTTGTTAATTTGTTCTCTAAATCTTATTTGCTTCTTTCTCTCAAGGGTGACATTCTGGAAGACCCTGCTAATGAGCCAAAGGAAGATATGTACATGATGTCTACTAGTCCAGAAGCTGCACCTGACAAACCTGAGTAAGTCCCTCGTTGAATTTTTGATTCAACTAATCTGAGATTATCATCAATTGAGTTCTAATCCCAAGTTCGCATTTTTTATCCCCAAATCTCATTTTTTTTTAAATGTGTTTGATTCTTTTAGATATGTAGAGATTGGGATAGTGTCTGGCCTTCCTGTTTCTGTAAATGGGGTGAAGCTTTCCCCAGCTTCTCTACTTTCCAAACTCAATGAGATTGGTGGGAAACATGGTATTGGCCGTATTGACATGGTTGAGAACCGACTTGTTGGTATGAAAAGCCGTGGAGTATATGAAACTCCTGGAGGCACCATTCTCTTCACTGCTGTACGTGAGCTAGAGTCATTAACCCTGGACCGAGAAACGATGCAAGTTAAAGATTCACTTGCTCTAAAGTATGCTGAGCTAGTGTATGCAGGCAGGTGGTTTGACCCACTGCGGGAATCAATGGATGCATTTATGGAGAAGATCACAGAGAAGACAAACGGTTCAGTCAGACTTAAGTTGTACAAAGGATCTGTGTCAGTAGCTAGCCGGACAAGCCCCAATAGCCTCTATAGGGAAGACATATCCTCCTTTGAGAGTGGGCAAATATATGACCAGGCCGATGCAGCTGGATTTATTCGACTCTATGGTCTTCCAATGAGGGTTAGGGCAATGCTTGAGAAGGGCATCTGATGATTGTTCTTGTGATCTACCGTCTAATGACTTTTTGGTTCATTCTCTTGTTTCAGGAAGACATTTAGGAAATCATAACGATGGATTAGTTTTCATGGCGATTTTCTTATATGTAAGTTTCTCTTGGACATGTTCTTCAGCGGATGTTTTGTCAAGCAGGGAACTTGAAAATTTCGGGGATCAGTGAGTATGGCAATGTAAAGGACGGTCGATTTAGGATGCAAATTCTAACCATTCACTTATAGTTGGTGAAGATGAATGAACAATCTCTCACCAGGAGGCCAAAGCAATCTAGGCATTCATGTGTGCAAAGCTAATTATCTTATGACATCCAACTGAAAATTAATTTAGGCATACCAATCCATAATTAATAGGGGGAATCCTGTCTTCATTAAAACTAGGGTACACGGAGAACTAAAAAGGAAATCTAAAAAAAGAAAACCCTACCTAAAAAAACTACAACATTGACTGGAGCCAGCATGAACGCTGGCAAGGTTTCTATGTTTCCCTCTAATTGCATCAATCTCATCACAAACGTAACTCCAAGTCCACTGGTATCTTGGAATCGTTGCTGCTGCTCCCTGAATTTTTACCCAAGAAACTGCTGATATCACTGTAGTTTCCTGTATAGGAACTAGTCTGGTGATTCAAGCCAACCACATCAAGAAAATTTCTTGTTATTAGACCAGCTTCTTGAGACCTTTCATCGTTAACATCACCCCCAGTTTTGCTCTTTATTTTATCGCACATAATTTTTCTTTTCTTTCCGGTCTGTTCCTTCCCAACTACTTGATCGACAACCTGCGATTGCCTCTCCAAGATTTTCAAAACATCCATCAGAGATTCCTCGGGCAAGTAATCAAACCTTGGGTCCCAAGTTTCGAAAACTCTCGGTGCCTTGTCGACAACCTTCTCCTCGCCTTCAACATTGTTTACTGTTCGATTGGCCTTGTATGCCTTGAGAACATCAACAACCCTCTCCTTTTCTTCTGGCCATGTTTCAGTAGTGCCATCAGGATCAACACAGATTAAGCAAACAGGAACGTCACACAATATAGCAAGCTCCCTTGTTTTCTTCTTTAGGGTGTTCTTCCTATCCTCGTAGGACTTCGTGGTCCTTTTGTTTTCGAGTGGTGTCATGGTGTGATCAGCTCTCGATGCCTTGCAGAGAAAACAAAGAGAAAGATCAGCTGCGTTGATTATAATGAACAAAGACGCTAATAAAATTATGCGTTGGTGGATCATATATAATGATGAGAATTGTTTTAATCCTTGCATGGGCCGGATGAGGAAATCCGACTGTAATTTGAAGCGTGAAAAAAATATATAGAATTTTCTTTATTTATTTATTCAAAAAAAAGATCTTGAAGTTCCATATTAAGGGAATTCAAAATCGGCGCCTGTCTTGTGGAGAAAGGATTTATTCCTCATATTTTGCATATTTTGTAGAAGAATATGAATTCGAAATCAATCCGAATCAGAAACTATAGAATAAGAAAAGAATTTTAAGAAATCTTAAAAAAAATAATTGAAATTCTAAAACTTGTTTAATCAAATTAGTTACATATCTCATCCTGTAAAAAGAAAAGGATTAATTGTCCACATGTCAATATAAATGAAGTCAAGATTAAAAAAAAAAGAATTAATTTCTTCTTTGTTTTTAATTTCAATAGTTTCTAAAAAAATCAGTAATTGAATTTTAAATCTAAATTATATTTTTTATTAATTCAATCTGTAAAAAACTATCTTGAACTTAATTTATACATTAACTAAAACTAAGTTCTTGAATAATCTTAATGTCGCACTTCCAAATTAATCTTAAAAAAATTATTAATTCAATATTTTCAAATTAATTTGGAGAAATTTATTAAAACGACTAATCTTAAATTGAATCCAAACACTTCTCGTAATATTTTTCTTCAAAACCTTACCTGGAATTAAATTTAAAATAGAAGCACGAAATACAAATACAAGTATAAATAATTTATAATATGCAAAATAATTAGCTGGCTAGCTAGGTTCAAACACTGTTTATTACCCAAAAGAACTATATATTCACAAAATTCAACAAAAAGGCAAAATCAAATTTTTATTCTTCCTCTTCCAAAATATTCATATATTTTTTTTCCAACAGAGAGACGGAGAGAGCTTTGTAAAAATGGCAGCTACAAGGGCATCCAAACTTTTCGCAGCAGCAGCAGAGTCGGTGGGTTCCTCAGCCCGAAAACAAGTTCTAGACTTGACGGACACCGCCGCTACCAGAATCCGCCACCTCTTGCAGCAGCGCCAACGTCCTTTCCTCCGTCTCGGCGTTAAAGCTCGCGGCTGCAATGGCTTGTCATACACTCTTAATTACGCAGGTTCAGCTATGAAACCCTCATTTTTCGCCTCATTGGTTCATTAATTTTGGAAAAAGATTGAGACTTTTGAGTTCCTGTTTGATGGGTTTGATAGGATTATTGTAAAGTTTGAGACTTTTTTCGGTCTGGTTTGAAAACTTAGGTTTTCTGGGGTCTGAAAATGTGGGGCTGTGACTAATTTGGATTTTTAGAGAAGGGGCTTTTTGGTTTAGAAGGAAAGTTTGTTGATTTTTTTTATTCTTTTGTGTTTTGATTGAAATGTGCAGATGAGAAAGGGAGGTTTGATGAATTAGTTGCAGATAAAGGTGTGAAGATATTGATTGATCCGAAGGCACTGATGCATGTTATAGGAACCAAGATGGATTTTGTTGATGACAAGCTCAGGTAAAAGTTCATTTTTTTAGGTTGAGTTTCTTTGCATATGAAGTAATGTTGGAGGGCATCTAGGTGAATATGGGCATGGTTCAGTTCCTATAAGAAATTTGTTGCCTGAATTAATAAAGTTTGGTGTCCAGTAATAGGGATAGTATGATCACTCCAAGCTGGAAGTTGAGATTTAAGTACTTTTTTTTCCCCATTATGCTGCAAATCAACTCCATTTGCAAAGGTAGAGGGCAGTTGAATTTAGTTGATGACATCAAATTTCCCTATGCTGATGTCCCATTATAGGATGTGGTTTATTCCTTGGATTGCGTTGTTGTTTTTGAACTGAGTAGTTTCAGATGTGGGTGTTGGGGTAAAAACCATTGCATCACCCCACCCGCCCTGCCTCAGCCCCAATTCCTTTTCCATGATTCTAAGGAATGCCACTTCAATCTTTTTGATTTGTAGTTTTTGCCGGTATTAAATTGGTATCTGTTGTTGGTAACTTGTGCAGATCTGAATTTGTCTTTATCAATCCCAACTCCCAAGGGCAGTGTGGTTGTGGAGAGTCCTTTATGACAACAAGTAGTTCCGAAACTGCTAAACGTGGTGGGAGTTAAGCATGTGCAAGAACAAATAATAGCATCGGGTTGTACCGGTGATGACAATACCAAAGCAAATCATATTTTATGTGGTCAAAATCGCTTTTATCGTTTTAGATGGATACTGGATAGTTTGTAGTGTATACGATGACAGATATCTCCTGTATGTCTGAACGAACACTGTAGATTTTAATTGTATTAGCCAGGAGCTTTGTATCTATAGCAATTCAAAAATTCTTTGGTTGAAATAAGAGAACTGATGTATTGTATTCTTCCTAGTGCTGCTTCAATATCTTGAGTTGATTGTTTTGCTTGTATGCTGTGCATTTCATTGCTGCGAAACATGCTTGGTGAATTTTGATTTTAATGTCGTATAATCCCACACCTAAAATTTCTGCAAGGTACTCAGACCTTTTGTGTTTGGGTGCAAGCATGCTGAGTAGCCTATATCTGTTCTGTGAATGGAGCAAGGAATACAGGTTGGTTGAACCAGTGCCATATGCGTGAGTCTGAGAAAAACTCACACTGTTGATAGGAGGCATCATGGTCAGGAAATTCGGAAGAGAGGAAATGACCATGTATAAAACAATTATAGAAAAGAATTGTTCAAAGCTTTTGATGGCCCTTGTACTTGGCTCATGGAAGATTTTTGACTAGCTTATTATAGCAGTCGTTCATCTCAGTCATTTAGTGACTATTTGTAGTTTTTTAGAGATTGTATTTTAAGTTGTTTTTTTGTTTGAAAATATATTAAAATAATATATATTTTTTATTTTTAAAATTTTGTTTTTAAAAACATTAATAATGAAAATGAAAATCGTCATTTTTTCCAATAGCAAATCGAAAATGTCTATACATCGTAGTTCAAGGTTCCTATTCATGTCCATGGATCACATTTTGACATCCAAACACCGTCATTCGGCTTAGTTTTTTTAATTAACTAAAAGCACATGGGCTACCTGAAATAATAGCCCGCAGCACATTAATTAAGCATGCTAACCACTTCTGTTTTTTGGCCTATCAGCTCGAGAGCGTCCAGAAGAAGTTGATGGGACTGCAGAACTTGAGTTCACTTCATCTATGCTAGGAGTAGATAACCGGTGCTTTGACCATTCTTCCAAGGCCTTGTATTGGACGGAGTTCATTGAAATATAAGGTCGTCTTTCTCTTATGAACAGCTCAGCCTTTTTCCAATCTTCCACCACGCCTAGAGCCACCAACAGTGCGCACATTACAGCGACACTTCTTCCATGGCCTACAGGAAGTGTCAAACCATTACCAGTGCAACACAGGAAGATCAAGTTGAGGATGCTTCGAGCAAAAGGATTGGGCGATAAACAGCACACTTAGGGTAATAAAAGCAGCATAATACCTAATAACATTCACTTAACTGAAAAACGAAAACCTAGATGAACATAATGGTTTGATATATATATAAAAGATGAGCAGAATGGCAAAACATCAATATCTAGTTGATCCCAAATTGTGAAGAACCCACAGTACGCTGACGCCATAATGCATCCAGCAATTCCTGGTTACTACAAATCATTGCTCAATGTCAAAAAAAGATGAATTTTTCATTTATTTTCTTCACTCTTGATAACAAAAATCTATTTTGTTATTAGGTTGTTCGCGAATCATGATACCACAAGAAGGAATGTCTCACATACTGCATAATACATGCATATAATCATACAACCAAAGCCTAGCAAAAAAATCCTCTTCAGAGAACCACACAGCTAGCCTTGGCTTGGAACTAAACCAAGCGATCAGCAAATTACACAGATAAAGGTCACCCCCTGCAGCCCTGAATCTAACCTTGTAATTACCTGAATTCTGACACTTAACTGCTGATCACCTATACCAAGATAAAACCAATTGCAAGTACAAAATTACTATGACATGAAAGAACTGTCTGCCTGTACAAAATGCATAGCAGAAAAGGAATTTCAGCACAGAAAAGTCAAACAAGTACAATCTTCACTGCACGAAATTCTCAACACCAAATGCAGCAAAATTGTCGAATAAGAAAAGGTATTTACAATCCAAAATCATACCATAAGCACAGTGAATGAAAACAGGCACATTCTGAGCTCTTTTCCTGCTAGCCCACTCGACAGTAGATTCAATCTCTCCAGGCTGAGGTGCCCTTGTATCCCAAGTTGGAAGACACAAATAAGAACGCCCTTTGAACTCCTCTTTTCTAGGAAACTCACAAGTACAATCTATAATAGCAGGATTACCAGGTGGCAATTTATCAACGGAATAAGGCCACCCACCAACATAAACACCCTCACAAATCTCATTATAAGGCTCCTCCCCACTAGTAAACCTGCGTAGAAATGAAAAGATTCTAACAAAATATAGGTATGGACTAAAAATTATAAGTGACCAAATAGGAAAAGTCCCATCTTGTTTTTTGCGTAAAAGCGTAGGGATATTGATTGATGGATGAGAAGCCAGTGATACAAGTAAGGATACTAACGAGGCATACAAGAATGGTAATGATAATAAAGTGAAATCAAGATTTTGGAGAGATACAAAGATGAGGAACAGCGCTGTTGCTTGTAACCCCATCAAGATTGATAAGCCTACATCCATCTTTTGGAACAGAACAGAACAAAACAAGAAACTGAAATCAAGAATTGTGTGGCATCCAATGGATAGTTTGTTGCTTTTGTACCTTGAAATATACAGGGAAGGATCTTGAGAGAGAAGACAATAAAAAGAAAGATGATATTCCAAGCAAGGATCTAATACTAAAATTCATAGGTACTCAAATGTGATATTCACACACACACACACAAGGTCTTGTATAATTTATTGAAAAAGAAACCAATTAAAGAAAATAAAAACAGAATTTCTTTTACTTCTTGGAGTGACAAGGGGAATAATTCCCTTGTCCCCCTTAGAGAATATCTTTGTACTGATCACGTATTAATAACTAGAAAAACTAGGTCCAAGCACTTGAATTTCATTCAATTAGACCCACTTATCCTCGTGCTACTTGTACCATCAACCTTCTTGATATGATCACCAACACTGCAGATACCATTACATGGTTGTTGCTTTTTCTGCCATTGTTCCCTAGCCTCAAAGAACCTTTGCATAGCTAGCTTCCACAAATTTTGTTGTCACCTTATGTATCTTGTGTGCGTCTTCTTTGTCACATATCGTTCCCCTTCCATCACCGGATTCCGATGTATGGAACAATAACTCATCTTAATTGAGCCTGCACTTATGCAGCTTCACGTACTTCATTACATTAGGGATCCTCTTTTCCTTGCTCAACATTTTATAGCTGAATTAGGGTGTGATGGAGGATAAAAACATTGGTTAGGACAACAAACACCGTTAAACACCACAAGTTTTGTCCTCAGCCATCAAATAAAAAACCTTAGATAACGTATGGGCAAAGTTGATTTATGGTTTTGCTCGATATATATAAAAATTTAAAGGCTACAACCTTACATGTTTTTCATGGCTTTGTTTGGTCACTTAGTCTACAAACCACCAACCTTTTGACAGATACGTGAAAGTTCTGCTAGTGGCAGCCTAACTGGGCCCAAACTCCACAAAAACAGTCCATAATGGAAGGGAACAATGAAAAATTTCGGTCCAACTTTAGCCTAAATGATAATCGCTAATATTGTTTAGTATATTTATTAGTTTTTATTTATTATAGATATGATAAAGTTCTTTTAAATTTAATTAGGAATTAGTTGAATTTATCCTTATATTTTAAGCATGGTTTTCAATCTGTTTTTATGAGTTTGATTGGTTCCATTATATCTTTATATTTTAGATTATCCTCAAGCTCATCCTTCCTTTAAATAGATATTTTCATATAAATTAACAAACATATCTCACTTGAAAAACTCAAACTTTATCAAGCTTTAATGATGAGGAAAAGTTGATCTAATAGTTATGACAATTTAAAAATGTATTATACACGAGTCACAATAATCAATGCCCGCTCCCGCCCATGTTCCGCAGAGTCGGGCTTTTCAGACGGGTATCCTCCGGCCTTCCTCTCTGATTCCATTGTCTCTCACTCACCTCTTCCTGCTTCAAACTCTCGTATAAAAAACACTGCTTCATGGATTTCAACGAAAAGTAATCTAAGAGGCTGAAAGAGCTGAAACAAAAGCAGAGCTGCCCTGTCTCCTGTGCTGTAGTGATAAATAGTAATGGAGAAAGGAGAGAAAAGATGGTTGGTGGACGCGTCAAAGTGGAACCCATCTCCCAATGACTTCTCTTTAGCTCTCTATGTTCTTCCTCGTGAAAGGTGCTTGCTTTATCACCAGGTTTTGTTTCAAGAAACTCTCTTTGTATTTTGAAGAAGATTGTGATGTCTTTCTTTCTTTCTTTCTTGTTTTGGTCTCTTGGAGTTGTTGTCTCTTTGTTTTTGAGTTTTTATGGAAGAAGAAAGGTTACAGAGCTTCAAAGGAGTAATCTTTTGCTTTTCTCAGTGGTCAAAAGGGTGAATTCTCTTATAAATGCTGAACCTGGGAGGAACACAAGTGGGTTGTGATTACAGATGTAGAATGGTGGGTTGGTGATCTTTTTGGTTCTGAGAAAATTTAAAGAAAGAAGGGACACATTTTAAGTTGCAAATACCAAGAAAGATGTAGAATGTGCACCCGCAATCATATAGCAGCTCATGATACGCCACCAAAATGGAGTAATGGCCAACGGATTGGGCTCTCCTCTGTATCTTATACAGAACAAATCTTACGACTCTTGGCATCTCATTGGAAACACTTAGAATTTTTCTGCAGTTGGCATCTCCTGCAACAGTGAACCATCCTGCATCCCAGTTGCAGTTTCATGTAAAAGACTGGTGGTGGATACTTGCATCACCTCACCAATATACCACTAACAAAGATGCAAAATGGCCAATTTTTTTGCAAAGCAAATGGTACGGCTTGCGCTAATGGTGGATCTATATATAAGAAAAGTTTCTGTAGAATAATTGCACTAACTGTCTTGAACAGAAACAAAATTTCTTCCCCTGTTTTTTTTTTTTCCCTTCAAACTGATTCACTCAAGTATACATAAAGAATGACCATAATTACAAGTGAGAGCTGCCTGTGACATAAATTATATTAGCAGGTTGGTCCCGGGCAAGAGCACTGTCATTTAAATTTACACTTAACTCTATTTTATAGAATCATTGAAAGGTCGTCCATAGGAATTTGAAGGGGCAAGTCATCAAGTAGAATTTCACCTGCAAAGTCGTTTTCTGGCAACCCATCAAACAAACTATTCAGATCCTGAGTGTCACTGAAATCATTGCCCTCGTGTAGTTCTATAGAGTCTAAATCTTGGAACTCGGCAATGTTTGTCGCTCTGCTTTTTTTCGATGAATCTACAGGATTTGAACCCTTGGATGTTGCCCCAACTTCTCTTTTCTTATTGCTACCTGTTTCTTTGAACTTGTTGATAATTCCATCTCCAGAAGCTGATAGCTGAGCAATCTTCTGCTTGGGTTTTGATTTTGTTTTACGGTCACCCTTGATATTGCTCTGAGAAGCACGACCAGCTCTGGTGACAGAATTTCTAGCTAATACATCCTTGTCCCTTTCTCTCTCGCTTCTCTTTCCCTTGGCTCCACCCAGCTGAGTATTACCAACAGATGATGTGGTTTTGAACAAAGCATTACCACCAACATCGTCAAGCAGTAGTTCCTTCTTCCTCCCTCTGTTCAATAATGGTCCAGTTCTGGCAAAATCATGGTCTAATGATACACCCCTGCCAAATTTATCGTTGTGAAGATCATGCCTATCAGCTCTACCAGTGAAAGAGCCTGCAAAAAAAACAGAAGGAAAAGGAAGAAAAGAAAAAGGGTAAACGCACTTAGTGCACGAAGGTGCAAGTTACTATAATGAACTCAAGATCCGACACCTTTTGAACAGGATTCCACATCATTTCAAAGCAGAAAACACCATTCACTGATCCAAGGCATGTGCGAACACTCACAAAACACTTTCCTTTCAATGAATAGCAAAAAAGGCCAAACATAATAGAACTACTAAAACTTACAATCCTAATAACACATCTTGAGAGATGGCATACCTGAAGCCCCAGGATCCTGAATACAACTTGTGGACTCCACAACAATTGCACGAGGTGCAGCGAAAATGACATCTCGAAGGGGGGGCTCACAAAAACAACTCTTGCCTGTATCTTCAAATTTTCTACATTTAGCAAGAGTCCTCCTTGTAAAAGCCAAGGCAACTTGTTTCGAAACCTTTGGAACCCCAAATTTTGAAGCATTATTTCCTCTGGTGGCCTGTCAATGTTAGTCAAGGGGATGTCAAATGGACCGCCCTTAATAGTGAGTTAAGAATCACAATTATTCGGGCAACGAGAATAATAATAACAATATGGGGTAGAAAATCAGAATGCAATGCATGCATGGAACCAGCAACAAGATTAGTGACCTATGGATTGCCAATCAAACCACTGAAGATGGGGATTAGCTTCTATCGAAAAGGAACAAACAACAAATACTTAATAAAAACCAGAAAACAACAAAAGGAAAGGTAGTTGACTAAAAAGAAAAGAAAGGACTACCATAGGTAGTAAATACAGATGTCAATTTCATCTAACCGTTGGGCATCCGGTGTCAACCTATCTAGTTGGGTCGAATTTTAATATGGTTTTGACCAAATCAAACCGAAGGTGGGTAAAATCTGAATCAGTTTGGACAGGCTGGATGCGAAGGAAAATGAGGGGTTCACCAGACCCATTATCCGACCCATCACCAAACCCTACCCCATCCTGTTTTTTAACCTATTTTTTTATTTTGTGGAATTGTAATTTTATTTTTTAATACAATATTATCTTATAGTTCATGAAAGATTTTTATGGGTTTGTCCATAAACTTGAAGTTTAAACTCTATATTTTATGGATTTATAATGCATAGATGGAGATATAGTTTGTTTTTTAAGCTTAGATTTTAATTTTAAAAAAATAAAAAAGGGAATGGGTCGGGTTGGGTAGATAAAATCCCCCATCCACCTCGATCCAACTGGATTGGAAAAGAAGGTGAATGGTGGATTTAGATATTCCAATCGAGAATGGGTATAAATCCAACTCCAACTTAACTAACTGCCATCCCTAGCAGTAGTCTCATATATTATATAATTTTCCAATCACAAACTCGAACTTGTGAATTCTTCTGTATTAAGGAACAAACAAGGGAGATTTCCAATTACAAACTCAAACTCGTGAATTCTGCCCTATAAGGAATAAACAAGGGAGATAAACAACATACCAACTGCTTTCTGTGAGCCAATTCAACAAGCCTATCCATTGCAACCTGCTCAAGGGGCCTGCAAATTAACAGTATAATATTCATATTCAATAAAATGCAATGAAATGAATCCAGCAGTTGTTGTGCATTATGGGAAGTCGAAAGCCTAATGGCAGAATGGCAGAATGGCAGAAGAGATCCAAAATAATGAGTGTCTTACCATTCTTGCAACTCCCTTCCCTCCTCAACAGCTCTAGTTAAATTGTCCAAGTGTTCCTTTTTACCAACCTATACAAGTGATAAAAAATTGTACATGATAAAAATTAAATTATTACAGCATATGAAAAATATAAAAAGATGATAATGAAGGGAAAATCAGTGGAAAATGCAATTGCTTTTATATGAAAGAAATTTTTTCGAAAATATTAAGTACAAAAATTGTCAAACTAAAACTTTTGGGGATTTAATGCTTTCGCAATGCAAAAAAATTAAGAAACTTAACCTGTTGAAGTTTATTCTGGAGCTCAATAATATCTTCATTAATTGCTTCATCCTCTCCATCTGCTAGATCAGGCTGCAAGAAAGCACCCAGGGGTTTTGGTACCGTAGGAAAAAAAAATTAAATGTTCAGAGAAAAAAATCCATGCATGTACCTTTGCAAATATGCATACAGATATACACATTCCACGGAAAGAGATTCCGTCATCTTTTTATTTTTAATGAAAAGGTCTGGTATAGACTTGAACCTAAAACAAGCTCAGTAATGTCTGTGTGCATGTTGTGCGTGCATACATAAACACTTAAGGGGAAATAGAGGGTATTTAGCAAATAGATATAGAATGTATTTGGCAAAGACCCGTTAAGCCACAGAGCAGATGGCTGATATGAATATGAACATGATGTATTAACAAGCAAGCTGTTTCCTTTCTGTTTGTCATGGTGCATTTGGCTGGAGTAAGGATGCATTGGTCTCAGATGGGGGAGCATCATATACAACGACCTCTTAAATGATATTACTTCTAACATTGATTTTCTGGATGTACAAGTATCAGGACATGTTTTTTTCCTTTTCATTCTTTATGGTGTTTCTTGTATATCCAAGATACCAAGCATCTGGACCTTTTAAATACATTAATGCTTGTGAAAGAAGAAAGGAGAAAGTACCACTGTTTCTGGATATAAACCAACACTCTGCAGCTCCATCAAGAGTTTGTCCTCCAGGCCTAGTTGCTCATATTGGCAATCATATGCAGACATGCTGATGGCATTTGAATGAATGGTTGATTTCTCATCATTATTCTCAAAACTCCCAGGGAACATTCCGGTTTTTGAGTGCATAAATCCATTACCTCCTTGCACCAAATGATCAATATAGGAATTATTGTGAAAACCACCGATCCTATTAACAGTACTATTTCCATTACAAGAAAAACCATCAACGGAAGATTGCTTCTGATGTTGAAAACCCAGCATAGATTCATAATTAAAATCAATGCCATTTGTGCTCCCGGGCTCAAAATCCACTGAGAGACAATCATCACCTGGAGAACTATCTCCAGTACATTGAAAAGAAATATTTCTCCCTCCACTGTTTTCTGCAAATTTTTCTGACCCATCTTCTACAATCAGAGCAGACAACACTCTTTGGTACAGTGGAGTAGCTTTGTTTCTTGTTCTTGAGCCTCCACATACAGCACTATTGTCCTGTTTTGGATCTACCAAATCTGAAGTCCTCACCAACTTTTTTGGTGGATCCTGGTCCTGCAAGTTTCTCTCACTTTCTTCATGAATAAGTTGGGATGGAATATCTTCTTCAAGCACAAAATCACCCTGTAGAAACATGGCAGATTTAGTGCATGTGTGGGGACGTGGCAGGCCACGCATTCCCAAAATTTTAGAATTTTTTTTTCATAAAATTAATTTCTTTTTTTATGTTTTTGGATCATTTTGATGTGTTGATATCAAAGATGAATTTTGAAAAATAAAAAAAAAATTATTTAGATGCATTTTCGAGTGAAAAGCACTTTAAAAAACAACCGCTACCAAAAACACTCTTAGTACCAGATGAGTAACAGTAAACCACAGAAAGGATCAATACAGTATAATTCTTTGTATTCACTCTCTTTTTTCCCCTTCATCATTCTTTTGCATATTCTGAAAATTAATGCACACATACATTTTAACATCCCAAATAAATAAATTGCTAATAATTCACGGACAGTGACTGGCATAATTGAACAGTAAAAGAGTGCATCATAAATTGTAAAGCAAATGAACGAGTTCTTGAAAACAATGGGACTTGCACATGAAAAAAGTCAGTGTTAGCTTCATGCTGTCAAACACAAGGATTTTTATTAAAAATATCAAGCAGTTGGAATGGAGGATATTAAACAGATTTATTAAGTAAAGAACCCAGTTGTATTTTGCACCAGATTTAGTCTCTCCAAAGGAGTTGAAAATTAGATGACATGGTTGCTTGCAGTGAAGCACCTCGGGAATTTCAAAAAACTAAAATATACTACAATCTCTGGTGATGTACCGTCCTTGTTGTGCAAATGCCAGTCAAGGATGGATTTTAACAGCTATTGAAAATATTGGGTGTTTCAATTGTCATGTTATGCCCATTCGAGAAAAAACGCAAGGTCAAAAGTGGAAGCAAGCAGACAAAAACATGCTTGAAACACTTAAATTACCGAATTATTGCTGCAGTCAAACATCTCATATAATCTCTTGTGGAGATCCTCCACAGACTTCAACTGATCCCAAAAATAGATGAAGACAAAAGAAAAATGAAGGTAAGTTTTTCTGAATGATAATTATAACTCAAAGCAGAGCTAAGAGAATCTTTCCAGTAGCAACTACCTGTTGCTTCAAGTAGGATGAATCCCCAGAGCAGATGGGAGCAAAAACTGGCTCCATTTTCTTCCAAAAAGAACCAGAACAGGAAAGATCTGCAAAAGAAAAGGTCAAAAAAGAATGCACATATAAACTGGCGAGGGGGGGGGGGGGCTTGAGGTCACGTGCATACAGCTGGCATTGCAAGCAAAATTTGCAGCAGCTAAGAGTTCTTCGCGATCGTCATCTGATTCACCTAAAAATAAAAAAAAAGAGAATATGAAAATACCAGTGATTTTAGCCAGAAATTCTGTATATGATTGCAAAGAAATGTAGCAAGAGACAGTGAACTAAAACCTAGAGAAAGTAAGGCTGCTTCTTCACTAAGCTTACAATAGACTTTTGACTATTTTGAACTTAAATATACTCTAGCTCTTGATTTGACAAACAACAAAAAACTAAATCAAGGGCTAGAGAATTTGCAAGTTCTCTTCCCTCTCTCTAAATCAACCAGATCATTCTGTTGTGTAGGATTTAAATGATAAAGGCTCACTCAAAACAGATGAACATGGAATGTGGCAAACCCAAAGCCTCAAAAGCCTATCATGTAACAAACACATGCTTAGATGGAAAACCATTGTATTTGCATTTCTCCCATTTTTGCTTTAAGCACCAGGTATTCCTCTCGATTGTCGATTCTCTTAGTTTGTTTTGCCTTAAGAATGGTTGTTAGAACCTAGTTGTCATAATATTTTCCTTAGATATTTCACTAGATCATAATGGGTGCTTCAAGTATCATAACAGAACAGAGCATTAGTGCACAGAAATGTGAATATGCTTTCCCACCAAAGTCTTCTGCAAAACATACAATGTTAACCATTGCCATCAAAGTGATCTGAATGGTACAAGCAGATGTTGCCTACCCATACTACAAGATGAGAATTGAAGGGTCAACAAACAAGAACGAAGGAGTCGAAAAGAAAATTAATTTTTACCTGAACTACCATAAAGCTAAACACATGCAAACAAAGTCATTTTTTTGTTTATTATCTAGTTGTTGCAGCTACTCTTAAGAAACTTCAAGAGTGTTTTGAGAGTGTACCTGAGAAATCTGGGGAACCGCTTATTGGTATTTGCCCAAGTCGAGTGAAGGCCTTGCGATCTGATATTTTTTTAAGAGGAGGACGACCTGTCTTGCTGAACTAGTAAACAGATTCAAATGTATCAATGCTTTAACTTAGTTAAATAAAAATAATAAATAACAATTAGTACAAAGGCATGAAAGTGTCATTTCAGGAAAAAGAAAGCCATTCACCACCTTCCGCTCTTGTCTGAAATGGGCCTCGTATTTCTTAGTGGTTTGGTCGAGGCTGGATTCTCCAACTTCTCCCTCATTGGTGAAATGTTTGTCCTAGAAGATGGACCCCGAGCAGTCCTTCCTTGTCTTCGCACACCATCACCAGTGTCTTCCCTACCGAGTGTTTTATTCTTCTTTGTAACCAATAGAGAAGGAACAGCATTCTGATTCAGCGATCTCTCCTCTACCCCACCACTACCTGTTCTCTTGTCCTTGGGCTTACCCTCACGATTTTCACCAGCACCAGATTCTTCACTTTCAGATAATCTTGATGGAGATGAAACATTTTCATGTTTCACTCTGACTTGTGTGGTTCCATTAAGCACATCCTTGGCAAGAGGAGGCCCATCAATCCCAGAAGTCACTCGAGTGGCAAAATCAGAAACATGTCCTCTTTCTGATGACATCTGCCCTTCATCATGATTAGAGACGGGAGACACTACATTCACCCTTCTGGTACGAGATATTTTTTGTGGTCTCTGACCAACCCATTTAGCCATTGGAGGAGATGATGACCCTGTAGGCATGGGACGCTTGCGATTATTAGGCCCCCCAACTGAATTGACCTTGGTTATGGCTGGTGGTTGTTCCCAACCATCAAAACCCCCAGGTGAGAGGGGAGTATTAGTAGATGTACTTGCTGCCATTAATGAGCTTGTTCGAGGTGTCCTGGAAGCCTTTCCTTTTGTCAATGGACTTGGACTCACTGTGTGATTATTGTCCTCTGTGATATTTACCCTGAATACAGATACATCAAACACAAAAAGTGAACACTGAGATTTTATACTCCAACACTGAACAAATTAAAAAGATTTGCATCACCATTACATCATAGCCTAGTATAAGCAAGTTCTTATGCACCAAACAGCAGCATGGTAGAGCTTAAAAAGTGAATAGATCAGTCAATCAATACATACTTATTGTTTGCTTTCACTACAAGTCGCTCCTTATTCATGCCAGCAGCATAATCCCTTGTCAAAGAAACTTTTTCCGATTCCTTGGGAATGGCACGGGTATTTGAATTAGCAGATGATGAAATTCCATCTACCTTGTTCATGCCACTACTCCCATTAAAAGATCCTGACCTGCAAGTGGACTTTCAAGATCACACCAAATATTTGTTGATACATGCAAACAAAACAGCAAGAGTGGCCCCTCATGATTTCACAAAGAGTAAATAGAATCAATACAGTGCAAGGAATAATACAGTCAAAGAAGAATTAGCTTTAAATCATGCAAGTCCCAAGCTCTCACCATGTTTGCAATTCCATTGGAAAAGAACATAAACTTCATTGTAAGTGGGGGATGAAAGAATGATCCCACTATGTACACAATATGGCCATTGAGGATATCCATAAAACATAATTACACCTTCAGTCTTTTAGCTTGCATGGCTACAATTTTCAGTTTTCAGCTTAAGTGGCTCGGTTCTATCTTAAAAGAGTATCTCACTATCATCTTGGACAATGTCATTTACCTAGGAATATGGAAAGGCCATTATTGGAAATTAATCACAAAACGTGGAAGTCATATTGATAGTACCATGTGGAACTAACTTATTGGAATAGTTAAGTTGGGAAGATAAAGCATTCTAGTCTACTAAAAATGGCATGTTGTTAATGAGAAATTACCTGAAGCCTTGGGCATCATAAGACTGCAGACTGTGTTCATTATTAAACTTATGATTCATCATTCGTTTAACTTCCCCGTCACTGTCTATTGTCCTGGTAAAAACAGTGCCAACAGAACGTTTCTTTTTCATCTTTTTGTCCCACCCTTCTCCTCCAGCAGGTAGCCTACGGACCTTTTCTTCAGTAAGATTAGAAACTTCACCATCCCTGTGTATATCTCTGTCTTTTCCTGTCACCAAAGGCTGCCTCAGAACTGTATTGCTTCGGCCATCAACCTAGAGATTTCAGAGAGGAATGAGGAAAACAGATATACTGAGTTTATACAGTTGAAATGGTAATGGCGGTACCTTTGCTAAACAACAAGCATTTACATAAGAAAAAAAACAATAGCAGTCAAGGAAGCATCGTGGAACTTTTATGTCTCAATAAAAATTCAATACACCCATTGAATCTTGTAGAAACGTATGGAAAGTTGAAGCAAACATTAAAGCTAGCTACCAAGTTAATCTTGAGAGGAAATGGGGAGCTCCATAACAATTCAGCAATCTACTTATCATGAATTTTCAACTAGGGGCAAATGTATATTTTTGAAGGCCACACAATGCATGTACAGCAGAAATAGAATTTCCATGACAGTAGAAGCTTCATGAGAAAAAAGGTCAAATAACTATAGTCCAAACTTGATTCAGAACAAGACTGTTGTTTGGTTTTAAAAAACCCCCAGTAAATGAATATGTGACTGCCTCAATTTTCTTGTATACCAATAACACAGCACTTTATAGATTTGAAAGAACTCAAGGAATACAGTACATAGGAATATATCTTATGCATGAATAGACACATGCACACTCCTTATAAACATATTGATACAAGCACTTTTGCATTATATACAGAATAAAGTAACAGTCACGAGAAAGTAACTGCAACGTGAAAGATGCAATGATTTTTGGAAAAAACATAAAGAGTGAATCTAAAGGAGGTATTTGTGTACAAACCCGTGATTCTGCTACAGAAGAGCGAACACGCTTATTCAAAACAATGGTCTTAGTCCTGTCCTCTAATCTTTGAGTCCCAAGGTCTGAAGGGTTTCGATGAATCTGCGTTCCCATCTTCAAAAAATTTGAACCACCAGATCTTTCATTCATTAGCATCTCACTTCGTTGTTGATTCTTTGAATTTAAATCTTCTGGGAATTTTTGAAGTCTTAGCAAGTTTTCATTCCACATTTTTGCTCTATTCCTGAAAAAAAATTGTTTCATCTTCAGCAAAGAAAAATGCTTGAATAACAAGTCATTACATCCTATATTCAATAAAAGAAAGGACAGGAAAAAACTTTCTTCCAAAATATCCAGAGCTAGCAAAAAATCAGAAAAGATTAACCTTCCATCACATGGAAACAACTTTACATACATGACAGATATTCCACTGTGGAATTGTTTTTCAAAGAAAAGTTTATAGAAGACTAACGATGAGAAATTCATCCACCAACAGTTATAGTGACAGTTAATTTACCTAGACTTCCGATAGTCATCTAATACACCTGCTCTGATCCGCTTCAGTTCCTCTACATCTACTGCAGGGGGTGGCTTTGAATGAGCAGCTCCAAAAGAATTATCTTCTGTAGCACTCCCAAGAGATATCCCAAAAGCCCTCTTTAACTCGCCTGTTCGAGTATATTTTGGGTCCCCCATAGTAACCGGATCCAACGACAGATGTTGAGTAAGTGGGCCCATGCTCCTTGCTGGTGAAGCAGAAGCCCTGGGTGTACTTGCCCCAGAACTGAACATTCTGCTCTCACTGCTCTCCCGGAAGCTTCCAGACCTATCAAAACTGGCATTAGGATAACTCCCCCTCTGCCCATTAGAAAAGCTACCTGTAAAACCTAATTCCTCTGGACTAGCAGAACTCAAATCGTACCTCACATTTCCAGCCATCTTCTCAAACCCCAACAAACCAACACGTATCTATAAAGTACCTCTTCCTCAACTTTATGTCTTGCTAAGTCCAGCAACTATCTCTAAAGCTGGTATTCAACAACAACAAGCATTCGAGGACATCTCAACAAATTCATAAATAACCACCAAAATTATGACCCAGCTGTCATACCTACAATACCCATGAACTTCGACCATTAGTCAAAGCCCTCGTCAAAACTTTCTTCGCTCAATAGCACAGTAAACTTTATTTTCAAAGAAAACACAAAAAAAAGCCGCCAGTGGCTTATTTTGTAATCACAAAAAAAATTACAAAAAAAAGGACCCCGTTTCAACTAAAACAAAAGCTAAACATGCTCGGTGTAGCAAAATTCTTCACTATTTTTCCACTAATACACTACACCCCAATAAGAAAAAGGAACTAACTTTCAAAATTTTAAACTTAACAGTAAAGTCAATGCCACAAAAACACAGTATCCTACTGTAATTAAGTACACTATTAGCTCAAAAATCAATGACACCATAATTAAGTCTCCAATCACCATCTAAACACAAAAAAACAACGTAATTCTATCAAATTAAAACCAAATTCAAGATTTCAACTAATAATATCAAATTAATGAAAGTCACATTCATTCAATCACTAATAAGTAAGAAACAAACTATTCCAATCACAAAAACCCTAATTCGAGCAAAACAAGATTAGGGTTCTTGAAAAAAAAGACTGATTAAAAAACACAAAATCCAAACGCGAATTATGCAATAACCACGAGAATTGAACATAACGGAGGTAATAAAGAAGCGAAACCGAATCGAAACGTACCGCCATTGAAGGATAATTGGATTACGTGAGAGATCGAAGATGGTAGAGAGATAAGGAAAAGGAGGGATTTTTTTCGGAGAGAGAAATTGTGAGGGTCCCGCAGAAAAGTATAGGGATTGGCGTGGTTAATTTGGGGATTATATATAAAGGAAAACAGTTCCGCTTGAATCAGGACCGTTAATCAGGTGGGTTTTTTTATTGGTGGGTCCTGCTAGTGTGTAGGGGGGGAGATAAAGGGAAGGGAAAGAGTTTTGGTGTCCATGATGGAAAGAGGAATTAGAATATACTAATTTTATTCACTTGAGACATGGGAAATGATTGAATCTAAATTTTGGTGGTTCTGTGGGTGGGGATTTTATGATGGGATGGGAAAGGAATAAAAGGGAAAGGGTAGTTGGAGTTTTACTTGGAAATTGACTTGGTTTGACTTTGGAGTTTTTTTTGTTTTTGGAAAGGGTATTTTTCTGTTGTGGACACTTCGCCTGGACCAATCAGGTGGTTGTTTGGAACTTGAAAGGAAGAAAATGTGAGGAAATTTTATGAGTCTTGGAAAATTAGTGTGAAATATTTGAAGATAACTTATCTATTTTTATTAGGTTTTGTATATGTTATATATTATTTATCCTGGTATTATTCAATACGATCTTTATACTATTAAACACTGTATAATATAAAGAGTTGGCTTGAGATCATGTCAAGCGTAAAAATAAAATAAAATCAAATATAATTTGACTTATTTTATTAGGATTTGATTTAACTTTTTAAAAATTAAAATAAAATTATTTTAATTAGAAAACATGATAAAACTAGGTTGACTTGTTTAATTTATGACTTAAACCTTTTTGTGTTGAGTTGATTTTGAGTTACAGTTTAATAATAATAATAATTTGTATTTGAAATTAATATAATTATAAAATATTTCTTTTCAGGATGTTTGGTTTTTTAGAAGCCAATTCGAGATGATAGTTTGAAAAATAAATAAACCTACTGCATGCGGGTTGTTTTTTTAATAATTAATGAAGGAGTTGTTGGAAACAAGGTCTTTGTGTTTTTATTTATTTATTAATATGATTAATTTCGTGTCTGCTTTGATACCTTGTCTCCTGCTCTATATCTCTTGGATTTTTGGTTCCATTCATGACGCCAAGTCAACATCATGAGAAAAAAAAAAGTAATTATTTTTTATTATTATTAACATGGATCTTCAGGTTAGTTTGCACATATCTCAATTAACATGGATCTTCAAGTCAATATCATGCAATACAATAAAAAAAAAAAAAAGGGAAAATTTTTTTATTTTTATTAACTTGGATGTCCGGGTTAGTTTACACATATCTTAATTAATTTTATAAATTTTAAAATTAACAACTATATAAATCTCTAGTAATTATTATATTAACAATCATAAAATTCAAATTTAAAATTACATGAGAGTAAAGATAACAATTTTATTTCTTGAATGGAACAAACTAGTGAATCACCATTACAAAATG
>Ga0307515_10004648_pt1 | contig 28185 bp, 10 predicted proteins | sample 17_EM_MG_FD_194513 | JGI IMG/M metagenome (GOLD analysis project Ga0307515, IMG submission 194513) | Populus trichocarpa ectomycorrhiza microbial communities from riparian zone in the Pacific Northwest, United States - 17_EM | ecosystem: Host-associated > Plants > Roots > Unclassified | place... | reverse complement strand
CGCCACCGCCGCTATTGTTACCACAATCACCTCCTACATCCCGCCTAAATAGTTACCAATTTTCTCCGCCTAGAACACGTATCTATAGTCCCCTAGTAACGTCCCTCCTTATATAATAGAAAATCTCCCATACCGCAAAATATAAGGAGTACTTTAACTTTAAGTAAGTATAACAATGCGTACACGTAGATATTTACTATAATTCTATATTAGTCGTATACTATAGGTATCTTTAAACATTTAGAAACCTTTCTATATAAAAATTATATTATACATTATTGCCATCAATCCTAATACGTATTACGGCACTGTTACAGACTGTTATAGCGCTAGTATAAAACGGTAAATTATAGCGGACAATCGCAGACAGTTCCTTACTATTTTAAATAGTCATAGTTATATAACCAGACGGTCGTATAAAACCTTAAGCGGCGCTACCCTTTTTCTCTTTTCCTTTCTCTAGCTTTGGATCCTCATTTATAAACTACCAATTATATAGGCTAGCGCGTCCCTCTTACTGTACTTATATCTCAACCGGATGATTATAAAGGACGGTATAGGGTCATTTCGCACTAGCCAGGATTAAAAGCTACTCTAATTGGAAGTACTAACCGGGGTTACAACCTTATACAAACTTGCGCGCGATAGCAGATATAAGGCTAATAATAACTTCCCAATATCGTAATAATGTTCTTAGGCTTAGATAGCACTGTTATAAGTATTATAGAGCGGTTAGGGTCTAAGGGTAGTGCTATAAAGAAGGAAGTCTATTTTATTAAAGAATAAGACTCTCTACGTATTATAAAGGGCTCAGTCAAAAGAATAAGAATCTATTAATAGGCAGGTACAAGAATTCTAAGACAAGGACTAGAAGAAGGTTAAGGAAAGGACACGTCTATATATATAGGGCTAAGGCTCGGCTCGGCCAAGCCCCTGACTAGGGTCTATATTAGCAACTCAGTTAATGTAATTTACTTATATTATTCCATAAGCTAAGCTTATAGCTATCAGGCCTATAGCTTATAGAAGCTCGGAATATAAGAATCTAGCTTTAAAGTACTTAGTAAATAGTTAGCCACACTTATTAGCTATAATAATAACTAACCCCGCTCTCTAAGTCTCTGCAGCCTTCTTTGGGCTTATCTATTAGCGGTAAACCCTTTAATCGCAAGCAACTATCTAAGCCGCGCGACCGCAATCCTCTAGTTACCTTCCACATTCCTACTACGTTCTACTACGTAATAATATTCTCCTGCATTCACAACGTTCGCGTTATTCGCATTAAACACAACTCTATCGCGACACAGCTATAGCTACATTATATAACAGCGAACATCTAACCAGCACTCTAACTACCTTCCTTAATTATAAGCCATTTCCTATTAGTGTGGCAAGACGGCACTTTAAAGACTTAGATAATACCGCTTTCCAGTTATATAAGGTCAGATAGGCGCGGGTTGTTCTATTACACAATGTCTACAAAATATAACAGATCGGTATTATAGCCTAATAAAAGGAGCAGAGCGTTTTTATAGTGCTTAAGGCTTAGGCTATAAAGTTACGCAAAGTCTAACAGAGTAAGAATTCTGTAAGACTCTAAAATAACCCCGTACAATATTAACGAAAATATAACTAAGTAAAGGCCGTTTTAAGCTGCGCGGCTTATTAATAGAGAAACACTATAAACCCGCTTAAAATTTAACTTACCTATAACTCCGTAATGGCTAGTAATAGCAACATTTCCTTGTCTACCTCCTTAACTCCGTCCTACTACCCGCTAAATACAGGTGCCAGTCGTTCTGGTAACAGCGTAATATCAGCTCTATCCTTATATAATAATTAAAAGCAAGTAGATAGGACAGCTATGGTGCAAGTATTTGCAGATCTAGCGGTACTGGAAAATATAAGGGGTATTTTAACTTTAAGCGAATATAACTTTACGCACACGTTAAGCTTTACTATATATCCCTTTACTATAGTACTACTATTAAGTGTGACGGTGCTAGAGCGCGTTACCTGCTACTTTACCGTTTTCTAGGCAACCTGCTAAATTCTACCATATTCTGCTAAGTTGCTATTAGCTCGCTTACTACTAGCGCCTTAACGACCCCTTTATATCTTGCCAGTCTCTACCAGTCTTCTTCTCCTCCTTAGCTTAGTATTTTTGTATAGTAGCAATCTATAAGCTTTGGTTTAGAAGCATTTGTATAAGCCTATTACATTAAGCTCTTACTACTTATAATACTTATATAAGAGTCTTATCCGAGCCTTAAAGCCTTACTACGTGTATAGGAAGTCATTATTAGCTTTATACCTACTGTCGCGTGTAAATTCATATAAGGTCGCTATATAGTGTGACGGGCTTATATAAATACTTCTAAACCGAAGCTTGTAGATTGCTACTATATAAGAATACTAAGCTAAGGAGAAGAAGAAGACTGGTAGCGAGCTAATAGCGACTTAGCAGAATTTGGCAGAATTTAGTAGATTGCCTAGAAAACGGCAAATTGCGGCAAATTGCCTAGGAAACGGCAATGTAGCAGATAATACGCTCCAGCACCGTTGCATATGGGTTAGTACTTCCAATTAAAGCAATTACTAATCCCGGCTAGTGCGGAACGACCCGCACGTCCTATATAATTATTATAGTGTAATTTACTTATGTTATCTAGTAATCTAAGCAGTAAGGCATAGTATAGAATACAATACAACTAGCGAAATATCCAATATTATACTACGTAAGCGCGCTAAACCCTTTTACTAAGACATACTGTAGACCCCTTTGCACGGATAAATCCGGAGCGTATACTTTTAAAAGCTAAGTGTCTTTAAAGCTTAGAGTTATCTTCTTTCGTTATAAAACTATTAATTTAATGCTCCGAAGTTTGAAATTTTGTAGATGGTTATAGTGTAGTAGGGGGTATAAAGCTAATGCAGTTCTGGATGCTCTAAAAAGAACGATTAATAGTATAATTAAGAGCGCTATATTTTTTTTAGCTGCACACCGGTTTCTTAGGGAGAAATGTCTAAAGAGTAAGTTAATAAAACTTTAATTATGACTTGATAGAATCGCGAGGGAGAGAGTTAAGATGCCTAAATAATAGATTTATTCCGCCACGGGGGGATTTCCGCTACGCAGGGGGGGATGTTACTTAGCAGTTTAATTACTAAATGTTCTCTTAGTAAATAAATAGCAATTTGTAGACCTAAATCGGACGTGCTTACTACCGTCCTACTACTGTCTTAGTTACCTACCCCTTGACTCGGTTACCGACTTAGTCTACACCATATATATATAGTCTCTTTTCTTTATAGATCAATCTATACACGAGTCCTTATTTTCTGACCTCATTTTTAATTCGACACAATTTCTTCCAAATTTCCCCCCGAAGCTAAAGAGCGTAATACTATAATACCTTAGTAGTTACCTCAAGGCTAGCAGAGTGTATAGACGTAAGTTATTTATTAATAAGAACGATATAATTGCTAGCTTTAAGCATCCATATTAAATATAAACCTAGCTTAGCTATCCTAGCCTTCTATATTTAGGCTATCCTCTTCTCCCTTATACACCACAGGAGATTTATAGTAACTTTTGGTAGCGGTGCTTTTATACTTAAATGCCTCGCCAGTATTAAGAAGGTTTGGCGAACTGAAGGTGGCCTCGTTATAAGAAGGTGGCGAAGGAGTCCTAGATCTAATATCACCACTTTCTTCTATAGAAGTAAACCAGTTACGAAATCGTTCTATACGAGGATATATTTAGTGATTTTCACGAGGACGGAAAGGTTCTAAACGCAAAGCTTTCTAGATAAATATAAAAAGGCATATTTTAAATGACCGTTTATTTCCTCCTTAGAATACCTAGTGAAAACTTTAAGTATATATTAAACACTTATTTTTATGCTCCCCCTAATTTCTTATTATCTGAAATTTTTTTACCCCCAGTACTTTAATGAGGCAGCTTATGTTATAAAGAGGTTGAGAATATAACTTTACTATATTTCAGAGCTTTTAAGATAAAGAGCTTTAAATATTTGCTGTTCCATCTAATTTTAAAAGTTATCTTTGCTAGAGGAGGCTTGTGGGTAAGCCAATAAGTCTAATCTTAATTATGCAGCTAACTTAATGGCTTTATTAGGTAGATAATATTTAGAGAATAACTTTATAAGGCTAAGGTACAGGAGATCTAGGATATATACGTAACTATAGTAATATTTTCACTCCATCTTATAATAAGCGTCTAATTTTATAGCTCGCTACTACGCAATCTATACTATATATAGCATAAACGATTCCAAACCCTTCTATGGGCTACTTTAATAATATTACTACCAAGCCGTAGGCTTTCCTAGACTTTTAGCTAGTCCGGGCTCTCCTATTTTTACTTAGTACTTAAAGAATAGAGCCGTACTAACACTACTAAACATTATAGGAAACACGTTCTGGTTTAGGACATAGAGACCTAATATTACTATTTATAATTCTACCTTATTAGAGGAGATTTTATCTTAGAGAGAAGCCCCAAAAAGAGGGAGATGTAAGGCCATTCTAGCTTCCTATTATTAGATACTAATATAGTAAAAGTCCTAGGTAGTAGCCTATTTAATAATAGAATGTGCGGCTTTGATAACAATACCATGCCTTATTATAGTACATTTACTATCCCCCCCAATATTACTATTAGCTACCCCTATACTGTGTATTGGCTTTAGGACTTTTTAGGCAAGCTTAGAAAGAATACTATATATATAGAGGTAAGATTTCGGCAAGCAACTAGTTTTATAGCTAATTTGGAGTAGTTCTATATATCTTGCATAGATATTGATATCGTAGCGAATTAGATAGCTATACGTTTTTCACCTTAATAAGAAGGCTAAGGCGATGTTATGGCGCTGGTGGAAAACGGTGGATTGTCGCAGATAATCGTAGATAGTCGCAAACAATCGCAGACAATTGCAGACAATCGCAGACAATCGTAGACAATCGTAGACAATCGCAGACAATCGCAGACAATCGTAGACAATCGTAGACAATTGTAGACAATCGCAAACAGTTGCAGACAATTGCAGACAGTTGCAGTTACGTATAAGTAAGTTAATTAAGGGATAACAGAACCCTCTAGCTTTGGATCTTCGTTAATAGACAATCTAATTATACAGGCTTATATACATCCTTCTTGCTATACTTATAACCGAGTCGCTAACATTGTAGGTCTAAGAAAAATTCTAGATAGGATTGCCTCCACTTCCTTAATCTATAGGCATTTTATAGAGTAGTTCTAGAGTCCAAGAATAGTTAAAATAAAGAAAAGTAGGATAAATTTAAATATAATTTAAGGAGTTATAGAAGTCGGTAGGGAAGCTGGCTAAGCGACTTGGTGCCCACCTTATATATTTAGTAAAGCGTTAGATCTAAAGCACACGTATTTAATAGCGCTAATAGTAAGCTTTTATAAGTACTGTGACGCTTTATAAGGGTATAAAGCGTTATAAAAGCTTACTATTAGCGCTATTAAATACGTGTGCTTTAGATCTAACGCTTTACTAAATATATAAGGTAGGCACCCAGTCGCTTAGGTAAAAAGTTTAAACTGCACTTAACCTTAGCGAGCTCAGACGTGATTTTTTAGCTAGCGTCGGAATAACCTACGCCGTCTTCCAAATTGCAAAATCACGTCTAAGAGGGTTTAGCGAGATTTGTTAAAATCCTAAGCAAAATCCGTAAAATAGAGATTGCGGATATCTAATTCATTTATTTATACAACGCGTTATTATTATTAAAAGTTTATACATTATTTTTAAGACTTAGGGCTTCTAAATAGTATAAATTTTATAATACGGCTATTGCTTAGTCCTGATATTAATTTCGTTAAAGTTAAAAAACGCGTTGTTAAAAGCCTAAGTATATATTGTATCTTATTAAATAGTCTACTGATATTAATTAAACTATATAGATATCTATTACTTAAAGCTATTACAACACCTAGTAGGTGCTATAGTTAAGTCCTTCCTTAAAAATAACCCCCCTTAGCTAGGAGTGTCTCTGCTACTACTAGGGGGTAAGCTCTAGGAAGAGCTTTATGCAGAGCCTTAGTAGACCTTTGTATAGACCTTTGTGTAGACCTTCGTGCAAACCTTTATGCAGACCTTCGTGTAGACCTTTATGCAGACCTTTATATAGACCTTTATATAGACCTTTGTATAGACCTTCGTGCAGACCTTTGTGTAGACCTTTATATAGACCTTTATGCAGACCTTTGTGTAGACCTTTGTGCAGAGCTATGTGCAGGCGTATAGATATATAGATGTGCAGACGTGTAGACGTTCGTACGGGCGATTAATTGCAAAGACGTTTATAGAGACAATTGTATAGGCAATTAATCGATTGATTGTATGGGCGTTCTTATGGGCGTTTATACGGGCGTTTGTAGAACCTTCCTAGTATATTAGTGCTACTTATTAGTAGAGCTTTAGAGCTCTATATAGGGCTTTAGGCAGAGCTTTGTACGGAGCTTTAAGCGGAGCTTCGTACAGAGCTTCGAGCGGAGCTTCGTGCAGAGCTTCAAGCGGAGCTTTAAGTAGAGCTTTGTGCAGAGCTTCGAGCAGAGCTTTGTATAGAGCTTCGAGCGGAGCTTTAAGCAGAGCTTTGTATAGAGCTTTAAGCAGAGCTTCGTGTAGAGCTTCGTGTAGAGCTTTGAGTAGAGCTTTAAGCAGAGCTTTATGCAGAGCTTTGTGCAGAGCTTCGAGTAGAGCTTTAAGTAGAGCTTTATGTAGAGCTTCGTGCAGAGCCTTATGCAGAGCTTTGAGTAGAGCTTTAAGCAGAGCTTTAAGTAGAGCTTTTATAGAGCTTTATGCGGAGCTTCGTGCAGAGCTTCGGTAGAGCTTTAGTAGAGCTCCGTGCAGAGCTCCGTGCAGGTCTCCCCCTAAGCTTCGTTCCGCAGAGCTCTTATAAAGCTCTATAGCTCTACGCAGACGCAGAGCTTGCAACTCTATTAGGGCCTACACTATAACCTATAAAGGGCTGTAAAGTAAATAAATTAAATAGGTATATAGTAGATGGAATATCTGCTGGTTATAGAGAGGGCTGGCGGCGTGGGCGTTTAGCGTTTATGTTTGCTGCGTGGCTTAGTAGTGCAGAGGTGGAATTAGAGCCTCTACGGCGACGAATTCCTCTTAATATCGCGGGTGTATAAGGAGTTAAAGATCTTATAACTTATAGAGTAGGCTTTTCTCTATAATTTGGTGTAATTTTTATGTCGATAGGTATTATAGGAGGGTAGATCAATTTCGTTAAAGTTAATAAGGTCTTCTTATATAAACCGTGTTTAGGTTTTCCTATAAATCTCGCCAAAGTCTCTTAGACCACGAAAACGATTACCGTCCTAAATTAGCTTAGCGGATGGTGCGGATATTCCTATATCCGCACAATTAATTTCTTAGTCTGAGCTCGCTGAGGTAAGGTTTTACTAGCGACTGTAGCGACTAGGTCTACTATCTACAAATATTATTGCTAAAAAGGCAGCCTAAAAACCACCTAGCCGAAATTTACTATCCCTTAACCCGCTAACGTCTAGGTTAAGGGATAGTTGTGTAAAGTTGTCCTCCCCCCTTTTAATAATCCCCTTATTTTGCTAAACGCCCTTATATATAATGGCCTCCAAAATATGGGGATTTCTTCTAATATTAGGAGCGTGGGAACCGCCAACCTATATTATACTTCGGTGCTGTCCTAGTCCTATTATTATAGAGGATACTCTTTAAAGCTACTACCATTCTCTTAAATCTCGGATAGGCTATAGACTTATGCTAGGCGGAACACGTTATTGTAGTTATTATCCAGAAGGAACGAAATGGCCATTTCCAATTACTCGTGCGCTTAAAGAGATGGAAGATTATTTATTTAAATCTTTAGATCTTAGCGCCGGGGCTACTATACTAGATATAGGTTGTGGAGTAGGACACGTTGCAATACGTATGGCAATAAAAGGGTTACGCGTTTTTGGGATTAATATTATTAATTATTACCTTGTTAAGGCGAGCAAGAACATTAAGGCAGCAAACCTTAAACAGCAAATATCTACCCGAAAAATGGACTACTACTCTCTAGACGGGCTTTATAATAATTTAATTAATGGAGTTTATACTATAGAGACACTTATATATGCGACAGATCCTAAGCAAGCTTTATAAGAGTTTTACTAAGTACTTAAGCTAGGTGGGTCTATTGCGCTATATAAATATAATTATATCAATTTCGATAATACACCTAAATATTTCGTGGATGCTATGGATAAGATTAATACCTTCGCATCTATGCCAGCAAACAAGGAATTTGAGCGAGGAGTCCTACCGCAATAGTTGGAGGATATAGGTTTTCAAAATATAAACATACAAAACTTATTATACAATATTAAACCAATATTCCGTTTATTCTTTACTATTACCTACCTACCCTTTCTAATTATTCGTTTTTTGGGCCTTAAGAAGTCGTTTATTAATACTATTTCTGGTGTAGAAGGTTATAGGGGGAGAAGGTTTTAGAGGTATATTATTATAACCTATACAAAGCCTGATAATTCTTCTTAGGGCGAACTCTACTCTTTTAGCAATTAGCGTAAATAAAATTGTCTTAGCAAGTCTAACGCTGGGGTATTAGGTATTGTCCAAACGACACCTCAAATTAAAAGAAATCGCAAAACTATCCGCATTAACACATATATAGTCTCCTATTAAACGGACTCGTATCTAGATTAATTTATAAAGAAACAGAGACTATATATACATAATAATGGTTAAGTTATAGGTGGGGGGGGGATAGGCACAGACTTGCTAATAAACAAACCCCGTTTGCTATTGTTAGCTATTAACGACTTAGTTAATCAAGGCACGAGTACGGCAAGAGGGTCGCACAAGCCTATACGATTAGATTGTCTATAAATAAGGATCCAAAGCTAAAGAAAGGAAAGGAGAAGAGTAGTAGTGCCGCCCAAGATTTTATGCGGCCCTTAAGTTACATAACTGCAACTATCTAAAACTGTCTGTAATTGTCTACGATTGTCCGCTATTGTCCGCCACAATCCACCGTTTTCTACCAGCGCCGTAACATTAGCGACTCGGTTAATTGAGGCACGAGCACAGTAAGAGGGTCGCGCAAGCCTATATAATTGGATTGTCTATAAACGAGGATCTAAAGCTAAAGAAAGGAAATAAGAAGAATAAAAGTACCGCTTAAAGTTATATACAATCTTCTGGTCACGTAATGGCAGTTTACAGCAATCTAACGGCAATTAATTAAGCCTAAAGGTCTGATTTTAGCAGTTAATCAAGCCCTATATCGTCCCGTTTAATTAAGTTAGTTTACCTATTTAATATATAAGATATAGGTGTTATTTTTGGTTAAAAGGGGTTAAGTTTTAGGCAGTTTTATAATATACCACGGTCGTGATATAATATACGCGCCGAAAATAAATATCTAAACGCGTCTTTCTAACTTAACCGTCTAAAATCTCCTCTTTTACCCACTAATTCCTATTGCTATACTGCCTATATTATGTCTTCCTATCTTACTAAAGCTAGCCCTATTAATTTAGTAAAGAACGCGCCTGTAATTACGCCTAGTAAAGCCTATAAAGGTTCTAACTTAGGGTTCTTTTATACGGTCCTCTAGTTACGTAACTATAAGTTCTGTTAAGTTCTACTAAGTTCTGCCGTTTTCTGCTAGAACCGTCACATCGAGCTCCTTTAGCTCCTTAGGCAGAAATGTTAACTAGATAATAAGGTATAAGAACTCTATTTATTAAAGAGAGCTCTAAAAGCTCTCTATATATATATAATAGGCGGTAAATAGAATGACGACGTAGTCGTTATTCTATTAGGGTAGTAAGATATAAGGTTCTAGATACCCACTAGCACCCCTATATATATATTTGCACTACATATTCTGGAATATTAAGCTAAACCCTAACTTTTACCGCAAGAACTATTTGGTTTTTTATCTTATAGAGAGTTAACGGCCCTTAGGTGAAGTTTAAACAAGTAATACAAAAATCCTTACTCTGTAAGGTCCTATTAAACCAAAGTTAGAAACTTATTATAGCTGTCTAGCTATCGTAAGTTGGTACTATTTAGTTGACCTCTAGGGAGGTTTAGTTATTATAAACGAGGCAAGATCCTCTAGCGCATTTGTTAATGCTAAAGGGGAACCATTAGTTGCATATATTGTTTAAGGCAGCATTATAGTCATTAAGTAGCGGAAGGCCGGGTATGGTATAGCTGTGGATGGGACCTGCATCTATAGAGATAATCGGGGTGGCGGTAGCAAAAGGAAGGAGGGAGATAATGGGGAGGATAATGACGGATATCCCTTATCACGTTAAAATTGGTCCTTATATTATCGATAAGATCCCACCAATTAAATCAGCCGAATTTGATAGCCGTGCTCAGAAATATACGGCGTTCGCGTATGGGCCATGAACTCTAAGGGCCTTAACGTGATAAGGGATAAGTATGTTAATATTATAATTGTTCCAGTTTCTTAAATATAGAACTTATTTGGTTAAATGCCTAGTTATTTAGTTAAACCTAAGTAAGAAGCTAGAAAATTGCTACAGAGCATAATATAACTAGAGGGGATAGGAGCGCTTAAATACGGAGCCGGAGTTAGGGGTCTTTAGTTAAATTAATAAAGTAGTAGTTTTCGCCGTGACAAATTTATGGTATCTAGCATTAAATCCGTTATATAGTTATACTTAATTTTTAAAATATAGCCTAATATTAGTCTAACTGTTGAACTAGATCGAAGTTCCTTACTACTATCTTAATACTGGCTTCAAGTCTAGAACCTTATATCTTATTACCCCGACTAAATAACGACGTGGTTGTTATTTTATTACATTGAATATCTTATTAAATATCTTATTACCTATTTCTATTACTAATTACCGACTAAATAACGACGTAGTTGTTACGGCACTGTTACAGACCCTAGTTAGGGGCTTGGCCGAGCCGAGCCTTGGTACTATATATATAGATATGTCCTTTCCTCAACCTTCTTCTAGTCCTTGTCTTAAAATTCTCGTTTACTGGCTACTAATAGATTCTGTTCTTTTAACTAAGCCTTTACATAAATATCTTTAGTAGCGTACGGTGCCGGCTTAAAATCTCAGGCCAGAAAATAAGAATGAGAATTCTAAATCTATGGAAATCAAGTAAACTAAATATATGAAAGTAGACCCCGAACTCCAAAGTCTATAACTTAATATTTAACCATATCCAAGAATAAGTAATGCATAGAGTTTCAGCCCTAATAACCTCATTTCAATACAAACTCCCTAAAACTGTAAAGAGTTTGTCTTAAGATGGATCTGTGCTTTTATATAGTGGAACGAGCATGGAATTTCATTGACTATATACTGGCTAGATCTCTACAGAGAATGGCTTTAATCTGTTTAACCGACTAATTTCTCTTATAAAGGCGATTTTAATACTCGCAAATGTCGTGTTATTATATACATCCCGGGCCATTATACGCATCCTATATCCGCACAAGATGATATTTAAGGCCGTAAAGTCTTCGCTAGAAATAATGCGTATCTCCTTTATCACCTCTTCCAAGGTCTTGTCCTGAAAGTGGCCGCCTTTAGGAACCTATACTACACAATCTAATAAAGGCTTACGTGACTTGACCACCAAATAACAAATCTAAGCATTCGGCTGTGGATATAAAGAGGCCTCCGTAGGTACTGTTCCTATCCCCGTCTTAATTAGTGCTGGAGGTTAAGGTAAAGATCCCTCTGGCGTATTACTAGGCTATAGGACGGGCTCTAACGAATTGAGAAGAGAATAAAATAATAGTGTCGAGATGGGGAATTGGATTTGGCTTCTAATCCCACGCTAGGGACAAAGGCTAATATATAAACACATTAGGGTGGCCAATTTTGGAGCTAGCGGCCCCAAAGTCAGCCACCCCTTAAACCAAGTTTGGCCGCCGTTATAACCAGGCGCAATGCACCAGCGGAAGTTTGGAATTGCGTTTAATGTAGATCTAAAGGAGAGAAAATCGTACCTAAAAAAGGCAATTTTATTAGCGGCCCTAGTTCTTATCTGCAAGACCTTTACGTTAGAATACCTAATGAATTCCTCTAGGCTTGCAAAACTTTTGACGTCAGAATAGTGGGTTTGTAGTTGTAGTTCTATGTTATTCTAATTGCTAGCCAATCTAGGTAGCTAATATTATTACCACAAATGATATATTCGTGTATCTTGAGTAGACTTACTAATAAGTAAGTAAAACCCTACTTACTTACTTACTTACTTATCTTAGTAGTAAGTAAGCAATTAAGCAAGAGGCCTTATTTTAGGTAAGTAAGCAAGCAAAGGAAGCGCTTACTTGCTTGTTTATTACTTATATATAGTTAATTTAGTAGTAGCGGTAGTTAATAGACCTTTAGCGTTTTTAGAGTTAATTTCTAATAGCTAAGGTAATGCAAATAGTGTAAATAAGTCCTTTTAGGCAACCGCTAAGCCTATTTAAAAACGTTTTTCCGCGCTGACCTAAAGCCTTAGGCAACTTACTTCTTCGATCCTCTATACTACGCCAAGATCGCAATATACGCGCTGCCTTTACTGTGTCTACCTTATAAACTGCCTCCAAGCCGCGCGAACGAGCTTATTAATTGATGGTGGAGGAGTTTAGTGGGCAATATACTACTGCTAGGCGAAGCTATAGCGGATTTTCTATACAACTTTGGGTTCTATACTGTCTTAGTAAGTAATTAATAAGCAAGTAAGCAAGCAGACGTGATTTTAAGGCTAGTAAGTAAGCGGAGGGCCTCTAAATCGGGCAATTAAGCAAGCAGAGGGGTGTTTTACTTACTTGCTTACTTATTAGCAAGTCTAATCTTAAGCGAACAGGCAATTATCGATTTTAGACTTATTCCTTAGAATATAAGCGGTATGTTGTTATTAACTAATTCCCTACTCCCAAAACTAAGATGAATCCCTTTACAGCAAACTCCCGAAGATCTCTGCTTGTTGCGGATCTATTTAGAGTAATAGCGAACCGTTTATACTCTAAAAAGAGGAGAAAGTATCCTACCGTTTTACTGTCCTGACTAGCTCCGTAGGCGCGCTTCCTTAACTAATAGGTAATACGTTTAACTGGCAAATGGGCTTACTTGGGAGTAGACCGTGTTATCTGCCACGTAAATATAGATAGGTTAAGAAACGGATTGGACTTTCTAGCAGGACGTGCTAATAAGCTGAATCCTTGTCGTTTCCGGTGGGATTTAAATTGAGATTTGCCTATTGTTTGCGCAGTGGAATTTTGTATCCTCTAGGCTGTTTTTAAAACCAGAGAGTTATGCTAGTTAGTGGTTATGGGTTATAGATAAATATATAGAATGAACTAGCTACGTGGCTCTTTTAATCACTATAACCTATCTTTATCCCTAATTCTTTATAAACGTATAGTTCCCCTTTAACTACTTAAGTATTAGCTATGCCTCCTAAAAGAAACCAAGCTGTATAAAGGCAGCCGTTATCTTAAACCTTACGCAAAAAGCAGAGACGACACGTTAGATCTCCACCCTATAAAGAGGCGAAACTTTTAGCACTTAGCTTTAAAGATATTATGGCAAAGCTACAGAATTCCTTAGGGCTTTTTGGAAAGTTACTATTTAAGATACGAGAGCGGATATACGAGAATCTCCACGAAGGAACCTTGATCTCTATTAACGCATCGAATCCCAATCTCTATTATAGAACCTCGTTAATCTCTATTGACCGATTATGGCCGTACAAAGCTAAACCTCTAGAAAGGCTTTATAAGGTCACTAGTTCTATACTCTACTAGGTTAGCCAAGCTATGCGTAACGAGAGTCTTACAGTTCACTATAAAGAATATCGATAGAATTTTTACCTCCGATTTAGCTTAAGAAATTTTTTTACCTAGGCTACTACTGTTGGAGATCGATCCCTCCTAATAAGACTACTAACCTTTTATTTTAAAGGCGAGCTAAAAGGTCCTCCTATATTCTATCTAGCCTTATATATAGATATAGACCTATTAGAAATAAATAAGAGGGTAAAAATTTATAGCCGTCTATAAGACGGCGAACTTAAAATGCTACGTTATAAAACCGTTAAACGCAGCACCGCTTTAATAAAATCTATCTTTAACGAACTGGCTACTAAGTAGGCGGAAGAACGGAGGAATGGCAAACTTAAGGGCAGCTACCTTGCTTAAGGAGTTAGAAGATTTTTTAATGCTTTTCTAGGCTTTAAATATGTAAAAAGGGCTAAAAACAAGTTCTAGCCCGGTTACTGCTATTTATACTAAATTAAACTTTATATAATTATGGTTTAGAAAGTAATCAGATTAATTAAAAATGCTTTATAGCCGTTAGTAATCCTATACTTATAACTATTAGCCTAGCCTTAAATCCTAAGAGGTAGTTAAAAGAAAGGTAAATTACTTATCTATCTTTTATTTATTTCTACTAAAGATACTAATCTCAATATTCTAATACCTGATTAAATTTTCATGGTTGCGTAAGAAACGATATAGTGATGGTAATAGCATTAACACCCAGAGCGAGGAGGTCTCGGAATAATTGTAGGTAGGCAGAAAGCGGGCAAATTTTTAAGAGGGCGGAAGCCGGTTTTGCGAGCAATCTGTTATAATTTAAAGCTTAGAGCCTTTCCTCTTTCCTTCTTAATTTTAAAGTCATGCTTAGCACCCTTCTGCGTAATAAGTATAATACATAGCAACCCTAAAATTTTCTAAATTAATTCCCTTAAGCAGAAATTCGCTTAGTTTGAATTCTACTTCTAGAGTAGTGAAACCCCTTTAACCCAGAGTTAGCATCTTGGATCTCCCTTATAAGCTATATCTACGAATATTTTGTTATTTTGTTATTCTTAGAAGGCCAATCTACCGGCGTTCTTCTATAATTTTAAGGAAAATGCTACTAGAGCCAATATTAATATATAGAACATTCGCACTAAAGGCCCTTAAGGTATTTTACGGAGAAAATACCTTCCTTCTTAAGCCTTACGAATCCCTGCGTACCGTATTGGAGCTATGTATACTTCTACCTCACCTAAAGATTTGTCCCTTAATTAAATATTTAGACCTTACTTTTATATCTAGGATAGCTGGGTATTGCAATATAGCAATAATAGCTGCATACCTCTACAATTTCGAATACTTAGGGTTTAACAATCTAAAATCGGTTAAAGTGGTTATAAATCTAAATTAAGTTTGAGACTTTTAAAGACCTGTTAATGGTGTGCAGATTGGCAATGTTAGTGTTATACCTAAAAGGCTTATTTGGTATGTGGCAGGAGATACTAGGGAGAAGAATCGCTTATTACGGTTACTTTATAGTCTTCTCTATCTAACGCTAGATATCTAAAAGGACTAGCTAGGCTAGCTTTTGCTTCTCCGTTACTATAGATAGAAGCACTAGCATTTTTTTGCAACGCTAGGAAAGAATTGTCATCGCTATATATACACGTATTTTTTTCTTAGAGGCTGTTATACCTCCGCACTATAGCCTACGTATCCTACGTAATGCTTATCTTATCCCCTTCTATTATAATACCCTCTTTAGCCCTCTTTGTAAACATATACCTTTTTATACTATGATTTACTTTGCTTTATACTCTTACGACCATTTTTATAAAATCTAGTAGAGCGTTAGTAGTCTTGCCAAAATCGTTCTTACGGAAACCTTTCCTCTATAGTTTTTAGCAGTACTCAGACTGCTTAAAATTAAGGAGGGATCTTAAGGCAAATACCTTGGTTCGCTATACTATAAAAGCGATTACCTAAGGGTTAAACGTAGGAATTGATACTTCCAGTATGGCTAAGCCCCTCTCAGTATAAGAATTAAAAAGGTTTAATATAAGCAAAGCAACAAACTATATAATCTTCAAAGTAGCGCATAGCCCAATACTTAGGATAATTGAGCGGATGTAAGTAGGATGTAAAGGGTGGCTTAGGGAAATGGACAGAGCGTTTAGGACTTATAATTGACTAACAGCGAAAATAGGGTAAGAAGCAACGAACTGGTATATATATCCCTTTAGTTTAGTTCCCGCAGGTTTTAAATCGTATATTATTTAGAGGCAAAATAGCGCCTTAGCGATGTTAACTAGATGACCCTTAATATATTTAACATATCTATTTTTATTATTCCGACCTACTGTACTACCCTTCTTATTTACCACTAATTTATAAGCTTTAGGCGTTCTCTTTGCTCCTTTAGCAGCTCTAGAAAATAAATACGCCATCTCGTGGCTTAAGAATTAAGTAATATTAAAAGCTTTAAATTCTTAAGCACGAGTCCTTAATGCTATTAATTTAATTGGTTACCTCTTATTGATAACTATAGGGCCCATTTCAACGTTATAAGGGATATATTAACATGCACTATTTAATAGAAGAGAACCCTTTGCCGTGGCCGTGATATATACAATAATATAATTCGTGAAATAACTCCTAAAATACCGAAGTAGAAAGGCAATTTATATTAAAGCCAAGCCGATTACTTAAAGCTTTTGGGCTACATATTAGACGATACTTCGCTTACTAATTATTCTATTTAAGTAGGTTGTGCTAATAGTAAGGCCTTATAGTATAGCACAGCCATAGTTATAGAAACCGAACTGGGTAGTACTAATGCAGATAACGGCACCGTTGTTAGAGCAAGGGAAGCATATACTTAAAGCTGTCGGTATAGTACTAACACTAGTGCCACCAATTAGAGCGGTAGCCGTATTTATAACGACAAGGGTTATAAAGGATATTGGAGCTACAGCTACAGAGGATGTACCTAGAGCACCCGAGTTAGAGGTTACCGTAGGTGTAAAAACGGCGCTGGTAGCTACTAGGGCGCTAGTAGCAGTAAAGGAGGCAACCCTGCTAGCCGAACCCAGAGTTCCTACTCTAGCGCCTATCTTAGTTATAGAAGCACAGTTCCTACTAATAGAAGTACTAATATCCGCTACCTGTTAAGTCTTAACAGAGTCACCGGGATTCGGGAATTAATAGTTAAAATTTTTAGGAATATTGTAGGTCTCGAAAGGAATGTTAGCGATAAATATATCTAGAAGCTTCTCTATAACCGAGTTATCATTGCCGCTACTAGTTACCGTAATTAGTGCACAGTTTATATACATCTCGCGGTTGCTAACCTTATTAAACCATATCTAGCCTAGAGTGTACTAACTATTCGGTATGCCTTTAGGAAGCGTATACTGGAAAACAGCAGCACTGTTACCATCTATATTGGCGACAAGGTTTCCTATTACATTTAAAGGGCAACCGCCGATAATGCTATAAACAACTTTCCACTAACTATTCTTCGTAGGCTCCTTGTCTAAGGTAATACTAACCTAGTAGGAGCCCCCACCGTAGACCGCACTACTAATAAAGCTGAGCTCTTGAGGAACTCCTACTTTAATATTATTCATCTCTGAAATATCGTAAACACTAGTGCGCTGCTTGCAGGGGAAATCGTCTCCTGTGTCATTAAGGGGATTATTATTAAGAGTATCTTTGCCGTACGGCACAGGTTTGTTTAACTTTATATACGCGTTAACTAAGGCGAAGAGTGTAAGGGCTATAGTAGCTAAGGTAGTTAGTGCTAACATTATCTTAAGTTGTAAAGAGAGCGTAATGTAAAGATCGAGCAGACTATTGCTAAGAAATCGCCAGACCAGCTAAGCGATGCGAGAACTTTTGTTAAATAGGTGTTTGCGTCTTAACGGGTTATTGCTAAAGATATGATACCCTAAAAATACGTTAGAATTAGAAGGAGTAAGCGTTACTAAAAAGAGAAGGATTAACGAGCACTAAGAATATTTTTAGTGCGCTAAGGACTGACTTGAAAAGTATTTTAGGCTGTCCTACCCATATATATAGAGCAAAAGTGTCTTAGATGCCAGAAAACGTAATAAGGAGGCGTGCTAAAAACAGAGGTAGAAATATAAACGGAGGTATTAATAGAGGCAGTTTTCTAGGCAATTGGCCTAGGTATACTTAAGTACGGTATAGTACTTAGCGAATCCGACTTCCTCTTATATAGTCTAAAGGTAATTAATAAGTCCTTACTTAACCATCCTAAAGATCAATAAAAATCTAGATTAGAACTTCTGCACGCTATTACTCCTCTTTAACCCTATAAAATCAAATATAGGGGGACGTCCCTTCGTAATAACTAAGTGGTACTTCGTCCGCCATCCTTTGATTTGCGGATATAATAAGCCTCGATTTGTCTTGGTAATTATCAGAGCCTTAATTTATCTAAATTTCTGTTATAACGTTATAAATAGCGTCGTATTGATTGTATAGGGCTTACAGTATTACGGTACTGGCAGAAAATGGCAGCTAGTTACGGATTAGTAAGTATATATAATAGGTAACGGTTTGCACAAATGCCTCTAAGGTAAATTTGCTATATCGTCCTCTTCTTACCTGCTCCTTACCGTATACCCTAGCAAGGTAGGTAACCGAGTTAATAGGTAGGTAGCTGTTAAATAAATAATCAGTGTTACAGCGCTAGTAGAAAACAGTAAATTGTAGTGGTGGATTATAGCGGACAATCGCAGACAGTTTCTTACTGTTTTAGACAGTCGCAGTTACGTAACCAGACGATCGTATAAAACCTTAAGCGGCACTACCCTTTTTCCCTTTTCCTTTCTTTAGCTTTAGATCCTTGTTTATAAACAATCCAATTATATAGGCTTATATGCGTCCTTCTTGCTATGCTCATGCCTCGATTGACTAAGTCGCTAATAATTAGGATAAGAACTCTGTTTATTAAAGAGGGCTCTAGAAGCTCTCTATGTATATAAAATAGGTAGTAAATACAATGATGACGTAGTCGTTATTTAGTTAGAATTTGTAATGGAAACAGGTAATATACGAGTAAGTAGCGGGGTATTAAGACATAGGGTTCTAGTCTTGAAGACAGTAGTAAAATAGTGGTAAGGAAATCCGATTTAGTTCGATAGTAGCTAAGTCGGGGTAAGATAACCTAATTTACACCTTTCCTTAACCTTCTTCTAGTCCTCGTCTTAGAATTCTAGTTCACTGGCTACTAATAGATCCTATTCTATTAACTAAGCCTTTACACTAAGTACGCTATAATAGGGTTAACGGGCTACGGAGGTTAGACGATGTTTGTAGTGTTATAGCAATCTAGTTTTTAGGTTCATTGCCTTACCCAAAACGCTTAATCGCTAAGAATATGAATTCGTTTTCATGTTGTGCCCCTAACCTTTCAAGAAATAATAATGGGAAGTGGAAAATTAAGGACCGTCTAAAAGTTCCGCAGGGCGCTTATATATATAACGGGGTACCTCGCCTATTACAAAGTGCAAAGAGCGAGAATCTAACGATGGGCCCTAAGTAGAAATTGATTGTTTTGCTAGATAAGGGGACCCCGCCTCCTCTTAATAACCTTATAGCGTTGTTCTTTAAGGATATTGGACCCGATTATATACGCGAATAATTCTTAAAACTTATATAGCTAGGATTTTGCGTAACTTTAGCCTTATGGTTTTAAGAGGACCCATGCTTTTTAATTCGACTAATTAACCTTCTATACGATGAACGTCAGATTAAAGGAATACAAATTCTTGAAGACAGACAACGAGCATCAATATTTGCGCGTATAAATGATAGGGATCGACTAAGGCTCTATAAGAACATTGAAACCGCGTCTCCATTCCCTAGTATAGCAACCAAAACTAATTTAGAATTTGGAAGGTGTGGTATATATAAAGAATTAATTAAACCTAGTATGTCTATTATAAAAGCATATTATTAATACTATAACTTATACCCCTCTTACACTGGTAAATGTATAATATGCATAGGTCCTCTATATAATCCCTACCCGAAACGCGAAGCTTTACGCAATCCTTATCTTATCTTTAGAACAACATACCATTAATCTAATCAACATACCTTTCTGGCGAGAACTTAAAATAATAAATAGGATTGGTATTCTAAGAGAACGCTAATAGATCTCTAGGGTAAGGATGAATTCTTAAAGGCAGTAGAAAGGTACGCTTTATTATTAATGGATTATTCAAAGGAGAGGGAGGGGGAGATGGATATAGAAGAGGATAGCCTAAAGGAGAGCCCGGAGCAAAGCGGGGAGGACAGCCTAGATAAAAGCCTAAAGGACCCCAAAAATAAGGATAATAAACTTAATAAAGCCTAAAGAATGGACGATAAAGTTGTAAGGCCTTTAAGGCGTAGCGAGAAACGTAAAAGAGCAGAGCTTGAATAGATATTTATACACTTACTACTATAGCCCTTCAGAGAGCTTATAATGTCGCGGTAATAGTAGGTTATCGATATAAACTATAGAAATTGTAACTACCTTCTCGCATGGAGCAGGCACGTTCTTATAGTAGGGGTAGGAAGTTACGGGTAGCAGAAACATTATTTCCTAGTATTTATTAAATGTCGAGTTTTCCTTAGGTAATATACACTACTTAGATTATATAAAATAGCTATTAAAACAAGACCTTTTATTATATATAAAAAACTATAGAAAAGGAAATGTCAATTAAAGGCTGGCGACTATTTAATTTAAACAAGCAATACCTTGTTAGATACGGCTTACCAAAAGCTCCAATATATAGACTAGTGCTACGCTCAAACCTACCTAATAAATTATTATTAAATTACAATAAGGCCGCTGAAAAAGACGTTAGTAGTCCGGAAAATGGAAATGCGTAGAAGATAAATAATAGAGAACTGAATTTTACTGCTGCTATAATAGGAGTCGCATAGTGTAGAGGCAGCCCTAATAACATCAACCCGGAAACTAGTAGCATTCATCTCCAGGATATATTTATGTTGGTAAGATGGTTGATTAATAGTATTAAAGAAGATATATAGGAAACTGGAGCGTCTTTAATTAAGAGCTGGAATCACCATTAGAGAATTAACAAAGCTTTATTTCTATGCGCTAAAGAAGCTAAAAGTAGGCATTTAGAATACCAAAGGGAACACAGCTTGATAAAGAGTATTTAAATCCAAATAGCGAGGGTACAGTAAGTTAGTTTTTAGTCAATCTTAACACAGTTTCCTTAAGTTTTATTAGGAATAGTGTTGTTACAGAAGAGATATTACGGTTTGTTAACCGGTAAATACTAGGTTAGAAACTATTAAATGTGGCTCTAGGGCCTCTATATATACATAAGGAAGGTACGAGCAACGGAAAACAGATAGTAAGACGGGGGGAGGTAAGCAGTAAAGATTATATCCGTGGCCTATGGGCCACGGATACTATTAAACGGACAATAAGGTATAAAAACTCTGTCTATTAAAGAGGGCTCTAGAAGCTCTCTATAGCAGAATTTAGCAAAATGCCTAGAAAGTAGTAGGTGACGCGCTCCAGCACCGTCACACATTGGGTTCTTACATAAAGAGGGCCTATAAGCTCTTAGACCCTTTAGGAGAAATTCCTCTTAGTGCGATTTAATTGGTTTAGGAGTCTATAGGACTAGGGTAAGGTCCACAAGCGTAGCGCTAGCCCTTAGCTACGTTATAGCGCAATTTCTCCCTAGGGGTCTAATTTATAAGATAAGCCTATAGGCCACGGATACAGTCCATTGCAAAATCGGCTTCCGGTTTTTGCACGCCGCTTAACTGCTTAGTATAGACCTTACCTAATTTACCTTAGCTTTAACTATGGCTGCCCTTGCGCCGCCAAGGTGGCATATTATTCTCTCCGCCACCTCCCTAGAGCTATTTAACCCTATTTAGTTTGGCGAGCCCACTTATATTAGCGCTATCGTTATCTTTCCCGCGCCTCCCTCCACTAACCGTTCCCACCTTTAGTTTTTATTCGTGCTAGCAGTTATAAGTGACATATACAGTATTCTAGAAGAGCTCTTAGATCTTATATAGTCATTTATTGCCGCCGACTACTCTTACCGCTTTTACTTATAGGATATCCGCGGGACCTGTAAAGTATTTAAGCGCGTCTCCCGTAAGGCCTTCGTAGATACCTTTATATATAAAGGAAGCCTACCAATTGTTATAGACGAGCTAGACCTTAGATACGCGATAGAACTATTAACAAGCGTGTATAGGATATTCATTATATTAATTTACATCTTCTTCCGTAGCTAGGCAACCGAAAAAGATCTATAAAGTTAGGTTTACTAGGTCCCTAAAAGTCTAGCTCCTATTAATCAAACTATATTTCCCTAGATTATGTTATTCTAAAAAAACTAGGCCAAAATCCGGGAAACCAATTTAGATATGGAAATGCTGGCAACTACTATTAAAAACCTGGATTACTAAGGAATTACTATTAGGCTACCTAATTTTGGCAATGGTGTTTGGCGAGGAACTTACTCGCTATATAGATTTAATTAACTTTTATAGGAGAACGGCGCGCCGTCTGTTTACTATATAATGGCCAGGAATACCCTTAATTATATTAGCCAGATCTTTAGGAGGGTACTTACGGTAACACGAGCGGCGGAACGTAATGTAGAGGTCGCAGGCGTTACTATTTCCTTAGCGCATCCTCTAGAACGGAGAACTATAGATTTTAAAGATAGGGTGTAAAAGTACATTACTTTCCATAGGGCACTCTTAAAAGATATAGACATTAGTTTCAAGGTCTAATTACGCCTAAAACCTATAGTAGCGGGATTTACTAACCCAAAGTTATTATATAGCGGATCCCAATTATATTTTTTAACGAAGCTCTTCCGGACGGCCAAATACCTTAAACTTAACACCCCTCTACAGTGTACGCTACAAGATACCATTCTATTTAGAGAGTTTATAAACCTACGCCGTTTACATTTACGGTCCTTAAACCTTAGTAACGATTTAGCTAAGTTAGTTAAGTTCCTTCTATAGCTGCTAAAGTAAATAGAATTAATAGAATTGGCTAAACTAAGTTCCAGCTTAGAGAATTATTAGATTTACTTCTTAACTACCCTAGCCAATTATAATTAGTCTTTCTAGTTATGCTTTTTCATATTAAGTATTGACAACCTATATAAAAGGGGACTATAGTGTTTAAATAGATATATAGGCGCATGTCCACTAGAGCTAAAAAGAGTTAAGAAGGGTTTCTATTAGCTGTAAGAGTTGGTTATAAAGTTGTATATTTAGCAACCACTCTAAGGTCTAAGTAGCTAGGGAAAGCTACACTAAAGCCGATGTTTTAGCCGTAGTAGAAGTCCATACTAAGCGCTACAGAGGGTATACGGGACAAAAGTTAAGCAGCGTGTAAAAACCGGAAGCTAGGCAAAGAACTACTTACTAATTTTAAAAAATAATATTAACACCCGCAATATTTCGTGTCCTTATATTTTAGTAACCTCTTAGAAATGGCTGTGATAAAAAATAGCGGCCGTGAAAAGTCGCTTTAAGTCTTGCCTAGGTAAGCGCGTGCAGCACACTATAAGAAAAATCCTATTATGCTTACGCTAACCTAAAATAGGTGCTAGTTATAAGCATTATTAAGTAAACGGTGCCATCTATAGTTGAATTATAATTACCTCCTACGATTAAGCTACTTGGCGAAAAAACAAGCTAGGCCAAAATATGGGTACTGTCACGGCTTAAACAAATACCTCTGAACCAAAGCTTGAACGAATACTGTATTACGAAGATACTAAGCTAAAGAGAAGAAAAAGGGGTCGCCAGGACCGATGTAAACAAATATATAGGGTAAGCCGCTAAGGCGCTCGGTTTAGGCGGGCTAATCATAGGTCGGCAGAATATGGCAGAATTTAGCAGGTAATGTGCGATAGCGCCGTTACATCACCCCCCTCTTTGAAAGAAAGCCTGCCCTTAGGCTTAGTTAGAAAAAATAGGGTAGCACTAGGCTTATAAACGTAGGATTATAAAAATATAAGATGAGGAGATAAAGGGGATATAAGTCCGTCCTGACTAAGTATAAAGGGCGATTGTGGGCTAAGTGGAAGCACTAGGCCAGAAAGAGTAGCCGCTAAAAGTCTTGGCACGGATCTAACTAATTAGACAACTTCAACCGGCGGTTAAAGTTCCTGGACATCTAAAATTTTACGGTACTGGCAGAAAACGGCAGAATATGGCAGAATTTGGCAGATAGCTATATTAGGGCTTTAGGGCGTTTTTGTCCCTATATTCTTCTAGTAACTTATTATCTTTATTATACTAGCATTCTATCCATTTATCTAGGTACTTTGGGGGTCTAGGTGTATTAGGGTATTAGTTATAAAATTCTTTAAGCTTTTAGGGGCAGCCTATAAAGTTCCACGTAGGATACTAAGTTAGGTTAGGATCGTAGCCCTTTTATTAGACACAGTATTTTAGCGCTCTCTATACTATCTTATAAGCCAGTATTTCGTTAACCTCCCATTTATTATCACCGTTTACTTAAACTAGTAGGGGAGGCTTGTTCTTTTGTCTAGGCAATAGGTCGTTTATAGCTTTCCGTAACTTGTTTAGTAAGAAGATAGGGTAAACCCTAATTAAGTCTAGAAGCTTTATCTTATACGAGTTGCCTATCTTCTTAAGAACCTTATACGGTCCTGCTATCTAGTAGTCTAGCTTATAGCTGGGTTATTTAGTCCTCTAATTCCTTATTATAACCTAGACTATATTACTAGGGGCAAAATTGGGCTCTTAATAGTGTTTATTTGCCTACTGTTCCATTAACCTCTAAGCTTTTTTTAGGTTCTCGCGGGCTACCGTCCAGGCCTCCTTTAATCATTTGGCGTACTATTAGGCCTTAGTATAGGATAGCTTCTCTTATATAGTTTAGGGTTCTTCTAGCCTTTTCTAGTTAAAGCTTATGCGGGGTAAGTATTCCATTTCTAGCTAAATTAGGGCAAACCCTATAGAGTTGTAGGGTAGGGTTGCTTGCGCGTAGTTTATTAAGGGTAGTAGTTTAGACTAGTTATCCTAGAAATAGTTAATAAAGGGCCTAAGCCTCTAGTCTAGGTACTAATTTATAATCTCTATCTAACCGTCTGTCTGGGGGTAATAAGCTATAGAAAGCTTTAGCTTAATACCTAGGATCTAGGTAAACTTATTCTAGAAGGCCGATATAAACTATAGCCTATAATCGGACATAATAGTATCTAGTAGTCCGTAGATTTGGTAGACGTAATAGACATATAGCCGGGCTGCCTCTTTAGCATTAATGTTCTTATAATATAGAATTAAGAACAGGCGTTTACTAAAGCGGTTAACTATAACTATAACTATATTATATCCATTACGGTCCCTAAGTAGTTTATAAAAGTCTATAAAGATATACTGCTAAGGGCGCTCTAGTATTAGGAGTGGCTTAAGTAGTCCTAGGGTCTTATCCCGTGGGATTATAGCTCTCTAGCAGTCTTCGCAGTTCCGTATATATCGATTAATATTCGCAACTATTCTTAGCTAATAGTAGCGGCAGTTAATAATTTTATGGGTCTTATTCTTACTAGGGTATGCCGTAGAGACTTAGCAATAAGCTTCGCGGATTAGTTTAGTCCGTAGATTATTAATATTAGGGATTATAAGCCGCTCCTAGTATAGGAGCAATCCTTCCTCCGTTTTAAAATTGGGGTCTCCTTTTACGGCTTATTTGCGGAGGGCCCTTAGGGTATTAGCTGTGCGGTTTATAGTTAGGAGGCGGTTAATTAGCCCTATTAGCTTATCTAAGGACTCCTCTATTAGTGCTAGCTCGTTTTACTAGGAGTTTAGCTCCTTAAAGATCCGCGGGTTAAGCTATTCTAGATAGAGGAGGGCGCGCGTCCAATATTAGGTCTTTAGCTTATCCTAGGGTCCTACGTCTTATTCTCTTTGGGTTAGGGCATTAGCCTTAGAGTTTTACTTACTAAAATAATATATAATCGTAAAGAAGAATTAGGAGAGTATTTCGGCCTACTAGGCTTATCGCCCTATAAGCTACTTTATAATCATAAAGTACTCTAGGGCTTTGTAATCTATATATATCTTAATCCAGGAGTTTATACCTTTAAGCTCTACACGCTATTAAGAGAGTAATTAAATAATAGCTAGCATTTCTTTATCGTGTACTTTATAGTTATACTTAGCCGGGTTTATTATCTTTAAAAAGAAAGCTATAGGGTACTATTCGCCGTCTAGATATAACTATAATAGGATTCCCGCTACGACCCTATTAGAGGCGTCTATTTCTAGCATTAATTTAAGGTTTAGGTTATAGTAACGAAGGATTAGGGAAGAGATAAGCCGATCCTTTACCTCTTTAAAGGCCTCTATATAGCTATTATTAAAGATAAAAGGCGTGTCCTTCCTAGTTAGTTATATAAGAGGTTTTACTATAATTCCGTAGTTATAGATAAACTAGTAGTAGAAATTATAAAAACTAAGGAAGGACTAGATTCCTTTTACTATATAAGGGGGCTTTTAGTTACAGATTGCCTCTACCTTTTTAGGGTCGACCTTAATTCCTTCTATAGTTATAATAAACCTAAGGTATTTTATACGTTTTACCCTAAACTCGCATTTCTTAATATTAATTTATAAGCCCACGTTTCGTAGTTTCTTTAGGACCTTCTTAATATAAACTTAATACTTAAGTTCGTCGTCTAAGTATATAAGAATATCGTCTAGGTATACCGTGTAGAATTTATTAAGGTAATTAAAAAGAACGTTATTTATATACCTTTGGTATATAGCCGGTCCGTTTATTAGTCCAAAAAAAAACTTTATATTTATAGGAACTATAACGGGTACGGAATATTATTAAATCTTCGGATATAGGGTTTATTCTAATTTAGTAGAAAGCTTAGCGGATATTAAGTTTAGTAAAAATCTTTACCTAGCTTAAATATATAAGGGTCTTATTAATTAAAGGAATAGGATACTAGTCCTTTTAAGTAATAGCGTTTAGCTTTTAATAGTTAATATAAAAATAAAGGCCTTTATTAAGCTTTTTTATAAATAAAATAGGGGAAGTAAAAGGGGCTTAACTTAGCTTAATAAACCCTTTATTTAGGTTATTAATTAAGTATTACTTTATTGCTTTTAGCTTATCCGTTAATTAATAGTAGAGGGGGCTATAGCCTAGCAAGTTATTGGCCTTTAATTAAATCTTATAATTGTATATCTGGTAGGGGGGTAACTTATCTAAGGCCGCCTTTAAGAATGCATCCTTATAGCCTATATAAATAGTAGGAAGGAGGCGTTTAACTAGTTCCTTATCGGTTTCCTTATTTAGCCTTTCCTCTCTATTATTAATAATTTGGTTAATTTTATATAGGCTTATTATAAAAACCTTATTATCCTTCTAGTATATATTAAAGTGGAACACTATAGCGCTAATTACGGCAATATCTATGGTAGGGGGGTTAATTAATAATAGGGGCGTATATAACTTTAGGGACTTCTAGGGTACTAGCGTTATTATTACTCCTTTTAGCTCCTGTTATATCTTTTAGAGGTTATCCCTTATATCCTATTAATACGTTCTTTTCTATAACGGTTAGATCTATATAATTTAGATATTATCTACATTATTATCTGTCCCGCTTCCGTACGTAGAGTCCTTTTTAAATATAGCGCTTTAAAAGAGTATCTTTATTAGTACGGAGTTCTTTCTAGCTTTACAGCGGGCGTTTTTTTAAGTAAAGGCTAGGTTACGGGCCTAGATATCCTACTAGTAGGTAGGGTTAGCCCTTACGGCTAGTGTCTTATAGTTAATTCAGATCTCCCTAATAAGGGAGGGCAACCTTAGTCTATCCTCTGGCTAGACAAACCGTCTTTTTTATATATTTAACTAAATATTAAAATAGGATATCTATTTTCGTCTAAGGATTATATTATAGGACCTTAGGTCTAGGATATAAAAGGGGATACCGTATTAGCGTTATCCGTTAAAAGTAATATATAACTTTAAGACGTAGGTAACGGGCTAACCGGCTTAGCCGTTATAGCCCTTTACCTAAATAGGCTTCTCTAGTTAAATGGCTTCTGTATTTAGAAACTTGGCAACATTATTTATATAGGTAGTATTTATAAAGGTAAAGCTATTTACTCTAGTATTAATAAGGGCGGTTATATTAACTCTATATCTATTTTAAGATACTATATATAAAACTATAAAATGCTTTCCACCTATTAACTAACTAAGATTAATCTCTTTAAGATTAATAGGGTACCCTAGGGGGG
>Ga0307515_10004647_pt1 | contig 28186 bp, 3 predicted proteins | sample 17_EM_MG_FD_194513 | JGI IMG/M metagenome (GOLD analysis project Ga0307515, IMG submission 194513) | Populus trichocarpa ectomycorrhiza microbial communities from riparian zone in the Pacific Northwest, United States - 17_EM | ecosystem: Host-associated > Plants > Roots > Unclassified | place... | reverse complement strand
TCCTACTCCTCCCTTAACTTTACCTTATTTGCTACCTCCATTATATTACTAGCATACTTAAGCTACCTCTCCGTAGGTCGAAATAAATCCTTACGTAAGCATTTACCGTCCTTTACGCGGTAAAAGTAACACGTTAGCTTCTACTACGTCTATATATACGTATTTACTAAACGCTTATTCTATAATAGTTTAATTAGATCTTATAACATTTCAGCCCTATAAAACGTGTTTAGTAGCTTAGCATTAAGCCGATTTAGCCGCCGATTCTTACATAGTACGTCATCCTCTATAATCCCTATTACCTTCTATAGCACCCTCTCTATACTAGCGCAAACTATAGCTAGCAGCGGTTTGTCCTACCCATCTAGAAGCCTATATAATTAAGGCAGATCTTCTACGTTTAATTCTGTAAGGTAAATATAATATTTAGTCGACTTTAGCCACGGCGTAATCTCTGAAATGTGCGCTAGCACTTATACCTAGCTATAGCGCTCTGCTCTTTTATCCTGCGCTTCTTTAAACTAGATCTATAACGCATTTTAACCGCTTTTTGCTTTTATAGCACTAAGTAAAGCCGTCTTGCTGCTGCCGACAGCACCGTTACTATTACTACTACTACTATTTTAATCCAGAGGGATAACAATAAAGTACTTAATATGCTGCGTCTTGGCCTATAGTGTCTATAGCTTAGCCGCCTAATAGGGGATACTCTTATTAAGCTTACGCTTCTAGCTATATAACCTAAAGTAGTACTACTTTATAGAGTCCACGTTAACCGTAAAAAAGTTATAGTCTACCGCGTCGCAGCCGTAGCTATTATAGATAGGAAGACCGCTAATAGGCCTTCCTTTATATATCGGCCTCGGTACATTGCTAGGGTATAATATAATTAGACCTATACTTTTAATAAATTCTAAAATTTCCCTAACCTGCTTAGCTCCGAGCGAATATAACTATATAAGGTATTGCGCTATATTTACACTAGTATAGCAGCCGCTATATTTAACGCAGAGCGTTATGCTAAGGGGATGCAATACTTTTAAATATTAAGGCATTATGTCTGATAAAGCTTCGCTTAAAGATAGCGTTATAGGGGAACCTTCTATAGCGCTTCTATGCCGTTCTTCGCGTTCCTATATATATATTGGTAGGATCCTAGTATAAGCTAGTTGCGAGAGCCTCTAGAGATTTAGTAACTTGTTAAGTTTAGATAAGCCAACCTTAGCTACGCGATAATATTCCTTTATATTTATTAAATCTTATTTTCCTATATAAGCCATTCGGCGTATTTATTATAGATTATAACTTAAGTAATATGGAGCCTTTAAAACATAGGAGGTGTGCGTTCTAATCTCTGTCCTTAGGGGGGGATATAATGCCTACTACCTAAGCTTTAGCCCAAGCTTAGCTTAACGCCATTTCTTACCTTAAGCCATCTCCTATCTCTATATAATTAAATACCTATACCTATATTAATTCTAGCCTCGGGCATAACCCCCTAAGAGACATAAACCTTCCTTCTATGTTTACTTCCCGCACTATTTATCGGTACTAACACCCCTACAGTTTAGGTGCGTAATAGCACCAACCTTAGCCTCTTATTCTTTATTGCAAAGTTACCTAAAGATACCTTATAGTAGATCTACCAGTCCTGTAGACCTAAAGTCTTTCTATAACTTAAACCTGAGCCTAAATAAGGACATAAGCCCGTTAACCCAGACAATGCCATTCTGGACTCTTAACCGCAAAGCGAAGATAATAGCAACTATAGTAGCCTAGTACCCTTTTAGTCTACAGCTAATATTGCAGACTATAATACAAGCAACAAGAGTACCAGTTATAGAGATAAAAGGCCTATATCTAATACTTCTTTGTCTTAACCGCCTATTAAGCGTACTTAGAACTATATAGCTACACTAGAGCCAGAGTATATTATAACTATTGGTAATATAAATAGGTGTAAAGAAAGGAAAAGGCGTAAAAGGTTAAAAAATATACTTTTTAATATCTTTATAACTAAGGAAGAGAATAACCTGCAGTATATATATATACGGGAGAATAGAATAAAACTCACCTGGCTAGCCAAATAGCCTAACTATATAGGAATTAGTAGATAAAAGGCGTCCGCCTTAGTTTATAGGGCAAGCGTTATCGCTAGTAGGGAAGCTATTAAAAACCTAAAGGCCGTACTCGCCCACTAGCAAAAAAATTGCACTATAGATTTAAACCTCTAGACCGTATCGTCGCAGTCCTTAGTTACTTTTACCTCCACTAGCTAGAATATAAACACCGCCCTATCTAGTTTCCGAAAGGCTTTCTTTAACCTTACCACCATTAAAGCAACTAGTATACTTTAAGACATTCTTTATTACTATTACCTTGCATACCTCTACGACTATTATTAAAATGTAGAAGCACTTTTGGACCGTATATTATTAACCACACGGTATAGAGGTATTAGTAACACCTCTTTTATTAAAAAGTAGCTCTTTAACGCACCCCACCCATCTACTAATATACCTTCTTTATTGCTAGTTAACTCGTCTACTCCGTCTACTAAGTAATAGCGCTACTTTATAAAGTGTCTTGTTAAGGGCTATTAATAGCATTATATATAGGAGACGCTTAGTTCTAGTATTCTTACTTTTATTCCTATATCTAAACTACCAAATTCTTTTATAGAGCGCCTCTTATCAGCTATATTTAAAGTATTTCTTAACCTTATTATCCGCTTTTACCTAGACGCTATTAAGTTTAGTTAACTAATAGAGTACTTTATATAAAATACCTTAATAGGCCGCCAGCCGCCGTATAGCCATCTTTCTATTAAATATCTAAGTAATAATTAACTGCAGGAAATGCACCTTTCTAAGGTAGTCTAGCTGTTTAAGCGTTATACTACACCAACTATTAAGTATATTTCTCCCCTACCTATTAAACATGTTCCTTCCTTACCTATTAAATATATTTCTTCCTTACCTACTAAACACGTTTCTTCCTCACCCGTTAAACATATTTCTTTCCCACCTATTTAATAAGTTATATATACTAAAAGGACTTAATTTTACTATATTAAGAGCCTATTATAATATATAGTTATAAGGGATATATTATAAGACTAGAGATATATTGTTCTAATTACCGTCCTTAATAGAAGATATAATGCGCACGGCCTAATATTTACCTAATTGTCAATCCGTGCGTCCCCTAGTGTTACCCATTTTATAATTAGTAGCGGCTACTACTATGGCTTATTTAAACCTGTAATTAAGTTAATTATTTGGCAAGGCTCTATAATAAGGCTCTAGATTTAACTTTGTATAATGCGTAACTAACGTCGGTAAGCGATTTAAATAAGCCCCTCTCTGCCACTAGGCCTCTATCGACTCTCTACTTTAGTATAGTAATAGAGCCTCCTCCTCAGCTAACACCCTCTTTATAATTAACTCTTTCTACGCCTTTGCCCACCTACTATAGGAGCCGTAGAGTTATAATAACGCCCGCGACGCCCGCGACGCCCTAAAAATAAGCTTATTATAATTATAAACGTTAAAATAACAATATTATTATTATATAAGGCTTATAAATGCGACAGCAGCACCGCAATTAGGGCGTGTGGAGTCACTATATTACAAGAAGTCGTTACTTTAGTGCGTATACGAGAGCTTTATATTAATATAGAATATAGAACAGAATCTAATTTCTTTACTCTAAAACGTGGGGATCTAGCCCAGCGGCCGTTCTCTATCATTTATACTATTACAATAACGATATATTATATTTAAACGCTAGATAAACAGGCATCAGATTTAAAGAGTTGGTAGCTACATACTGCTATTATAATAACTTAAGAGGATTACTAAAGAGCTTAATAGGAATGCAGCTGCGGTTAAATCTATATAGGGGTATTTAGGCGGATAAACATGCTAAATAAAAAAAGGAATCCTATAAATACCAGCTACAAGCATAGCGTAACGCATATAACGGTAGTCCCGCTATATATATATCCAACCATTAATATTTTACCCTTCTAAACCTTCTATATCTACTATAGAAATATTAAAGTTAAAATTAAGCTCTAACCCTTCTATATCCACTATAGAATTGTTAAAGTTAAGATTAATAAGCCTATCGCCTTCTAAGAAAGATACTAAAGCATAGCCTAGAATAGTAGACGCTAAGGTATAGTAGGGCTTAGAAGCCGCATTATTATTTAGAGTAAAGGTAGGGTTTCTAAGTTAACTAACTAGACTAGGTTTAACGGCGTTAAACATGCCTATACCACCTACATTAAGCGTAGGTAATATAGTTGCTTCTACTTAGGCCAATATAACGGCGTTAAAATAGGTCGGCGGGACAACTATAGCTATGTTAAACCCCTAGTGCATCTTTCGTAAGTACTCCCTATCTTATCACGTCTATTAAACGACTTACTAGCAATAACAGTCCCATTATACTAGATAATGCCTCCTTAACTATAACCGCAGCTAGCAACTAGGCACTAATAGGCCGTTAAATAGTAGATGCTTTTAATATAGCGCTATAGGTCTACAGGGCGTTTACAGCTAATAGCGCATTCTAGAAAAGGGCACAGGCGAATTATTCTAAAAGCGACCAATAACCATTAGCCTAAGGGTAAAAAAAAAATCCTTACCTAGTAGATCCCTAGTAATCCGTTAAGGATTGCTAGGGCTTATTAAATATAGAAGATATCTAATTAGCCAGCATACTACCACGTCTATTAAAAAGCGAGCTATAGGGCAAAGGTACAGCGAAGGGCGTCTAGATTAGCCCTTTATCTAAGCTATAAAAGGGTAATAAATTAGGTGCAGAAGCTATACTAATAGAGACAATGCTATTATAAGGTAATAATAAATACAGAAATTCTAAACGTACTGTGTTATTGCACTAAGTAATAAATTACAGTTGTAAGGAGGGTAGAGCGTAAGAAGTAAAGTAAGGGAAGTTAGCCTAGTTTAATCTTCGCCCTATTAAGCCTATAGACACTATCCGTAATATAATATAGGGCGGTCCCCCTTATAATGCGTAAGTTATATAATACTATATAGCCGCTAACGGGGCCTACTATATTAATTAATTTCTATAGTTAGCACCGAAATATTATAGACAGTATACAACGCCAAACATCGCCTACTACTAAAATTCTTATAGAAATTAATAAATCGCGTTACATCCCACTACCTATATATCATAACCTTATTGTCGCTATTAGAATCGTGCTTTTACTTAGCCGGAAATTTTAATATTATATAGCCCTACCCTTTAGTAAACTTATAGATATTATTAAGTATAAGCTTTTAAAAGTCGTATAGCTTTAACAGAGGTAGGTTAAGAACTATAGTAAATAGAATAAATAGAATATATTAATTTAAGTATAGGTACGCACTTTAATTTTCACAATATAGAATAATGCTCACGCTAAACTATATTAAATTTCTGTCTACACTACTAAGCTAAATTAAATTTCTATCTATGCCGCTAAACCGCATTAAATTTCTATCCTAATTCTTAAACCCCCTAACTTTACAGCAATACAATAACCCAAATATAATAGATATTTAAAATCTAAAACCTATGCACAACTTACTATACTTTATTCTACCTTGCCCGTGTAAAAAAAAATACTATTACTTACTAGACCTATTTATTTATGTTATAGTATTATATACCATTTTTAGTATTCCTTACTTAAATTTTCACTAAGTCCCCGCCGCGTCTACTTACAATTTCCACCCTACCTTAAAGCAGTGCTGCGTAATAAAGTTGCCCTTTATACGCCGGCTCTAGTATATTACCGGAGCAGGATGCGATTAGACCTATACTAATAGAATACAACCATACGAGGTATTGCGACATTTATAGTCGCCATATTTAACGCAGACGGCTACGTTAAGGGGACGCAACCCTTTTAAATATTAAAGTAGGACGTCTAGCAAAGCTTTACTTAAGGATACTATTGTAGGGGAACCTTCTATAGCGCTTCTATGTCGTTGTCCAATAAAAATCTAGGTTTATAGTCGCAACTAATTACTAGGTTACTTATTACACAACACCTATACTTTACTTACCGTAGTTTTATATAGGAAATTCACTTATTACTTAGTACTAAGTTAGAACCTAACGTTAAGGAACAGAGAAAGACTAGGAGAAAGACTAGGAGAAAAACTAAGAGGAAAAAGTAGCTAAATAAAAAGACCTAACGGAAGTCCCTAAGGATAAGCTAACTAACTACGTATAATGCAAGATATACGTATATATAGAAATATATAACTAGCTAGACTTTCTACTCTAGGAATCGTTCTAGGGAGATTTTAAGAACTTTACGGTCAATATCTTTACGAAAATATCCTTATACTAGCTTTAGCAACTATATAATTATCTAAATAGTAGAGGAGTATAGGTTAACGCTAACTATAAATAAGGTAAAATACTTACCTAGTCCTTATACAATATAGTATAAAAAGAAAACCAAATAGAATAAATAAGAGAAAAGATAGACGTACTTAAGAACAAGTTTGGTACTAGTATTAAGTTAAGATATATTAAGTATTACAAGATATACAGAACCCTAGAAGAGTAACGAGTAAAATATTCCCCAGTACCTATACTTTCCGCTATACCTTAAACTATAGCTATAGCTATAAGACCATCTAGAACGTAGATACCTACCCCTATAATACCTTAGCCTACGTTTATATCTACGTCTATATTTACCTTTATACCTTCTATTATATATTAACCTACAACTACCTCTACCTCTACCCCTACCTCTATAATACCTTAACCACCACCACCTAAAACGCAGATAACTACCCCTATAACACCTTAACTACTTATTATATTTATACCGCAATAACCTTTATAACAACCTCTGTAAAAACCTTGGTAGTAACCTTAATAATAACCTCTATAATAACTATCTAGCGTTTAGACCGCAAATCTACTACTATCTAGAAGAGCACTAGTAGGACCTTTACTATACTATTAATTAACCTAACTATAAACAGATAATTAAACCTAACTAATTAATTAATTAATTAATTAAACTAAGAGTTCGGAACGTTAAAATAAGGTTTTTATTAAGATACTAATTAGACCCTACCTAACCCCATAAATCCTAAAAATGACAACCACTACTAAATTAAAAATTAATCTTATTCAATATACGGCTCTAAATCCCTATACATCTGGTAGCTCTAATTATTTAGATAAGACTTAAGCAGACACCAGTAAAAGTTAATAGGTAAAATCTAGTGGAAATTAAGATTAAGCAACCGATTAAAAGGAGCTTAACTCTTAAGACGATGACACAATAGGCCCGCAAGCCTTAAAGGACAATCCTTTACCTAGCCTTTCTACCCTAACTTAGTTACTAGAGCCTTAACTAAATATTATAACTGCATTAACTAATTAAGAATCGCGATTTAAATATATTTTAGAAAAGGAAGCCCGCCTAAGGCAGGAGATCTAAGGCTATATAAATAACAAACTTATTACGTCTTATTAGGGAATACTAGCAGGTAAATATATAGTTATAACTATCAATACCACGACAGATACATTCCCTACTAATATAGACCCATTTACGTACAATATAACCTTATATTATACCTCTATAAAGTTTATAGGTATAATAATCAACATTAGAGCCTTTAAACGCTCTACAGCAGGATATAACTAATTCTTGGCATTTTAGAGACTTAACACTAGTATATAACTTAATACTACTATATAAGGCATAGGGTAGGGTAAAGAAGGAAGTAGGGCAAGGAAGGAGAAGTATATATATAAATATTCGAACTATATAGTTATAGAATACTAGTTTTCTAGCATTTAAAGAGTTGCTAGTATTAGAATATATTCGTTTTACGTATTACGTGCTCTATATACGTAACCTACGCAAGACACGTATATATATTAACACTGCATTAGAATAAAACAATAAGAATCTAACTATATATCGCACTACACGTATATTACGTCTATTACACCATATTAAAGTATCCCGATAATAACCTTAAGTTAAAACATTTTATTAAAGCTTATAATTATATATAATAGTTCTTTAAAGGGCTAAAATACTATTATAAATACCTTATAAAGTAGAATAGTATAACCTTTTAAAAAGTTATAGATAAGAATTTTAATAAGTTAATTTATTAAAACTTCTAACTATTTATAAATAAACTATTAAAATTATATTATAAATTATATTTAGATTTTTATATAAACCGTATTCTTATAAATAAGTTAGTTACTACTTACTAAGGAGTATTAGTATACTATATTACTATCTTTAACCCTTTAAAAAAAGATTTTTTAGTTAATTAGTAAGCTATAATCCTTTATTATTATATAGAAAAAAGAATACCCCTTATAAGCTTTAATAAAACTATTTTACTAAGCTTTTTTTATAGATTAATATTACTATTAAAATAACTAAAATTAAAACTAAAACACTAATTACTATAGTAGTAATTATTTTTATAAAATTAATAATAAACTAAAGCCTAAGTGCTATATCTATATAAAAAAAGACTACTATTTATAAAAATATATAAAGGAGGAGCGTAATTAGTTTAGAGATAATTATAAAAGATACTTTATTAATATTAAAGGCTATAATAAAAATAACTTTAATAATTACTTAAAGTAATATGCTACTACTTATAAAAGAGATAAAGATAATAATTTAGACTTTAAAGCCTATATATAAGACACTAATAAATTTAAAAATAATATTAAAAAACTTAATAATAATTTTACCTATATTACTATCTTTAAAATACTTATTATAAAAAAAGTAACCTTTATAAGCGTAGAGCTAGCTAATAAGGCTTATATATACCTACTTATAGCTTTAAAACTTACTATAGAGTTTACTATAAAACCTTATATAAAGACTAACCTATTTACCTATAATATAGCTATAATTATAGCGTTATAATATACCTTAACAGTCTTTATAGAAATTATAATTTATATAAGCACTTTATATAAGTTTATAGCTAGCTATAGTTAATTCTAAACTCTATAGGCTATAAATAAATTTATAAGTTTTAATACGTTAACTAAGGGCTAAGTAACTATTTAATTTAGAATTAAAGCCTTTATATTTATTAAAACTATAAACGTTAATAGTTTTATAGGTAAGGTATAATTCTATATTATTAAAGTAGATACTTTTTTTCTACTTTACTTAATAGATATAAATAGATTTTATATTAAATATAATAACCTAAAGGATATTATTACTACTTATACTAAAAAGGTACTAGTAATTAGATAATTTAGCTACCTATTTCTCTTATAAAGCTTTTCTTTATAGTTTTATTTAATTAAGTTTTTTAATATATACTTTTATTACTTAACTAATATAGAGATATAATGTCTATACTATTAATTTAGTTACCTATTAATTAATAAACTATAAAAGCTTTTTAATAAGGCTGGTTATAGCTATAATACTAATAAATTTACCATTAAAGAGTTAACTAGACTCTATTACTACTATTAAAAGTTTAATAAATTATTAAAAAGATTTCGCTTTACCTTATAAGACAATATTAATTTTAATTATAATATTAATATTAATATTATATATATTAGCGGCTTCTTTTTACTATATATAGTTAATAAAGCAATTTAATTTTAAGCTAGTAGATAGCTATAAGATATTAGCGCTAAGTATACTTAAAACAATCTATAAATTTACTAGATTAATAGTTATTTAAAACTATTAAACTTAATTACTATAAATACTAAGAAGAACTTTATTAGTAAGGAGTTTAAGTATTATATTACTACTATAGGAATAGCTATAAAGTTAGTTCTAGTTAAATTATATAATTTATTAAAATAGTAAAGTGTTATTATAGTCCGCTATAATAAGCCTACTAAATTATTATAACTAAAATCCTTAAAATTAGTAAGGATATAGCCTTATAAATAACTTTTAAAGCTATTAATAATATAGCTAGCCTAAAAGGCCTAATCCTTATACTACTAGTCTTTAGAGCTTACCCCTAAATAGTTAAATTAAATATATTATTACCTTTAGTTATATAATAAGCTATAATTATTAAGAAAGTAATAATAAAAATCTAAAAGCTATAAGCTAAATAGTAGATTATTAACGCTTTTAATATATAAAATAAACTATAAATTAATACTATTTATAGCCTTCTACTTAACTTACCTATTTTAGTTTAAAGAGAAGGTAATATTAGCTAAAGTAGCTACTAGAATAGGCTATATATACTACTTACTATTAATAGTAAAACTTATACTATAAAGCTATTAAATAAGCCTATAACCTTCTACTTTATAATTATAAAATCTTATTTATTAAACCTATAAGACCTAGTTAAACTATAAAAGTTTATTAAATTAGTTAAATTGGTACCTTTATTAGCTAAACCTTAACTATTACCTAGTAAATAATCTTCGCGACCTTTAACTTTTCTAGATATCGCCCTTTTTTATTATAGCGGTAACTAACTACTATAATTTTATCTTTATAGAAATAAGACTTTACGCCTAATATTGAGGGGGATTTATCCGTCTTAACTGCCAGCTATTGTAATACCGTAAAGAATAAGCGGGATATATATATACTCTAAGTGTCTTTTATATAAGCCCTAGTTGCTCGGCCCTCTCTGAGGGTTACTACTCCGTTAAGAAGAGATAGGGAAAACTGTAGGGTACTTATCTAGGCTGCTTCTAAGTAGTATTATAGCAGTAAAACGGCGAGTAACCGTATGCTCTGCGGGCGATCGCCCTAGGGGTTAGAAGGGGGGGTATATTTGTTTAATTGCTCGTTCGCTCGTTTGTTAATATAAGAGGTCGTTAATACTTTCTATTAGGGGTTAGGGGATATTATTAAACACTATATATCTATGTTGGATCGTATAGGTGCCCTAGATAGAAGAATAGTATAGTAGCTAAATTGTAAACTTTAAAGGGCTAACAGTAGTGGTTTTCGAAATCTCACTATCCGAAATTTTTTCACTACTGCCTATAACGCTTATAACCACTACTAGGTCCTATCCGCACGCTATATAACGTCTTTGCGTTGGCTCTAAGTCTAAACTTCAAAGACCTAGGTTTGTAATCGTTATTACATATAGGTATAAAGTCCGTTTTTAACAGCCTCCTTATCTAATTAAGGCGTTATTATACTATAGATAATCCTTAATATACGGCTTAGTAAGTATATAGCGGATTTAATAGGCTTGGCTTCCTAAGGTAGCGTTTACCTATATCTAAAAGCTTACTATTAAGGCTCTATATATCTAGATCTAGTTTTAGTCGCCTCCCTTTTATCTCTACTATTGCCTCCCTCTACTCCTCCGCCGTTATCGCTATGGCGCCATAGACTATATAGCCCCTAAAGACATATTACTAGACGCCTAATACTAGATATATTATAACCTCCACTATAACTAGTCTATAGCTATTATACTATAGACGACCTTTACTATAACTAGTTTACAGCTATAATGCTATAGACGACCTCTACTATAACTAGTCTATAGCTATTACGCTATAGGTAATTACTATACTATAGGTGTATAGCAGAGGTACTGTAGGCGTACCGTAAGCACCGCAGACGTACCGCAAACGTACTATATATGTAGACAATAACTACTACTACTACTACTACTACTACTACTACTACTACTACTACTACTACTACTACTACTACTACTATAATATACCGTATTATAGACAGCTAGTCTACCATAGGCCTATAAATAGCTAGTCTACCGCAATAATAACTACTACCTATACTACACTACTAATTTACCGTAGACGTACCGCAAGCTATCACGCTATAGATAACTACCATACTATAGGCATACCGTAAATGCGCAAATAGTAGCTATAGTAGGGGGAAAGGGGCTAGCCTATATTACTTTAGCACGTAAAATATAAGGTATATAGGCGAATTGGTATTTATATCCTATACGAGACGACCTTGTAAAAAATTTCCTATAGGAGTGGGTTTATATAACGAGGTTCGTCCTTATAAAATACTATTAGTAGCCTATTTTTAGGAAGAGTAGCTATTAATTACTAATTCCGTACCTATTTCTTTAGTAGAGAGAAGTAATAATATATATTACTAATAAAAGTCGTATAAAAATAACTAGTAGTTATTTCCAAGCTGGCAAACTATATAGAGCCCTTTAATTTTAATATATAAAAATGTTACTAAATCTATCTTTTAAAGCGCCTTTTTTACTCTAAGAATGGTAAAATATAGTAGAAATAGATAAAAGAGCTAGGGTTTCCCTAGTGCGAACTTAATATTAGAGAGCGAAATACTAGAACTAGAACTCCCCTAGCATTTATAACGGGACTAGCTTAGTTACAGTAGGAACGTCTCGGTGAAACACTCGATAGATAAATTCCGACGCTTTAACCAAATTCTGCGGAATTCTACTAGCTTAATTGACTTCTGCTAAGCTTTACTAGATTAATTAAATTCTACCAAAGTCCGTTAAAGACCGCGTGCGTATATACGCACGCATTAACTACTAAGACCCCTGACTATTTAATTATAAGACTCTCTTGTTATTCCTTTCTCTTCTTTATATAATATCTTATCCTCTATAAGAGCTATATATACCCTTAGATTTAGATAAAATTTATATTATTCCTTTAAATCTTCCTTAAAGCCTCTTTGCGCCCTTATATTACGTTACGTTAAAATAACTACTATTAAAATAGTAAACGAACTCGAATCCCCTACGATAACTATAAGTATTATAGCCCTAGTTAGGGAACAGTTAACTATAATATAATAGTCCTTTATAGATGCCTTAGCCTAGTAACGGGCTATACTAGAAACTTAGCACTAGTAATTAATCGGAGTAATCTATAAAGAACTCCGTAACCTTAAGGCACTTATATTAGAAACCCTAACGGTAATACCACCTATAAACAAGATTAAAATAACTGTATACAAACCCGGCCCGCTAAATACAAACTATAAACTAGTAATAATAGCTTAACTTACGTCTATAACAAACCTAGTACCTATAGCGAAATCTAAAAGGCTCCCTAATTCTCTAATATTTAATAGAAATTAAAATAACCTACGTCCCTTTATAACCAAGCTCCGCCTTAAGCTTTTAATAAACTATAACTAATACCCTACTAAAGCTAGTAAGGTTAGCTATAGAATGTCTTGTTTAAGTAAAGACGCTATATAAACTATGGACCTATTCTTCCGTAACAGCACCTTTATTAATTTTAAAATCTTTATCTCTCTACTAGATCGAACGTATAATAACGCCAGCCGCGAATATATAGCTGTTACTAAACTTAAAAACCTATAATAACGGAACTAAGACTTTACTAGCTTCTTTTTAAAGTTTTTAGGCCTTATTAGCGAACTAGATTGGAATAAGGCCGCTAGAATTACTGCTCTTTAATAAGCTATTTTAGATAAAATTAGAGTATAGTTAGTAGGTAGGGAACTGCTAAAGGACCTATCCAAATTTACTATAATATGTTAATGAATTAATAAGGACCTTTGATATAATAAATAGACCCATTCTCTAAAGCCGACTATACCTCGCGTTTAAAGCTCTACGAAACCAATATATACCCTAAAGTACGACCCCTCTATAAAACCCAAAAGCCCTATATACGACCCTATAGACCTTAACGCCACTTAATCCTATATACCCTTAGGAACTAATAAACGAAGAATATAAGCCGTAAATGGAGAATGCTTTAGACGTAGTAATAAAGGACACATTTAAAGGAATTGCCGAACTTACCCTTTTGAAAAGGTTCGCCGTAGTTCCTCCCGGTCGTTAAATTGCACTTATTCCTTAAATCGTACTCGCTCCTTAACTTATACTTGTTTTATAAACTATACTTAGTTAATATAAAGTATCTTACCTTTAGTTAAGTTGGGAAATAAATTATCTTAGGGCCAAGTTGCGCCTTAGGATAAGAAGTGGAAGAGTATAAGTATCTAGGCTCTTCTAGCGCTAATATATAATATAACTCCCTTAATATACTTCGCGAAATTTAAATACTTAGAAAATGGAAGGAGGTATAAATCCTAATAGATAGCGGAGTTACTAGTATAGGCTTTATTAATATAAACTACGCGAAAACCTAATACCTAAATTTAAAGAAACTTAATAAGCCCTAAGGTCTATAAGGCTTTAATAGTAAACCCTCGATATATAGTGAACTAATGTACTACACTCTTATAAAAATGCAGATAGGCGAATACCTTAAATATGTTTCCCTATTTATAATACCTCTAAAGTATTATAAAGTAATACTTAGATATAGATAGTTAAAATGATACGACCCTTTAATTAGCTAGGTTAAAGAAATACTAAAGTTTAGCACGACTTGCTATTGAAGTTATTACCTAAAATACTACTTGCCCTATAAATATGCATACGACTATTCGAATTCAATATAATATAAATTGCCCTTGCTATAAACCTTAAACTAATATAATAAAGCTACGACTACTAATCGCGGTAAAGAATGCGAAGATAAGATATTAAAGCCCCTTAAAATTCATATAATACAAGCCGTACCTTTTATTTCATTAGCAAGAAAACGAGATTATAAAATCTTTACTATAATAATAGAAGATATTAAGAAAGCGCTGGAACCAAAGTAATATATTAACCCTTAACCTCTTATACCTAAGGAGTACTATAATCTAATTAACGAGTTTAAAAATAATTTGTAGACTAACTACTCCGGTATTAAGATAAATACGATTTTAAAATAGAGCTTAAACCTAGTATAATACTAAAGTTCGGTCTGCTGTACGGAATGTTATAAGAAGAGCTGCTTATAATGTAATAATACCTTAAGGAATATATAGAAAAAGGATTTATTCGCCCTAGTTAATTACTATTTACCTTACCCGTACTATTTATTAAGCTAAGAGGAGGCTTAAGATTCTATATCAATTACTAAGCTTTAAACGTAATTATGATTTAAAACTAGTATCTAATTCCCCTAATCTAAGAGATGCTTAACTGCCTAGCGAAGGTATAATATTTTACAAAGCTTAATATAGTCGCTGCCTTTAATTAAATTCGCGTCTATAAAGGAGATAAGAAGTATATAGCCTTCCGTATATAATAGGGACTCTTTGAATACCTAGTAATACTATTTAGTGTAAAGAACGGCCCTAGTACGTTTTAGCAATATATTAATAATACGCTTTGTAAATTCCTTAACGTGTTTGTTACCGCGTATATTAATAATATCTTAATCTACTTATCTTCGCTTTCTAAACATCAGAAGTACGTCTAAATAGTCCTTAAACGCCTGCGAGATATAGGCTTATAATGCGATATTAAGAAATATAAGTTCTACGCATCTAAAGTTATGTACTTAGGCCTAATTATATCCCGCGACGGAATTAAAATATACCTTAAAAAAGTTGCTGCGATTATAAACTAGGGAAGCCCTAGTAATATATAAGATATTTAAGGATTTCTAAGATTCGCAAATTTCTATTATTAATTTATTAATTAGTTCTTAAAGATTGCCTAACTATTAGTAAACCTAATAAGGACGATATAAAATTTAAATAGACTGCTAGATATAAATAAGCTTTTAATAACTTAAAATAGCGCTTTATAACCGCTCTAATTCTTACCTACTTTAACCCTAACCTTAAATATATTATTGAAAATAGACTTATCTAATTATGCCCTAGGGGGAGTGTTATCGCAATATAATAAGAACGGTAAGCTATATCTAGTAGCATTTCTCTTTTAAAAGCTTGCCCCTACTAAATTAAACTATAAAATATATAATAAGGAACTGCTTATAATTATTAGATGCTTTAAATAATAGCGTCTAGAACTTAAAGGATTGTTATTTCTAATACGCGTATTAACGGACTATAAAAACCTATAGTACTTTATAACTATAAAGCAGTTAACGTAGCGCTAAATTCGTTGGGCCGAATACATCTTATAATTTAACTTTAAGATTATATACTAACTAGGCAAACTTAATTAGAAGCTTAATATATTAATATAACGATTATAAGACTTACCTATAAACGCTTTAGACGAATAGATTATAAATTAATTACAGATCTTATTACCCCCTAAATATTTTAAGAAACTACGTCCTATATTCCTAAATATAGAACTTAATAAAAACGAATTAGAAGTTAATAAGTTAATAGAATATAAATATAAGAATAATATATAGATAGTAGATATAATAAAAGCGATTTAAATAGGAAAACAATAGTATAAGGATATTACACTCGCCAAATGCGAAATTTATAATAATCGATTATACTATTAATAGAAGATAGTGGTTCCGAATTCCAAACCCTTACGATTTAAGATACTCGAATTTATATACAATTCCCCTATAGTAGGATATCCTAGCTATATAAAGACCTATAAGATTATTTAATAAGTATATTACTGGCCTATAATATATAACTATATATAAAAATATATTTGAGTATATAGAATGTATATGCGTAGAAAGACCTCCTATATAAAGAAGTAAGGAGTACTTTAACCGTTGCCAATTCTAATATAAAGATAGCGAGATATATCGATTAACTTTGTAGTTAACTTACCTAGTAGTAATAGGTTTATAAATGTTATAGTTATTATTAACTATTTTATAAAATTGCGATATATAATTCCTATAGACTTAATTAATACGATATTAGTAGCTAAATATTTTATTAAGTACGTCTTTAAGCTATATAGACTTCCTAATTTAATAATATCCGACTATAGAAGCTAGTTTGTTTTAGACTTCTAGTAAGCCCTATATAAATAATTAGATATTTAAACTTAACTCTTAACTATATTTTATCTGGAGATAGATGTTTAAACTAAAATTATAAATATAATTATAGAATAATACCTATGAATATACTGCTCCTATCTATAAGACGACTAGGAAAAGTAGCTACCTTTAGCTAAGTTTACTGTAAATAATATAAGAAACGAATTAATAGGCATAACGCTATTCTATGCGACCTACGGATAAAACCCTTGTCTTAGATTTAAACTATAACCTAAAATTAATATAACAGGACCTACGATTAAGCGGATTTAGTTAATTAACGCGTATAACTTTACTAATTAAATAAAGTAGTTAACGGAACTACTATAAAGTAAATTAACGTACGCCTAAATAGTATAGGAATGGTATGTAAATAAAGGAAGAGCTCCCGCATAGGACTTTAAGGAAGGTAATATGGTTTACCTAAATATACGAAATATAAAGACCTAACGGCCCTTAAAGAAACTTAATTAGAAGTTTATAGGCCTATACTAAATTAAGAAGAAACTAAGCCTATATGCTTATAAGCTTAAACTATAGACTAAGATAAAAAATGCACCTAATGTTTTATGTAAGCTTACTATAACCTTTAAAAGATAGACCTATAACTCGCAAAGTACCGCTACTACCTCCTATAATTGTTAATAATAGTAATAGCTCTTACTTTATTAACTTAATTAATAATATATAATAGAAAACACGATCTAAATAATTTAAACTTCTTATTAAGTAGGAAGGATATAAAATATAAACCTAGGAAACCTATAACTAGATTAAGGCTAACGCGCCTTCCTTAGTAAAAGAATTCTATAAGGACTATCCTTTATAACCTACTCTAGCTAGATAGACACGATATAAAGGTAAATAATTGCTACCTAATATAAATATACGAAATATAATAGCAGGAAGCTTGAATTTTAAAAGAACTTAAAATATATTATAACGTTTATAATACAGTTATATAATATATAAGATATTAAGGAACTTTAACCGGCGGTTAAAGTTATTTAATTAGTTAGATTTGCCTTTGCTAAGACCTACTATAAAGATATTAGTTTTACTTACCGCCTTAACTAAGCTAATAGTGATTTTCTATCCTAGGGATAGAAAATCCTAATTAGTCTATTTAATAATTAGAACCGGTAAAACTCTATACTACTACTTAACGTAAAAATATAATATATAATAAAATTATAAACTCTTAACTAAGATTAAATTATTTTAGACCTTCGGCTAAAGGGGGGGTACTGTAATGGGACTAGCTTAGTTATAGTAGGAACGTCTTGGTGAAATACTCAATAGATAAATTCCAACGCTTTGACCGAATTCTACCGAATTCTACCAGCTTGATTAACTTCTGCTAAGCTCTACTAGATTAATCAAATTCTACTAAATATAACGGCTTGCACAAATGCCTCTAAACCAAAGCTTGTGGATTACTATCTCGTAAAGATACTAAGCTAAGGAGAAGAAGAAGAGGTATATATAGGAGGCAAAGTAAACAGATATCCTATAAGTACCGCTAAGGCGCTAGTGATAAGCGAGCCAATAACAGGTTGGCAGAATTTGGCAGGTAACGCGCCCCAGCACCGTCACATCACCCCCCCCTCTGGAAAAAGCCTGCCCTTAGGCGTTGTTTAAGTTCTTTATTGTCGTCCAAATTGTTATAATTATCTAACCCCTCTTCCCAGCATTTAATCTAGTTATCTAATTTACGTAGTGGTCCGGGGAGGTCTAGGTAGGCTAAGTGGAAATCCCGTAGTTTATAAGGGGAGTACTTAAAATTAGATGCGGGATACTATTCTAGGTCCTTATCGTGGCCTACCTAGCTTATATAGTATTTTAAGACACTACAGACCTTCTCAACTGCTAGGATCTCTTTAACTTCCCATTCTTTATCCTCTATAATCTGGATTGGCGGTAGGGGGTCGTTATACTGTCTAGGCAATAGGTCGTTCGTAGCCTTTTATAGTCGGTCTAAGGAGAAGACAGGGTGGATCCTTATTAAATCTAGTAGTTTAACCTTAAAAGAGTGTTCTACCTTCTCTAAGATCTTATATAGACCAGCTATTTAGTGGTCTAACTTATAGCTTAGCCTTTAGGTTTTCTAGTTCTTTATTAATACCTATACCTAGTCTCCTACTTAGAAGTCTACTTTGCAATAATATTGGTTTACGTTAGCCTCTTTCTTCTCTTACGCCTTTTTTATAATTGTTTAAGCAGTCTCCTAGGCTCCATATATTCTCTTAGCCAGTGTCTAGGCCTCTTTATGGCTAAGGCGTTCGCGAGCCGTAGTGGGTTCGGTAGGCCTATCCCAATTAAAAGACGTTCGTAGTGCGTACCCGCGGAGTAGTTCAAATAGCGACATTCCTATACTATTATGGGGAAGCGTAAGCTGCGCGTAGTCTATTATAGGTAGTAACTCTAACTAGTTGTCCTAATAATAGTTTACAAAGGGGCGTAGTCGCTAGTTAAGGTACTGGTTTATAATCTCGGTTTAACCGTTAATCTAAGGGTAGAATGCGGTAGAGAGCTTAATCTTAATCCTAAGGATACGGTAGAATTTATTTTAGAAATCCGATATAAACTAGGGACTACGGTTAGAGATAATTAATTTAGGAGCACTATAAAATCGGTAGATGTTATTAACGTAGAGGCGGGCTATATCCTTTATAGTTATAGTTTTAAAATAAGGGAGGGAGACGGATTGCTTATATAGTTGGTTAATTACTATAAAGGCCGTATTATGGCCGTGGGCGTCCTTTGGAAACGACTTAAAATCCATTATAATATATTGCCAAGGGCGTTCTAGAATTGGTACTAGTCGTAACTACCTAGGAGTTTAATCCCTAGGGGCATCTACGCGTTTATAGGCGTAGTAGTTTTTAATAAATTGTTCTATATTGGATAGGAGTCCTCGCCAATAGTAATAGGGCGCTAGTAGTTAGTGGGTCTTGTCTTAACTAGGGTACGCCGTAGAGACTTAACAGTGGGCTTTACGGATTAACTCCGTCCGTAGATTGTCGGTATCCGGAACTATAAGCCGTTCTTAGTATAAAAGCAGACCTTCTTCTATTTCTAAATTAGGGTCGCCTTTTATAGCTTAATTGCGGAGGGCCTTTAGTGAGTCGGCCGTATGGTTCGCAGTTAGGATGCAGTTAATTAGTCCTATTAGTTTGTCTAAGACTCCTCCCTCTATAGGCGCTAACTTATTCCGTTTAGGGCATAGCTCCTTAAGGATCTGTAGATCGAGCTGTTTAGGATAAAAAAGTGCCTGTGTCCGGTGCTAAGCCTTTAGCTTATCCTAAGGACCTATATCCTATTCCCTCTAGGTTAGGGTATTAGCCTAGGAGTTCTGTTTACTAGGACGGTATATAATCGTAAAGAAGAATTAGGAGAGAATTTTAGCCTAACGGGCCTATTAACCGGTAAGCTACTTTATTATTATAAAATACTCTAGGGCTTTATAATATATATATACCTTAATCTAGAAGTTTATACCTTTAAGCTCTACGCGCTATTAGAATAGCGATTAAATAATAGCTAGCATTTCTTTATTGTGTATTTTATAGTTATACTTAGCTAGGTCTATCGTTTTTAAGAAGAAGGCGATAGGGTACTATTCGCCGTCCGGATGTAGCTGTAATAGGATTCCTGCTATAACTCTATTAGACTCGTCCGTTTCTAGCATTAATTTAAGGTCCGGGTTATAGTAATAAAGGATTGGAGAAGAGATAAGCCGATTTTTTAACTCTTTAAAGGCTTCCGTATAGTCACTATTAAAGATAAAAGGCGTGTCTTTCTAGGTAAGTTATATAAGAGGCTTAGCCACGACTCTATAGTTACGGATAAACTAGCGGTAGAAGTTATAAAAACTAAGGAATAACTAGATCCCTTTTATGGTATAAGGGGGTTTCTAATTACAGATTGCTTTAACCTTCTTAGGATTAACCTTAATTCCCTCTATAGTAATAATAAACCTAAGGTACTTTATACGTTTTACTCCAAATTCGCATTTCTTAATATCTACTTATAAGCCTATATTCTGTAGCCTTTCTAGGACCTTCTTAATATAAACTTAATGCTTAAGCTTATTGTCCGAGTATATAAGGATATTGTCTAGGTATGCTGTATAGAATTCGTCAAGGTAGTTAAAAAGGACATTATTTATGTACCTTTGGTACGTAGCCAGCCCATTTATTAATTTAAAAGGAAGGACTTTGTATTTATAGGACCCGTAACGGGTACGGAATGTTATTAAGTCTTTAGCTGCAGGGTCCATCCAAATTTAATAGAAAGCTTAACGAATATTAAGCTTCGTAAAGATCTTTACTTAACTTAGGCGTATAAGGGTTTCATTAATTAACGGGATAAGATACTGGTCCTTTTAAGTAATAGCGTTTAGCTTTTAATAGTTAATGCAAAAATAAAGGCCACTACTAGGCTTTTTTACGAATAGGATAGGGGAAGTAAAAGGGGCTTGGCTTGGCTCGATAAATCCTTTATTAAGGTTATTAATTAGGTATTACTTTATTGCCTTAAGTTCGTTTATAGTTTATTAATAAAGGGAGCTATAGCCTAGGGCGTAATTCGCCTCTAATTAGATCTTATAGTTATAGGTTCGGTAGGGGGGTAACTGGTTAAAGGCCGCCTTTAAGAATACGTCCTTGTATCCCGAATAGATAGTAGGGAGGAGGCGCTTAATTAGCTCCTCATCGGTTTCCTCTAATAGCCCCTCTTCCCTTTTACTAAGGATCTAATTAATTTCGTATAAGCTAGTTATAAAGACCTTATTATCCTTCCGGTATATATTAAAGTAGAACTCTATAGTACTAATTACAGCAATATCTACTATAGAGGGGTTGTGTGGTCCTAGGGGGCTATATAACCTTAGGGGTTTCTAGGGTATTATTTATGTCATCCCTCCTTTTAACTCTTATTGCATTCTCCTAAGGCTATCTCTTATGTCTTATTAGTAGGTTCTCTTCTATACTGGTTAGATTTCCATAATTTAGGGGTCTTCTACGTTACTATCCATCCCACTTCTATAAGTAGAGTTATCGTTAACCGTAGCGCTTTAGGAAAGTATCTGGGTTGGTATAAACAAGTTCCTTCCGGCCTCGCGATAGGCATCTTCTTAGGTAAAGGCTAGGTTACGGTCCCTAACATTCTACTAGTAGGTAGGGTTAGCCTTTACGGCTAGTGTCTTATAGTTGGTTCGGATTTCTCTAATAAAGGAGGGTAATTTCGGTCTATCCTCCGGCTAGATAAACCGTCTTTATTATACGTTTAACCAAATATTAAAATAGGACATCTACTTTTAGCTAAGGATTATATTGTAGGACCCTAGGTCTAGGATGCAAAAGGGGATACTATATTAGTGTCGTCCGTTAATAGAGATATATAGCTTTAGGATATAGGTAACTAGCTTACCGGTTTAGCCACTATAGCCTTTTACGGGGATAGGCTTTTATAGTTGGGTAGCTTCCATATTTAGAAACTTAGCAATATTAATAGTATATGCAGTATTTATAAAGGCAAAGCTATTTACTCCAGTATTAACAAGGGCAGCGGTGTTAACTCTATATCTATTCTAAGATACTATATATAGGGTTATAAAGTATTTACCACCTATTAGCCGACTTAGGTTAATCTTTTTTAGATCAATAGGGTACCCTAGGGAGAAGTCTTCCCCTAGGGTTTATCTTTTCCCAACTCGTCCAACGTTTCTCCTTCCTCTATTTCCTTAATCTTACCTATATCCTTTAGCTCTGGGCAAAACAAGGCAAAATAACTATCCTTTCTGCAGTTATAGTACGTAACTATAGCAGGGTCGATCGGGGTATTGCGGCGAGTGCCGGTTGAGGGCGTAGTACGCAGCGGGTCAGGCGAGGCTCGTGGGTGCGTAGTTGTGACCGTTTTTAGTATAGGGGCCGTAGTAGCTTGTCTTCCTACCCTAGCTCTTGTAGGTGTAGTTAACAGGTTCCGAGGCCGCTTCTACTAATTAGGGTAAGCTTTAATTCGCTTTAGTTCTAAATCTAATAATAGGCAATAAGCTGCGAGTCTTTTATAGTTCGGTAGGTTGTTTAAGGTTACTATAATCTTTTCTTGCAGCCTAATTGTTAGTTTATCGTATAAGTCTAAACAGTAATTCTTAAGGGGAACCTGGCCTTCTCTTATAAGGTATAGGAATTAAGTTTAAAATTTGGCAAAGGGTTGGTTCGGTTTTATTATTAGGCGATTATAGTTATAACGGGCATCCCGTACTTTATTCGGGTTAATATAAATAGTAGCTAGGTGCCGTATTATCTTATTAATAGATATAAATTAGATAGGGGACTTGTCCTTAAACTTAGCTTAAAGGTGCCGTTGGGCGTCTCCTATAGTTCGACTAAAGAGGTAGAGTATTTTAGCTTCTTTGGAAAGGAAATGGTTATAGTTAACGCGGAGCTTTCCTTATATTTAGATCCTCTAATTCTTAAAGGTAGGGTCTATCCTGTTGGATAGTGGTTAGGGGTTAGGGAGCTTAACGGACTTTAATTACTTTGTTATTGTATCCGTACTCCCTAAGGTATTACATTTGGTTAAGTAGATAGGTTAACTAGGACTTTTAGAAGAGGGAGCTAAACTACTTTATAGGGCCGCGAGGCTATTTAGGATCTCCTGTAGGGTCTCCTGTATGCTTTAAGCTTAGAGACAGTCGGCTTTCTAATTAGCCGTAAGGGCACGAATCTGTTTGTGTACGTCTATAACGTTATTATTATCTTTAATTTCTAATCCTAGTTAGATCTCGTGTTCTTTTTAGGTTAAAGCAGCTCTTTTAAATAAGCTCGCTTTAGGTGCCATTGTTAGCTTTCTAGGGTTTGTTGGAATTATATAATTCGGTTTTAATTCCAGGGGTATAGGTCCAATCCTATCTAGCTTATAGGGTGGGATATTATTAAGGCCTTCCTAGGTAATATAGAGTTGTTTTAGTGTCTAAGTATAGCGCGTTAACGTGTTATTGCAGACGAAGTTTCTTTTAGGGTGGGATATTATTAAGGCCTTTCTAGGCAATATAGGGAGAGCTTAGTATAATGTAACGGCTCGTATAAATGCCTCTAAACCGAAGTTTGTGGATTGCTATCTCATAAAGATACTAAGCTAAGGAGAAGAAGAAGAGGTATATACAGGAGGCAGAGTAAACAGATATCCTGTGAGTACCGCCAAGGCGCTAGTGATAAGCGAGCCAATAACAGGTTGGCAGAATTTGGCAGGTGACGCCCTAGCACCGTCACACCAAAGTCCGTCGAAGACCGCGTGCGCACGTGCGCACGCATCGACTACTAAGACCCCTAACTATTTAATTATAAGACTCGTTATTCCTTTCTCTTCTTTACGTAATGTCTTGTCCTCTACAAGAGCTATATACCCTTAGATTTAGATAAAATTTATATTATTCCTTTAAATCTTCCTTAAAGCCTTTTTACGCCCTTATAGCATTTTAAACCTAGGCTAGAGTGTCTACTTAGTTACTAGTATATATTAAGCTGCCTAGGAAGGATTTATATATATATAACTATAGCGCTATAGCCTAGAGGCTATATGCGTAGTATTATACGTAGTATAATATAATAGATAAAAATATATATATATATAAAGATCTGGTTCTACTAGTTAACCGGTTAGCGCTAAAGCCTTAAACTAATCTAGAATAGACTTGCTAAAATCGACGAACCGGTTCGGATTTCACAATCGGTTAACTAGTCCATTGATATTACTAACTGAACCGCGATAAGTATAAAGAGTGGCTTGATAGAGGAGGTTGTTTAGAAGACGCTTCTTATAAGGATCTAATATTATACTAGGTAAATAAAAGGGTTAAATATCTACGGCTATTACGTATGGCGTTGACGTCCTTTCTATCCCTCTAATAAGCGATGAGCCTGAACGGTAGTTTAGTAAAGCAGGGCTTACTATTTTGGCACTATAACGTAGCTCTTACCTAATATAATCGCGGCTATATTGGTAGGGGGTTTATAAGAGCATAAGAAAGTTATTTACATTGTTTAGCGACTAGAAAAGGATGAGGAACAGTAGGAACAGCAGGAGGATTGAATATGAACCTTAAAACCTCGCCAAGAAGTTTGTATAGCTGGCTGGGCGATATTAGGGCAGAAAGGGCGCGTACGGAGCAGCAGTAAGTCCCCTTAATCGAAACACCTGCCAAGACTAAAAATATTGACTAATTAATACCTAGCGTACATTAACTTAATCAATTGTCAATCAATCAACTCAATCTGGCCAGCGATTATATAATCGTCAACTCAGATGCTCCAGTTGGTTGACTTTCCGCCCTGGAAATAATGTATTCAATATAGATATTGATCGAAATTAGTATATTAAAGTAAACGAGTTGTTCTTTTTTTGCCCATTCCTGGTCATTTAGAGAAGTATTAATTGGGAAATTTCATATTTATTATCTAAGGGCGTTTTAAATACTTTACTGCATCTTAAGTTTAAAAGCATGTTGCAAGGTATAAAAATAAGGCGATACATTTAAGACACTATAGAGAATTAATGCGCGAAATAGCTACCCTAAAGCTGCAAGAAAATCATAAATCAGCGGCAAAAGCAGGCATCCAAAGAAATTCGAAGCGCAAATATCCTTAAGCTCTTGGCAGCCTCTGGCCAAGAACTCCAAGGAGGACGGGGTAGCCATCATCCTGCGGAGGAATAGTGAATGCACCATTCTCGTAAGTATAGTCCTTGGAGTCAAAGGTCGTCTTGCGAGTGCTTTGCGAGCTCGACCCACCTATAGTCCAGCCAAATATGCTAACCCCCCCAGAAGTGTTCTTGGCGTTGCTGTACATATTGTCGATTTGGTCCTTAGCTTGTCCTGAGAACTTCACGGTCATCCCGACACCATAGGCTACGAGAAGACTCGTCACTTTAACAAGGGAGGACGATAAGCTATCGGGAGCGTCGCTGCGGAGCTTTTGCCACTCCTTCTTGATACCAGGAATGTCCCTCCGGAGACGTTAGTAGGTGAAACTTTAGGGTTAGAGAAGATAATAACGGTGTAGGAGGCTTACCATGTTCCTGGTGCCGGGCTAAAGACCTTGTTCCCTCGGATCGTTAGAGTGACCTCTACGTCCGAGGAAACGTCGGTAAAGTGGAGATTTTGAGTAACAGTTGTCTCATCTTGCGTGAAGCTGGCGCTGAAAAAGAACCAGATAGACGCTCCCACCGTGGTCACCGTATGTTCGAAACCGAAGTCACTCCAGTTTGTGTTCTTAGCAGAGGAAATATTCAATTTGAACTCTTGTGGCGTCGACGTATTGAAGGTTTTAACCCAATTGTTGACGGCTTCGGAATAGTCCTGAATTGTGTAGCTGGGCCGGGTAAATCCTGATGTAGAGGTAGGGTCGACCGGGGCCGCGCCTCCTTGCGCCGCTTTGAAGTTTGCCTGAATCTCGTTAAGATCCGCATCCAGACATAGCATATTTAAACTAAACACTTCATCAGCAACATGAGCAAAGAACCAGTGAGGGACTTGTCGTTACCCTGGCAGTGGAGAGGGAAGCATGGCCGCCGTCAAGGCATTGTAACGTTCTGACCATTCCGCAGCGTTCGGCCCACTAACATCTATGGTTGCCTGCGTATATGTCGCAGACGCACCCTGCATTGCTCTCTGCGCATCAATCACGTTGGGCGCATTGTCAATGCACCACATAGAAAAGGGGGTATTTCCCTTCTCAGGGTCGGCAGCGAAATCAGCTTCCGCAGCTTTTTTGAGGTCTTGATAATGTTTCACGGCTGCATCGAGTGCAGTCAGGGCTTCAGTTAGGCGAATTTGAGCACCAGCATCCAGGTTCGCAGTCTAGAAGAGGATCTTGTCAGTGCACTTAGATTTCTTGGCTATTTCCGGTAGATTGAGCATCCTTACCAGTTGGACGTATGACATATAGCTAATTTGAATGTATTAGGCCTGCACAGAATAACGGGATAAAAGGCTGCAGAAGGCTTACGTTCGCAGAGCATCAAAGTAGCTACCACCGCCAGGCAGGAACAATGGAGTGTCCGTTGTGAGCAGTGAATCAGCGACATGGTGGATCTGATTGTTCGTGACAGCGGGAAATATCCAAGGGCCTGCCGCGATACCGGCTTGAGTAGGGGGACAGACATAGACGAAAGTGTCTTCTCCAATACTTCCACCTGGGGCGATGAGTCCCTTGATGACGTTGCCATAAGCTTTCCAGATAATGCTATCTGTATCAGGGAGTGTGACGGGCTGAGTGGGATCTGAAGCCATTTTTATACAACTAAATTTTTTGTTTGAGAAAACAGGAGAGCAAAGAAGGATGGAGAGAAGGGCCGAGAGCGTCTCAGATATGAGTCCTTTTGGGAAGTTGGAAGAAGGAAGTGATGGATGGCTGAGATCACTGCAAAAGCCAGAGAAGACACAGGGCTTTATAGAAAACCATCCGCTACGGTCAAGCACAATCAACATCGTTAGTATTCCACCATTCAGCCGAAGCTCTATCAACTTCCTTGAGCACAATAGAACCGCAGGGGATCAGCTCAGCCATAACAGCCTATCTCAAAGACAAGAGCTGAGCAAAATTCCTGCAGGTTTAGCAGTTAGAATAGCACCAGACAATCAGCTGAGCCACTTCACAGGCTGACTAAATTTTAAGCTTGGAGATATCCTGCATTTAACAAACGCGGCAGAGATCATCTAAACACAAGGCGAGTTCTTCGTGGAAATGGCTAGCTAGGTAGGTGCAGAGATGAACGAGCGCGCGTTATATGTGCAGTGGCTTTCACCTCACAAATCAGGTTGTCGCAAAAATATAGCTATACATGCTAGGATTGTTAAGAGCATGCGGTGAAAGACGGCAAGGTAAGCCATAAGGACAGAGGCTGGCTGTTAAGCAACAATACGTTCGTGCTGCTACAGGTCGCGTGTACAGAGCTGCGCCCAGCTGACCAGCGTGATGTGGATTCAGGTAGCCATAACGTCTTAGCTACCCATAGGGGTCCGCCCCACTCCGTGCACGGTACCACTCAATGCACGGTTTTTCCTCACCAAAATATGCCTAAATACATCTTTTTAGACCACCTGTAACTAAATAACCTTGTTATAGAATTTTATAAAAATTTAAATATAGCTTATTAAATACTATGTATATAATTTAATATTATAAATAGCTATATTATATATAAATATATAACTATAATATAATTTTTTTTTTTTTTTTTTCATTGCTTAACGTCTAAGGGTACGTTCGATAACTTTTTTTGGCCAGGTCGACTCCACCAGGTGGGCGCAGCCAGGTCGATACTTTTAAGG
>Ga0307515_10004646_pt1 | contig 28186 bp, 24 predicted proteins | sample 17_EM_MG_FD_194513 | JGI IMG/M metagenome (GOLD analysis project Ga0307515, IMG submission 194513) | Populus trichocarpa ectomycorrhiza microbial communities from riparian zone in the Pacific Northwest, United States - 17_EM | ecosystem: Host-associated > Plants > Roots > Unclassified | place... | reverse complement strand
AGCCCTCGCAATCCTCTACGTACACTTGGCCGGATAGCCTACTCGACGTAGCACCAGAGCCGGCGCCCCCTGCCATTCCCATTCCCCGACAGCCTACTCCCGCTGCAGCCCCTGCGGAATCTACGGAGCCTTTGTTCTTCAGCCCTTCGCCCCCTGCAGTCGTCGTTCCAATCCCGAGGGACTCTGCGGCCAATCGGGCTCTCTTGTCTATGGCTATGGGACGTACCCTGGCTGAAGACCTGATGGATATAGAAGCGGGGATTCCCCTGCCCTCCTTAGCTGCTCCTGTTTTGCGGAACCCCCTGGTCGGGAACGGCGACGAGATAGACGACATCCTCTTCTCGCACATTAAGCCCCTGCAGGGAGACGCTTTGATCAGAGCTGCGGGCGTCCTCCCCAGTGAGCTCTTACCTACGCGAGCGGCAGCAGCGCCAGCCCCCCCCACCCCCGCCCCCGTGCCCGATGCTCCGTCGCTTCCCAGCTCCATCCCTCCAACCCAGGAGCCTTCCTACGTTGTGGCGCCTCCCCAGGACACGTATGACGACCCCTCGTTGTCGGAGAGTCTCTCACACCTGGCCAGCCTCTTTCCGTCGGTCAGTAGTGAGACTTTCACAGTCATCCTGGACAAAGTGGGCGGAGATCTATCCGCGGCATCCGCTTGGATGCAGTCTGTGTCTGACGTGACCAAGGCCAAGGGCGTCCTGGTTAAAGCTTTCCCTGATGCTCCTGAGAGTGAGGTCGAGAGCTCCATTAGGCATTACAGGGGAGACTTTATGCTCTCCTTTTATGGGTTGTCCAGGAAGTTCGCACACACTGCGGAGTGGAATGACTTTAAGAAGGCTAGAAGTAAAGGAGTGATGGACGTAGATGAGCCTGCGCCAGATTTCATCTACGATGACCCCGCGACCGAGGCCTACGAATGGCAGTGGTGGCAGATCGCAGTTTCCATTCGGAGTCACAGAGTCGCGGATAATTCCGACGTAGTTAAGATGTGGGGTCAGCTAGCAGGTGTATCCACCGCTACCCGGGAGATCACTCCTCGTTTTGTGGAGTATGTTTACAGGTTGGGCCAACGCACGACTGCCAACTCCGACTTTATGTCCGCGGTCAGGACCCTGCGAGCTCAGCCGGACTTTAAGGCGATTGAAGCCATAGCAGGCGCTGCCACTCCTTGCGATCCTGATACCCCCAGGGATGCGGCGACCACCGTCCTGCAGGTTCTGTTGTCTGATGGCTACATATCCCCCCCCGCCGCCGCCTGGCTCGCTGTCCGCGTGTCGGGCTCTCCTGATATGTACAGCGCTATGGCTCCCCTCTTTCTGGCCTTCCCCAAAGTACGGAGGAAACTGTGGAATGACCGTAACCTCCACCTTGCGGCGTGGTCAGTCACCAACATGAAACATCGTGCTGGTACGAACAGCCCAACTGGCTCGAGGATTAGTGCCGCGGACGCCAAGAGCGCGTATTCCAACATCGTCCCAGCTGCGAAAGGCAAGGAGGTACATCCCATCTTCTCTAAGGGTGCCAAGGGGAAAGCTCCCAAATCGGTCAAAGCGCGCGCCCCGACGAAGGGTGAACAGAGTAAGAAGAAGAGAGCGGAGATTTCAGCTGCGTGGTTGGCTAAGAAAGGCAAGGCCATCGTCGCCGACGTTGCGGCTGAACTGGCGCTCATGGAGGAGGAAAGAGAGAGCGAAGAGTAGTTTTTCGGTTTCTTGTGGGCTGGTATGCAATGACATCTTTTTTTTCTTTTTTTTTCTTTTAGATTTTTTCTTTTCTGGATTTTGTATGACGACTTTTTGGTCTCGGTCTCATAGTGGCTCTGGAGCGTCATGTTTGGTCTGCATGTTTGGTATTATGCCGGTTTCGTCTGTGCCCCTCTCGTCTAACTTTAGCTAGTGGTGTGCCACCCGACAGGGAGTGTGGTCAGCTGCCCCCCGGCGCACTCCCTCTATAAATTTGTTTCTTCCACAGGTCACTCCCGGGGCAATCCCCCTCTTAGCCGCCATGGACATCAAGCTCGCAACATCCCGACGTCCCGCACAGGCTGTTGGCTACCCGGCTCAGGGCCGAGGGGCTGACGGCGACGGCGGGGGAACAGCGGGTACCCCCCCGGTGGACGTGGGGGCCATCGGTGTCTCAAACAGCCAATCATGCGAAATCCCCCTCCTGCTGGCGTCGCAACGGAGCGTCGGCAGAACCAAAGGTAATCCGCGTCCTCTTCCGACGGCGGGCTCGCGCCCTGAGTCTGCCAGTTGCGCGGGGGCGCCTCCAGATGGCTCGGGGCCCACGCCTAATGCTGGGTCCTCTACTTCTCGTGTGCGTTTGAAGAATAGGAAATTTAGAATAGCTACTTGGAATATGTGCGGACAGACCTCTGCCAGGGACAGGAGGATCGTTTCTAAGATCCCCTTCACGGAGCAGCTGATGATGTTGGAGCATCTGGATCTGCTGGTTGTAACGGAGACCCACACGGACTCACCCCCTTTTTCTAGAGGACGGACCGTCCTTGGAGGAACTTCACTGCCTGAGGCACGGGCTGGTGTCGCCGTGATGGCTCACTCTAAGGATAGTTGGGAATGCATGCGGCAAGAGGTCTTGGTGGAGGGGTACGCGGTGGCCCTGCATCTGACCCACCGAGTAAGCCGAGAGGCCTTCTGGCTGCTCGGAGTCTACACGGATAACACTGGTGGCGTTAATTCACTAATAGCGTTTTATACCTCTTTGCGGAAAGGCCTCTCGGCATTAGTGGCCTCTTTGCCAAACAGATTGTGGTCTGGCTGTCTGGCCGCGGGCGATTGGAACTTCGTGGAACATTTGGGCGATCGTTGCCCGGCCACAGCCTCCAACCCAAGGCTGGATCACCTAGTGAGTATTTTCTCGGATATCAGCGCTCTCTGCGCTTTTCGAGACGTGGCGGGCCCCGGCCCACGCCCGAGGGGTTGGACTTACTCGAGAAATACGGCGACGGGCAAGGTCTTTTCCCGGCTGGACAGGCTGTATGTGCCTCGCGATGGATGGGCGGCGGAGTCTTCTTATGTCCTCTCCACGAACTGGTCTGATCACCGTGTTGTGGTGTCGGACTTGATTGTCACCAAGCCCGTGGTTCAGGTGGCTGCTCCTGCCCCTAGACTTCCTGGCCTTGATGGCCTGAGTAAAAGCAAGACCTTCTGGCCCGCCGTCCTAGGCGCGTGGGGCGATATTGACCGTGGCGGGAAAGCTACACTGGAGAGGTGGACAGCTTTCAAGGACAAGGTCTTGCAAGAAGGCCGCTCTGCTAACGCTTCGTTTAAGAGGAAGGATTCTAAGTACTGGAGAAGTGTGGTTAGGAAGGAAGAGTTAGCCCCTGGCGAGGTGTGGGAAGCGATCAGGGGCCTAGCTCAACCCCAGCGCCCTGACAGGCCCTGCGGTAAGCCAATTTGGGCGGAGGCCGTGCCGAGGCACAGCGCACCCCCCGCCCCTAGGACGTGCTTCCGCCCTGGCCCCTCCTCGCCGTGGCAGGTGCCAGTCTTAGGTAGCTCGAGCAACTCATCGTCAAAGGCTCCGGCGCAGTTTAACAAGGAGGCACCGCGTGTTAGGACAGTGGCTGATATGCTGGACGATAAGGCTTCTGCGCTGCGAAAGAACGCTCTCCGGAAAATGAAGCGCATGGCCGAGAAGCACACGACAGAGTGGTACAACCTGTCACTGAACAAAGAGGCGGATGAGCGAGGTAGCCGTGCTTCGGTCTCTGTCGCGGGGCTGCGGCGGCCCTCTGAGGACGAAGCTTGGACGGACTTACAACACATGACTGAGGTGTCCAGGGACTACTTCACAGGACTGCATACGCCCGAACCTATGCCGGCGGAGAGGCTGCTGGCTCAGTCCACTCTTCTCGAAGAGGTTGAGGCAGAGTACGGTCACATACCTTGCCCACGCGACTTTGAGGTGGGTCCTTTTACCCAGGAGGAGGTCTTGGTACTCCGTGATAAGATGCCGAATACTGCTCCGGGCCCTGACGGTATTCCTTATGACTTCTGGAAGAGGCTAGGCCGGGAGTTACAACAACTCCAGGGCTCCCCCTCTCCTCCCCGTGTCTTTTGGGACGTATTCCGGGAAGTAGCGAATGATGTGCGGGCTAGAGGTTCTTCCCGATGTGGTTTTAAGGACGCCAACGTTAGCCTCTTCTACAAGAAAGGGGACCCTACGCTGGTTTCCAACTATCGCCCAATCTCCTCCATGAACACTGATTGTAAGATGTACACCAATTTGGTGAATGCTAGGCTGGCGCCGTGGGCAATGAGCAAGATCCATGATGACCAGAAGGGTTTTGTGCCCGGCCGCCTCATGAGCGACCACACCCGGCTCGCGCAGAGTGTTGCCCACCTATGTCATGCAACCGGGACCCCGGGCTATCTGGTGAGCTTGGACCAGGCGAAAGCGTACGATCGGGTCGATCAGGACTGGCTCCTGCGAGTAATGAAGGCGATGGGCCTGCCTAGATGTTTGGTTGGTATGGTTCAGGACATACTACCCGGGTGCCGCTCTCGAGTGAGGATTAACAGTGGATATAGCAACTGGTTCAAATTGAGACGAGGAGTGAGACAAGGGGACCCCCTTTCCTGCCTCCTCTTTAACTTCTCGATCGAGCCTCTCGCGATGCGCATCCGGCGCGCAGTCACCGGCATCAGTATAAACGGCTTAACTCCCGCGAAAGTCATGCTCTATGCGGATGACATCAATCTTTTCCTGTCCGAATCGGATGACATCCCCGGAATCTCTTCTTGCCTCTCGGTTGCTTCCTTCGCGATCGGATCGAAGTTCAACATGGAGAAGACGGACGTTAAGCCCCTGGGCCCCGATTTGTTCACCCAGGCTTGCTTTGATGATCAGTCCATGGGCGGAGCACTCATTCCGGGGGCGTACATCCTGCCCCCTGCTGACCCCCTGAGGGTTCTAGGCGTTTGGGTCGCTGCTACTGACCTGGCCGCCCCGAGGTGGTCCCAAATTCACAAACATAACACACGCCTAATTAGACAATGGCGCGCCATCGGGGCCTCTGTACGGAACAGAGCCCTGCTGGCCAAGGCCCTCCTCCAGTCAAGGTGTTATCACCTTCTGGATGGAAACGGGATCCCCCCCTCTACTCTCCGTAAAATGAGCCAACAAATTCAGAACTTCGTGCGGGGACCGTTCTCCGTTATGCCATTCGACGTGCTGGAAGCTCCTCTGACGGAGGGGGGCCTCGGCTGCCCCTCCCTGGCTCATAGGAAGGAGGCCTACGACTTACGCTTCCTGTCACATCTCATATCGGGCCCACAGCGGACTCTGTGGAAGGTCTGGACGTGGGCGGGCCTGCGAGCGGCCTCATCCACCAACAATACGGCTAACATAGTGGGTCTGAACCCCTTCCTGCAGAGGGCGTACACTAGGCCTACCGTCCTTGAGCCGCGTTTGCGGCAAGCTTTTCTGACCGCCAAGAAGTATGGTTTGGACCTCCGGTGCCAAGCCCCTCCTTTGGCTGTGCGGCGTGCCATGCCAGCATTTTACCACCCGGCCACACCCCTACAAGCCTCTAGATATGGGGGCGGGTGCCTTGGGAATCATGACTCGCCCCTTGTTGGAGATTTGGTGGACACCCGGGACAGGGACGCTGCGTGCCCAAGGTGCAGGACGAGCCGGCGGGCGGTCCGCCGGAAGCTCATACATACCAATTGGTCGCCCAAAAAGGTGTCCAGAACCCGCAGCGAGACAGCTAATGTGTGGCCCAGGATGAGTGGCCCCCTAGGCTGCGTCCGGATTTTCACTAAGCCAACGTCTTTGCTAGCTCGAAGTACTGACGTTTTGCTTACCTCTAGAGGGCGGAGCAGAGCAGGGGTGATTAAGTACGACAATAGCCTCCTTGCCAAACCGCTGGCGGGGAAACCGGTTTGCCCCGACGCTATGCACATCTGGACGGATGGTTCGGCGTTGGACAATGGCCTGGAGTCCTGCACGGCTGGCGCTGGCTGGATCTCGGACCTAGAAATTTATGACTGTGTGTCTTTGACAGGTATCCCTATGACCAACAATATAGCGGAAGTCGCGGCAATCACCCTGTGCATGTCCGCATGGCGGGGATACAATGTGATTGTTCATACGGATTCTACCTTTGTGCTTGGGCTGATGAAGGGCAATCTATTGGCCATGGAGAGGGACGGGTGGGGGGACTTCTCCCGATCTGGGCAGTCGGCCTCGTCTCTTCCCCTCTTTAAACATCTACTCTTTCTCCTGCGAAGCCACGGGGGGAGTGTCGACTTCGTCAAAGCTAAGGCCCACGGGGATGATGTGTGGAACAACAGGGTGGATGCCCTGGCGAATGAGGGTAGGGTCTCTGGTAGGCCCTATGACCTCTGGGCCCTGTTTACGCCAGATGGGTGGATAGACCATCAACCTGTTCTGGCTCACCAGCCTCTGTCTTACCTGACTAAATTGGTGGTCCGTGACACCGTGGTGCCCCCCTTGGCTCGGTGGAAAGCACGGGCTTTCTGCGACAGGTGGGTTGTCTCCATGGCTCAGATATTTGAGGTGTACCTAGATGTGGACATCTACGCGCCACTGGTTTGGAAGATCAACGTGCCGCTGGGTTTCAAGGAGACCCTCTGGCGGGAAATGCATCAAGCTCAGGCCATAGGCCATCGATACCACAGCGAGAGGAGCCTCATGAAGGCATGTCTCTGCGGGCGGGAATTATCTCTGGACCACATCCTCATGGGGTGTATCCGGTATAATCTATCTACCCTGGAGCGGGTTCTGCACGACAGGTTGAGGGAAATGTCGCCCAATGTTTGGCATAGGTCACTACACCCGGACACTTGGAAACCCACCCCCTGGTACCCCCTGCTGGCTCTTAAGAGGGTGGAGAGGGATGCTGTCAAACCTAGCAAGTCGCTGCCCAAGCCCAATGAAGCCTTTTCAAAGTCAAGAAGCGCCAGGGAGTGGGTGATAGGCCTGTACTTCTGGACGGTTTGGAAGTGGAGGATGAAGGAGGCCAATGAGCCGAGCTTCTGATTCTTGCCAGAAAATCTAGGAGGCGCCCTCCGAGAGCTGTTGGCGGCAGAGCCTCTAGACACTTGACGGGGTGACTCAACTGCTGGGTTGGCCTGCGTCGTTTCGGTGTTAACCTCGTCATCTCATAAACCTTTCGATTGCCCTCTGGGGGCTGGTCCCTTGCACAGAAGCTTGCTCGTGCGAGGTTACTCCAGCCGTATGGCGACCGATCTTGGGGCTTGCCTCGTGCCTGTGGCTCTTGCTGCGGATCCCTGGCGGGCCCCTAAGGGGGACGTAAAACTCTTTAAGGGCGGTCCGGTACGGCGCCTCCCCCCACCCGAGGGGGGGGGCCACCTTGCCTATGTCGGACTAGTGGCCCCCTGCAGGTTTAGCGGGTATTCCCTAGGCGATGCCTCTGGGCGACCCCCGCACTCTCGGCCACGGAAGCTTTGGGTTGCAGAATCCTTCGGGAATCCTATGCCTTGAGAAGCTGTCTTGGTGTCTCCAACAGACAACGAGGTCTTAAACCAGATTCCTGCAGGTGATGGTAGAGAGAGCTCTAGAGAGCAGGTTGGTTCCCTCGTTGGTGCGGGGCCCTGGCACAGAAGCTTGCTCGTGTCAGACGCAAAGCCGCCTCTCTGACCCACAAAAAAAAAAAAAAAAAAAATTATAACAAACAATAGTTTATTATGTATAAAAATATAGGAAATGGCCAACGGTTTGAGGTTACTGAGGCTATGTTTTGGGGGTGTGGCGCGGCCAGCCGTTGAAAGGGCGCGTCGGCAAACGTAGTGAATATAATAATGTATATATTTTATAATTATAAATAAATTATTACGTATACAATGGCGTCAGCGACAATGAGAGCTGCTAGGGCTGTCAAGGCCGCTCGCGAGGTGACCAGCTGGTGCTTTGCAGGCGAGTCTTCACGCGTCATATACTTGGATTAGACACATGAGCGTCCTATGTCCTATGTACTACGTTGACGCGTCTTGCCTTTCGTGTCTGCTGGTCGTATGGTTGAGGTAAGCTCCAAGACTGGACGGAGTTTGAATGTCACGTTTATGCTTGAATCCCGTCACACCTCGAATGGTTGGCAACCGGATCTGTCAACCGGACCTGTCAATCTGCCAATTCCCAACCATTTCACATTGGGTCATTAACCTGAGGTGGCCGTCTTCATGCGTTGGAGAAGTAATACTATCGGTCGCTAGTGTCGCTTCGTGTGTATGTAGAACCCTGATAATACATTCTTGGGCGGAAGCTAGGGGACTAGGAGGCAAGTCAGAGCGGGCAGAGTTGGCGCACAAGAACATGAAATGGAAACCCTGTCTTATCGCTGCCAGCGTGTTTCTGTTGTCCACCATGACTGGATAATGTGGATCAGGGTCTTCATTTCTATACCCTAACGATCCTCGTTCTCTACCTCATACTCGGCCGGTTGCTGCGCGATGCATCGTGCCTTTAGTCACCCATACTACCAACGTAGTAAGTGTTAGGACGTAACTTAAGGACGGATACTTTCGAGGGTTTCACTTGTAATATAAGTGTAATACATGCAGCTGAGTGACGAATGACTGACTGCGACCTGAATTGGAAAGGAAAGGAACGTGGGCCCAGTTTGATATTCAGACTGAACTCTCTTTGAAGTTGTATGGCTTAAATACCATAGTCCAGCACTGCGCCGGATATAGGTAAAGGTAGAAAAGTCCGAATCGGAGAACACAAGATAGGATGGATAAAATGAACAATGTTTGGTAGGTGAGTACCAGTGGAAGGCGGTAGCAGAAGAACGAGTGGATAGGGGTCTGCAGGGAAAGTTGGGAGAGAAAGGTAAAGTACATGAAAACACTCGGAGTGTGAGATGATGGGATCGTGAAATCGATGGGAAAGGCGGGCAGAGCCTTGGCAAAGCACAGCGATCCTTTCGTTCCACTGGGGCTCTATTCGTTGTACGCCTCTTATGGGGCGTGCACTCGGCACAGTCGCGGGGAAGAGAGGGCGATAGAAATCGAGGCAGGTTTGGCTAAAGTATTTACATCGTTCGTTTTGTGAGCCACCTGCGTGTAGAAGCAAATAATTAACCGTAACAGTATCCCCTGTTTGCGACCGAGCCTTCAATCGAGGCAGCCTGCCCATGATGAGGCAACCAGTGAGGTGTTGATAAGGGCATGGCGAGAGAGGATGAGTGATCGACTCTGTGCTTCGAAATGAGTGACTCGAATCCCCCTCAACCAGCAACACCGATCCCGATGTATGATCGCCCGAAATGTTCAATTTCCGACACACTGTAAGGGCTCGCTTGCGGTTATTCACTTATCCTATTACATAATACCGCTTCCTCGTATATAACCCTGTCACTTACCAACCCTGTACCCATTCGATTTTACTCCTCCCCCACAATATTCTTACCATCACACGTTCAACTAGTACACGCTTGTCTCTTTCATGAATAAAGGGATTCGATTGTATTCGGATGTCACAGTAAGAAACAAGGTCGAAGAGAAATTGGACCCTTACACACACAAGCCTTCTTGCACAGATAGAGATTGTATCGTGCTTTCGGAATGACATGGAGCCTCTGTTCCGCTTGTTCAAATCTTTGATCCCTACCTCGCATAACCCGTAGGACAGGTAAATAGCTATGTCGACTGTGTAGGGTTCACGCCACTCTACCGAACGAGAGATCATGGTCAAGACCTCGGGGATCTCATCCCTATACCCGCGAACGGCGTGGACCCTGCGCAGCCGACATAGCTATTTACTTACAGGTTATGCGAGGTAGGGATCAAAGATTTGAACAAGCGGAACAGAGGCTCCACGTCATTCCGAAAGCACGATACAATCTCTATCTGTGCAAGAAGGCTTGTGTATCGGAAATTGAACATTTTGGGCGGTCATACATCGGGATCGGTGTGGTTGGTTGAGGTAGATTCGAGCGGCATCGAATTTATGACTTAACGCGTGCGTGCGCAGCGGAGAGTCAAATTGATCGTGTTAAAAACTACTAATTATTGTCATGCAATAGGATAATAAGGTTACAAGGGTTCTCGGTCTGATTCTACTTGTAGCGCGTGTCCGTATTGACTTGCTTTGTCTTCCGCAGTGGTACACAAAGTCATTGCGGACGCGAGATATTTATGTAAAGGGTAGAGTATCCATGGCGTGGGGCTCGGCTAAGCGAGTCATCTGGAATGACTCCTTCACCTGTAGCTGTGTAGATACGAATACCACCGCTATATACGGGGTCCCCTTGAGCGGACTTTTGTAGATTAATCACTTTATTACCACATATCTACCATCCAAAATCTAATGCCTACTAGCAAGCCTGTTTAATAAGATCCGAAGTGTAAGGGACAATAGGCCAAGGATAAAAAGCTGGTATTGAAGGCATCACTGTCACTCGCACGCAGCTCCACCTTCACTCTAAACGCTCTATTGCCTCTCGTATACTGTGCTCTGGTTCATATCTGAGGTATCATAACCTAAAGCTAGAATACTTGTACGGTTTTGTATTCTGTCGCTCCGCTCCTTCGACGCCGCCAGCCAGTGTCAGGCTCTTACTCCATGCTATCAAATGCGTGTATACGTAACTAGTCAATGCTAGGCATCGTAGCTATGTGGGACTCAAGGAAGAGTTTCCAGGTTTAGACCCAGGCTATTAGACTTTGCGTTTTATTATCAATATTCTACGAAACGTCCCAAGGAGAAAATAGCATGTAGGGAATCATATGCGCATGACATTATTATTGGAGGGGATCCTGCAATCTAACAATGTGGGAAGAAGAAGAAGACACTGCCAACTAGCACGATTAAGAAGCAACCGAGATAGTAGGCTACAAGCACAGGTCAAGAATAAAATGGCTAGGACCGTGTAGCGTGATGAATTTGGGTCCAAGACGTTCCAAATGCAAATTCATCAAATTGAAGCGAAACTGATGGAACAGGGGTTGTGGAAGGGGTTGTGAGAGGAGCGGGTGAATGGAGGCCTGCGCGATAGCCATGGGGTACCCAATAGAGTAAGCTGCCCCCCGAGTCTGTGACCCAACCCTTTCGGTTCGGCTGCGCAGCCTTAATGTTCGAGGTAAATCGGGGAGGGATTTGTGAAGATGAGCTACGTAAGTGAATAGCTCCAGCACTGGCCCCAGAGGGGATATGATGCACATCGGTTGAGTATACAACGGACGTTACAGAGTGAGTGTGCCCCTCTAGAGGCACGCCGAATGCAGAGAAAGTCTCAGCATTCCAGAATCGAATTGTCTTGTCCCATGATCCAGGGATGATGTGCCGCCCATTGGGAGAGTAAGCAATGGATCGCACCTTGTCAGTGTGCCCCTCCAGAGGCTTGCCCGCTGCAAAGCCAGTTTCAGCATTCCAGAGTCGAATTGTGTTGTCAGATGATCCAGAGACGATGTGCCGCCCATCGGGAGAGTAAGCAACTGACCACACCGGGCCAGTGTGCCCCTTCAGAGGTCTGCCGACTGCAGAGCCGGTCTTAGCAGTCCAAATTCGAATTGTCTTGTCTAATGATCCAGAGATGATGTGCCGCCCATCGGGAGAGTAAGCAACTGACCACACCACGTTTGTGTGCCCCTTCAGAGGCTTGCCGACTGTAGAACCAGTCTCGACATTCCAAATTCGAATTGTCTTGTCATATGATCCAGAGATGATGTGCCACTTATCGGGAGAGTAAGCAACTGAACACACCGCGCCAGTGTGCCCCTTCAGAGGCTTGCTGACTGTAGAACCAGTCCCGGCATTCCAAATTCGAATTGTGTCGTCTCCAGATCCAGAGATGATTTACCGCCCATCGGGAGAGTAAGCAACTGAAGCCACCCATCCAGTGTGCCCCTCCAGAGGCTTGCCAACTGCAGTGCCATTCTCAGCATTCCAGATTCGAATTTTCTGGTCAAATGATCCAGAGATGATGTGCCGTCCATCGGGAGAGTAAGCAACTGACACCACCAAGTCAGTGTGCCCCTCCAGAGATTTGCCGACTGCAGAGCCAGTCTCGGCATCCCAGATCCGGATCGTCCCGTCACCCAACCCAGTGACAATGTGGTACCCATCAGGAGAACAACTGATGCACATCACACCGTCGTCCACCTGTCCACTCCATTCTAATGATGGCCCTGGCCATGACAACCATTTTCCTCTTTGCACCTGGATGCCTTTAGTGAAATGTGTGCTAAAGATCGTTGATAATGGTGACTTTGAGGGGAGGAATGGTCCTGTTGAAATATACGTGTGTGGAGTGCTCACAGAGATGGGAGTGTGGAAGACGAGCATGAAATAACAAACATCCTTAATTCTTTCTAAGATTGTCTCGTCCGTATTCTAGACAAAGTTAGAATCGCTTTGAAATCCCATTCACAGCAAGCTGGCGCTGTACTCACCTTGACCAATTTCGATGTCAGTTCTTGAAGGCTTGGAACCCCAATTCTCCACATTCCCGTAATACTCAATACCTCAACCCAAAATAGTGCATATGGTCCTTCAAAGAAATTCTTCAGCTTGTCCCACACACGCCTCTCGCCAATGTCGGGAGTAAAGCAGGGATGATTTGACCAATATAGAGAACTATACTGCAAGGCGTCCGAAATATTCTCTTTGATTCGTGATCCGAGATCTTTCACATCCGCATTCGCGAGCCGGGAGTCTTGGAGCCCGCAGATGTTGAAACGGAGCTGTTCAACCATCGTGTCGAGGCACGCGATACCGAGTTCCGTATTTGCGCCTTGGAGGTTGACTTGATAGTCGGCCTGACAGTCATCGCTCACAAAGAACTCCGAAATGGACAAATGCCGGAAACGAATCCCTCCACTTGCTCCTGCGTCGCGATAGAACATAGAGCCAAGGTCCTCCACCCACATTTTCACCAGGTCAGGTCTCACTCCTGCCAGCTCTGCAATCGTCTCTTCGCACAGTGGACGGTACGGCGCCGTTATAAGAAGCACTCCAATCATCCGCCGAAATTCGGCATTGCGTTGCACTCTCCGTGCTCTGACGATTCTGGAGTAAAGTTTGTATAGAGATACCATGCCAGGGCTGCTTGAATCTTGCGAGGCCGCCCTCAACAGCTTACTGGGTTCATGGCCGTGTTCAAGGGCAAGTGCAAGAGTCTCGATGAAGATGAACAGACCTGCTGCTCGGGAGATAACTCCATCCAAGAGCAGTCGTTCTGGCCAAGGAGATTGGAGGCACCTGCTTGAAGCCACCCTATTGAATCGGTGTTCCGCGAAGATTTGTAGGTCGGAGGTGGTCTCTTTGTCCGTAGCCAAATCATATCGCAAATGCGATAATTGGGTGGGATCATCAAAAAAAAGTTGGATATCGGCTTCAGGTCTACTCGTGATGATAAACCTGAGCCACGGAGCGTGTGCGGTGACCTCCGTTAAGTCATACAGCATGCCTAGACGACTCTGAGGGCTACCGCACTCATCCAGTGCGTCAATGACAAAGACCAGAGTCTTTTTTGGGACGCGAGGAAGTTTGCGGATGAGTTCAACGAAAAGAGTGGCTCCCATTGACTCTGGAGTTCTGTTTGGGTCTTTACCAAGATAGTCTGCGACAATCCTTCGAAGAGGGGGGAAGAGTATCGCTAGATTGCGGATGAGAGTCGGAAGGATATTGCCGGGCTCTCTCAATTCCTGGTCGTCCCTCTGGCAGAAAAATTCTCCAGCGAGTTGCTCTTTGTCGTGAAGGCGAGTGCAGATCGAATGTGCTAACGACGTTTTTCCGATGCCAGGTATGCCGTAGATCCAGTATGGGTTTCTCGCATCTGTCTGCTGCAATCCATTGGTCACCCAAGCTATGATTTGTCCGAGGAGGGATTTGCGGGTGCCTTCCATACAGCAGAGATCTCGGTCATAGCCGGTCTTGACATCTTTGAGACGACTAAGCAAAAACTGCTGCTCTACACGGCACTGTTGAGAATGATCCATCGAGAGAATGAGAGAATGAGTATTTACCAGTCTCTTTGGTTCAGCGGAGAGCTCCAACATTCACTGCACGGTCAAAGTCTTCGACGACTCTCGTCAATTCTCTGTCCACTTCTTCGATCATCTCACGGTAGGCCGACCCGCCCACAGTTCTCGCATCAGGTAACCCCCAACCATATTTGACATGGTCGCACGAAACTTTTGCGACCCTGTGCATCACCTCATACATTCGCGGGATGATATCCTCCAAGAGATCCATCTCTTCGCAGACTAATTTGTCCACGACTAATTTACCTAAGCCTAATGGCCCCCTCTTCAGCTGTGTGGAACTGACAGATCTGGCTGGCCTGTTGACAGATTAACAGGCACCGGGGTCAGCTGACCGAGAACACGTTTCGGTGCGTGACGGCTTTAACATGTGACATTTAAACTCCGACTGCCCAATGTCAATCTTGGAGCTTACCTCAACCAGACAACCAGCAGAGGCGAAAGGCAAGACACGTCAAGGGCCATACTGCAATAGAATTCATAAGTACTGTGGTGACCTGAGTCGGAAAAGTGTAGGAATGTGGGGGAATAGCTGTTACTGTACTTTCAGGGCCAACGGGCCAATGGTACTTGCGGTGCCTGTAGACAAATGAATCTATATGTAAATCGTTCACAAGCCATACCTTAGTGTAATTTGTGCTTTGCGAGTCAGCGCCTAGCGATTTCATGTTACAAGGAGCGCTTGACTAAAATAAGTGATCTCACTTTTGGCCAGGCCCACATCCACCCACCCGCTCGCTTATCAAAATCGAACGATAATATTCAACATACAATGGAACATTTCAGACAGCTTTGTTAGGCAGTTTTCATGTGGTACTGTACTTTCAGGCTCAATGGGTCACCCCCCCTCAATGGGCCAATGGCACTTGCGATGCCTGTAGACAAATGAGACCATCTGTAAATAGTTTACAAGCAATAATTTAGTCTAAATTGTGCATCACAAGCCAATGCCTAGCAATTTCATATTACAAGCAGCGCTTGACCAAAATAAGTGATCTCACTTTTGGCCAGGGCCATATCCACCCACCCGCTCACTTATCAAATTGAACAATACAATTGAACATACAATGGGGGCATTTTTAACATTTTTGCCAGGCAGTTTTCGTGTGGCACAGAGTATAGATCATCACACTCATTGTCAAACTCAAGGATTGTCCTGACAGGCCTTGCAATCCAACTCGTAAAGGGTATAAAGCAGTAGAGGAGACTGTTGGGCCTAGCTCAGATAGCAAGGCTGCCTCCATTTTGGAGGAGAGTGAAAGTGGCAGGGTTGGTGGTGCTGCCAAGAATGACGAATCTGAGGCCTTGTCTTCGGCCAATGATCTTGACAATTAGTTTACACCCATCCTGTAGTACAAAGAATCATAAATCAGATGTGTTTGTGCCTTGTTGGGGGGTGGCCCGTTGGGCCAAAATTGTGCCTCACACTAGCTGCAGGTCAAGCTGCATCGGCAAGTTGCTGTGACCACAGTTTCATTTTATCACCATTTCTACTTGATTATTACATCGATCACGCTTGCTAGTCATGTCAATCTCTCAGGAAATGCGCGAGAACAAAAATGGCCCATTGGCCCCAAAAGTACAGTAGTGCATTTGTGCTGCCCTGAATTATTCTAGTGAAAATCTGGCGCTAACCATAATGATACACAGGAGTATCTAATATAGGTATATGATGCGTGAAGACTTGCCTGCAAAGCACCAGCCCTCATCTGGTCACCTCGTAAGCAGCCTCAGCACCTCAGCAGCTCGCGCCATCACCGTTGCCACTTTCCGCCAGTTTTATATGTAATAAATTATATTGATAATTAGAGAATATACAAATCATTATATTCACTTGTTCGTCAACGCGCCCGCAGCCCCAAATGCAGCCTCCAACCATTGGTCATGTTCCAACATTTTATACGCAATAAAATTTATTTGTTATTATAAATTCTAAAATTCTAAAAGCCATCATATTACCAACGATCGCGACGCGCCATTTCCATTCGGCTGCCCCCCCAGCCCCAAACCGAACCTTCGTCACGCCGTCACGCACCGAAACGCGTTCTCGGTCAGCTGACCCCGGTGCCTGTTAATCTGTCAACAGGTCAGCCAATCCTGTCTTCTTCCGCTGTGTGGAAGAGGGGGCCATTAGTCTCAAGTACTAATTTGTCCGCGAAAGACAAAATGCGTTTCAATCGGTCCAAGAGGACCAATGGTATCTGATCGTACTCGGTTTGTACCCTCAAGAGCTAAAATGGTCAAGCGTTACCTCTGCTGTTAATCGGTCAGCAGCGAGCACGAACCTCAAACGTAACCCTGGCAACACCAAAGGCGGTCCTTGCGACTGGATTCAACTACAAAGTGTCAATCCTCTGCTAGTCTCTACACGGAAAAACGGACCTCTGCGAATACAGCGCCAGATTGAATAGGGTACTCCACGGCCCTCACGGTCGATCCAGACATCAGCGGAGAGTATCCCTGTAATAATTCTTGGAGTTTATGGAGCAAAGAGCGTAGAGGGTCTATCTATGCGAAGATTATTAGTTAACCTCAGTGGGCAGTTGCAAAAAGACGAACAGTAGTGTTCGCAAGGAATTGTAATTCTAGCGGCCAACGATGCTGGTGATGCTTTCCAACGACAATCATGTCCTCTGCGCTTCATGATGAGATACGAGCGGACTAGTTGGTGACGATGACTTACTCGGTACCGTGAATTCGTGCTTGTCAGAGCTCCAATAATCATTGAAAAGCGCTTGAACGTCGATCAGCTCACTCGCCAGTCGGTCTTTGCCCCAAAATAAATGATCGCTTCTCATTTGGATCTCAACACGCATCTCTGATGTCGGAGAAACACCTCTACACATGCACATCCATCATCAAGTATTCGTAATGAAGAAACAAGGGACATACGGGCGTTGGGCAGGTGTCCAGGTTTGGTTGTCTTGCGTCTGCAATTCTGGTGCCCTATTCCCGATAAACAATCTAAGTGTATAGTCCCGATTTGGGACGCCTTGGAGTGCAATTTCTGTATGTTTGCCGAAGTCAGCAGGTTGGGCCAAAATTGAAGTGATGGACCACACTTTCTAGGTGGAGGCTCCATCTTAGATCGATGGCTCATGATCAGCCACCTTGGTAATGCCGCGCGTTACAGCCATCGCCCACATGTTCTCTGTCCTGGGATGTTGAGTGGCCATGCTCAATCACTCGAGGGAGAAGTGTTAGAATTTCCGCGAGGTCGTGAACTCGGACACAAATAATCGTGTTTGTTGGGGCCTGCTACAAACACGTAAGGATACAAGTCCTATCCTGAGGCTCTTATATAACCGTCCATCTGGTAACCAGGCACCGGAGCGCGTAACCTGAAACATCTGGAATTACCAATTCAATTTCCGACAAGAAGGATTTTGGCGTGAACTTTAGTGTTATAATAATTACGACTAATATAGCTTATAGGCGCGCCACGGGCGATGCTTATTGAGGCTGGCACCCAGCGCATGACCCTGTGCCATGTTAAACCCTCTCCTCCGTTCCTACCTCTCCTCTTACCCTCGTCGTCGCTCTCGCCGCCGCGGCCGCCGCTGCTGCTGTCATTGCAGCCTGGACTTTACCGCCATTAATGCCCTCACATTCGTCATTGTCGCCATGTATTCGCCATCGTCGCCATCGGCGCAACCTTCACCAGTACGTTCTCTCTTAAATATCGCGCTTCATCCGGTATACGCCCCAATGAAGCACTTGGTTAGTCACATTGTGATAGTATTGCAGCCTCATTCGGGTCCCCTCCAGCAGGCAGCATCTGTTCTCTCCGCGTTGTCACCGTACCGTCTCGGACATCCCCTTCGGCGAATTCCCCAGCACCTGATCCCACTCCCAACACCTGGGGTGAAGATGTAGACTTCAGGAGATATGATCAGCCGCCAGGAGTACTCGAATTTGCATATATCTCGCGTGAATATGTGTTTATGAAACATAGGATAACGATGCCTTGGACTCTATGCACATCCAACACAGAGGAAGAACCACTTCAGTTCGCTTCTTCGCCACCCCCGAAACTTTCAATCAGAATTCCGTCGTCACCCCGTCTCTTGCCCTGGCTGGCAAAACCTCTCCTGTATGGTACCGTCCATTGGTATAATGATCCAACACTTATCCTCCCCACAGGATGCCATGGAAATTGATGGATCCTCCGCAGACGAGGCTGTCGTGCAAGCATTCTCGAGGTTTTCTTCGACGGGGAACGTCAACGTATCGCAGACGACGCGTCACCAGTACTCCCAAAACCGTACAGGAATTTCTATCACTACTGCCCATTGACTTGACAGGGCCTGATCCTTTACATCTCAATTCCCCATTCTCACCAACCACGTCTCCGATTACTTCGATTTTGGGCAAACGGACGCGTTCACCACAATCCTAATCGCTCTCTCAATTCCTCCTGGAATCTGGGTCGCCACGTCCTCGAGCTGAACCAACAGGCCGGTCGACTTCTTTTGAAGAAGACGATGAAGCCCTGACAAAGGCGATGAAGGCCACTGAGGAGCCTGATGGTGGCCGACGGTACTCCTTACGAAAGCGAGATGGCGAGTTCCACCCTTATACGGATTATTTGCGGATGTGAGATCGGGAGGGCAAGAAGTTGTTGACAAACTCGACAAGATGGAACGTAAGAAAAAACAGGCGTGGGTTGGTGGAGGGGTCAGTGATAGTGAGGAGGAATACCATCAGGAGACGCAGGAAGAGAGTCAAACTCAATGATCTCATAGTCGCAAGTCGCGAGTTAAATCGACAGAACCGCAACATCGATCCAAGGCGACCGATAAGGGCAGGCCAAAGAGTCATCGGCACTACCCTCGTCCGCCAGACTCATCCTCGTACCGTCCTCGTGCTTGGGTGGCACCTTCCCCGCCGCGAAACCCGACCAACCCAGTGCAGGAGCCTACTAGACGCCCCAATCCACAGCACAACCTTCCAAACAAGCCAAGGAAATTTATTCTCGATGACGGCTCTCTGGTGTTCGGGAGGGCTGTGGGACTGCCTACAGTAGCAATGCTTCCCAATCGCAAGGGCGATACGAGCGATGAGGGCGACGAGAAAAACCGGGCCAGAAACCATCCGTCATCCAGCTGGCTCTCCAGGTGGGAAATACGGATAGTTCTGAACCGGACTTCAACTTCCAGCAACCAAGCGCAGATGGCCATGACGAATTAGATTCTCCCCCACCTATCCCACCTCGAAAACGTGCCTCCGACCGCAGGGTTCAACCAGAATCTGACTCGGACAAGACGGGATCTGAGACGTCGCCTAAGGCTGGAGTTGCGCTTGACTTGGAGCGGGAGATGGAACGATGGTCGAAGGAAGATCACAAACGCTTTGCGATCCTTGAGCGAACCATGCCCGCGACGATGTGTCTAAAGCTCATGCGCGACGCTACGGAGAGAGAGCGGCGACAGCGAGAGGAGGCGCGGCGGAAGACTCTAATGGAGAGCGTATAGGGGGATGAGGACGAGGAGAGTCAGGACAAAGAGAGTCAGGAGGTTCGCCCTGGACATAGTAAAACCCGCTGCAGGGGGTGGAATGGTTTCTATCGTGGGGGATACGGAAAGCGAAGGGGAAGATGCCCAGCGAGCTGTTGGAGGGAGTCGTAACTCCGTTTCTGACAGCTCAGACGTTGAGCTGCTGGATGACGCCGTCCCTGACGACCTTAATGAAGACCCATCAGTCGGACAACCCCATTCCCGTGCCTCACGATCCGTTTCAGTTCGCGGTGCGGAGACTGCAGTGGAAGACAACAATACCTCCTCACTCGCGGATTCGGACAATATCTGCGCCGTTCTTTGCAAGGCCCTGCGGCATCGCAACTTTGAGAACCTCGGCACGAGTTGAACGAGTTTCCACAATTCATCGTAGCCAAAGATCTCGCTCTCCTTATTCACACAACTCTTTCGACTCCAACCAAACCGTCGCCTCATGGCATTCAAAGCGCCGTGAAAGGATTGTCCTCGTTCGCCTCGACCAACGCGAACGCGACCATTTTCACCAGAGAGAAGCCACCGATCCGTATAGAACCTTTCTGTGGTCTTCAATTGCTTCACCATTAGCTTTGCGATGCTCCGCGTCGACCACAATGTTCGGCGGGTAAGGTCGATCTTCGTCGATTTCAGGAATGCTGGTCTCAACTCGCGTAAAGCATCCATCCGGGATGCTATTGTATGTGGAATGCTACTCCGTTATCGTGGCTTACCGATGGATGAGATTGTAAGGTGGATGAATGAGATAGGAGATGTCATCTTGGACGATTACAGGGTACGTAGGCGGAGTGTCGCGAAGAAGGAGTTAGAGCAATTACCAGTCCTTTATGGAATACTTCTGGGCTGCTCAAGGTCGATAGCAGTTGACCGAGATTTGTCGGCGACGATCAGCCAGAGGTGAAGTATCCAACCTCCTCGCTCTGCCTTACAGGCCCGTCAGGTACAACTACAGCGCGCAGTGACTTGTTTTGCATCAGATCTTCTTGCCAAACTATTGAAAGCTCATGAAATGCTCGACCTGCTTTCTCAAGTTATCCTCGCCTAACTCAAAGCCCGGCTTGACCAGCGGGAGCGATTGATCCTTCCGCCAAGTATACCTCAGTTCTACATCGGCCCCCTGTTTCTCCAGGAAAAATCACGTAGAAACGAGAGTAACTGAAGTTACCCACAAAGTAGCGGCGCCAAACGCTGAGTGGCAAGCCAAACGAGTGAGTTATATATACTACGAATACGGTATAGTAACGGATATGTTAGATGGCTATGAGATTAGCAGCGTTGGCACCCAGTACGCAGATAGACTATGTCCGATATGCATATGGGTAGTCGGTGCGACTTGAAAATAGTACTTACTCCTTCCGGTGAGTGTAGTGTGATGCCATGATTCTAGGTTGTGGCCTTTGGCCCGTACATATCCTCGAGGGCGAACGAGCGGAAGGACATGTAATTGAAAGCTTAATTGGCTGTACTGACGATGCACGCTTCAGTGTATGTACGCTTCAATTTAAATTAGCTTGTTTATCCCACACCAATATAATATGAATACAGTTCATTTAACCTCCTTCCAATGACTCCGATATCCTCATGGGTTGCGAACCCCCTCAGCGCACACTGTTTAGTCCTCTTCCTGTCGAGCCGTACTGAGGACGGTGTAAGACCGAGTGGTATGAACATATATAAGGCAGATATCAGTCGGAGTGGTCATTATCGCTAGCTGTCGCTGCGGGCGGTGGGCAGAATGTTGAGCTTTCTAAGGCTTTCGCGATTCCGATCGTTCTTACACAGTATAATGTTCCATCCTAGAGTGCTCGATGGGCATCACCCTCGACCGATCACCGAAATCAGGGAGCAAAGGCACCATGCGTCACTCCCCATGCCTTCACTATCTCTCTGTCAGTCCCACAAGTGATCCAGTATCCACCTACGTACACACAGACAAACGCGCGCTACCGTGTCAAAGCCCGCCGAAGGGGAAGGCCCTCACTTGGAAGTCACCTCGTCAAACACCCCGCTGCGCGGGTCCTCGATTCACAATCTACGGCTACAAAACATAATAGCATGCCACATACGGCAGCGTACAACAACTATGGAAATCCAAACGTAAGCAACGAAGAGCGTGGAGGCAATCTCCCAGAAAGCGAGCGGAATGCTAATACAAGGTTCGTCAATGTCCGTAAAGCAATGGTCAGAGTGCAAAGGAGTGCTATAGGAGTCAATTCGAGAACTCATTCTGGACTTCCAGCCAGTCGAGCGCGAAGTCTCTTCCCAGGTTTGCGACTCTGCGAGGGAGGAAGAGCGACATTCGCCGCCGATTGCTGATAATGAGGCTCACTGCGAAATCTGATGAAATTTCACCGGAAGGGGTCGTCGCCTGCGCGACCACAATGACACCAAAGGTGCCACTAAATTGACCGAGGCTTGGGAAGAGGGTTTCGGAATGCCTTAGGCTGTTAATGAATAACGTAAAGCCGCTGTGCAGCTGCTGCCAACTGGTCGAATATGAACGAGGGAGTTGTTGTCCGTTGTTGTTGAGAAAGAGTCGAATCAGGCTATGCCTGGGGCCGACACGTGCCAACCATCCTATTATCTCTTCTACGAGCGCGTAGAAGATTAACGTTGTTTGGATATTGTCGGTCCCAACAAATGCTGTCGGTATGAGAACAGGAATGGAGGTCACCCCGTTCGACTGGCTCCCCTGGGGGAGGTGGAAGCGTAAGCGTACGCAAGTTACGCCCTGTTGCTCTGTTTGGTCAGGCGAGATGGTGGCCCCAGGCGTAGCGACTAGGCAGCCGCGACGGAGGAACCTGTCAAGAAATTGGCAGTTGATAGGAGATCTAGCTCCTTCACTGCTGGTTGACAGGGCCCATGTGCGGAGGTGCATGATGCTCTAAACAGAATGCGGCCGTCAGGGTTAGCATGCAGCTGGACAAGGGTATTCAAAACTTTACACGAACCAATGGCATATTATGGACCTTGGTGTGGGATCGAGAGATTGATATGGTGTCTAGGATAGAGCGGAGCTGTGCGGTGGGCTTGAGGGGAGCTAGAGCAGGATGCGGGAACCGACTCACGCACCCAAGCGCGTTTTATAGCAGAACCCATCCCAGGCAAATGGCCAAATGCTTTAGATCGCGTCCAATCCCGTCCGTCTGAGCACCTGGCATAAGGCAAAACGGTCAGCCAGGTGTGGTGGAGAATTCAATTGTGAGCAGTCGAAAATTATCGCATAAATTCGTCGGCGGACTCACAAGATCGAGGATCAAGCTAGGACGCGTCGCTAGCATATTCATCACCACGATACCGAAATTGGAGACTCTCTGACCGAGGACGGACGCTAGAGACATCGTTCTGCCTCGGCGTCATCACAGAGCGGCCCAGGGCTTCCCGATTTTGTCCACAAATATGTTCTCCTCTGCGTGCTGAGCCTGAAAATCACTTTTCTTGCCCCCTGCGGCCGGGGGATAGCGAGGTGCGATCTGAAAGAGATTTGCTTCCGGTTCACTCCAGCGCGTCGACGGCGACGGAAATGACTCCGACGACGGGCTCAGACTGTTCCTATGGCCCTCTAGTTTCTGTTCATCCAAGTCTTGAGCTCGCCGAGTGCAGTTTGCGGAAATTGCTTTGTATCGCAGATGGCAAAATGGAGCGTGGAGTGATAGGGCGCCTTGAAGGTCTTGAAAAGATGATTATGCGATGTGTGGATATATTTCCAGTAGTTCTACCTTCGACGCGTTCTACCGGACGCGTTCTATCGACTGCTGGTGGATGATCATGCTCTTCAGCTCCAAGGCAACTGTACAAAAGGCAAGAAATGCACATTACACCTAGAAATACATTTATATCTCTTTTGCAGAGTATCGATGTTAGCAGATGCTCTCTAATGCTCCCACAACTCTCCACCATCACGCTATTCATACCCGCGTATTCCGCTGTGACACTAGAAAGCAACGTACTGTGACGCGTGCAAGCGAGGCATGCTCGTTTTGTTCAGGGTTCCTCCGGCAAACGCAGCCACGCGAGATTGACGAAAGAGGAAATGCGATTTGGTTAGGCGTCACTCGCCGCCCACAAAGCACTCTTTGACCTGGTTCCTCCTGCGTGCTTTTCGCCTTCCGCGACCCCGGTCATGTCCGAGGAAAATCCATACGGGGATTTCATGTTCCTGCTGTGACAAAGTCATCCAGTGCCAGTGATTTGCAGCCGCCACCGCTCCCTGGACGATGGACGATGGACCGTTGGTCGATCGCGGGCTTTCTGGTTACTGCGGTATGGGGAATGTATGATTTCCTACGACCACTGTGATCCTCATGCTCCTGGTGGTGTTCTGTTGTCTTCTCGCGCCGTTGGCAACAGTTCCCTCTTACTCCTCGAAACGGGTTCATAACGGGCTCATAAGCACATTTCAGTTATGCATATTAGACATAAATACACTAACGATCTATTAGCTAGTTTCCATAAATGAGAAGGCTATTTGCAACGCCGTCTTGTCAGGGACACCTACAAACCACAACGTTTACTGTAATAGAGGCGCTTAAGAGTGCGCGCCCATCGTCGCCGTCGTGTGTCACCCACCCAACCCCACCCACCAGGTACACTTGCCCGCCCCCCCGGCAAAATGTCAGATATTTCCAACGCGGGGCACCTCTGTCTGCGCCCGACGTTGAAGAGACCAACTTCAGACCGCACCGAATACCTTCTTTACATAGCCAGGCTGGGGCATCCCCTCCGTTATTGAGTCGACCAAGGTTTGTGCGCCATCGAGCGCCACTGATGAAGTACCCGCTGGCGAGCGTATTATTGGTGCAGAAAGAGGAGTGTAGGAGTGGTCCAGATGCTTGTGGCTTCCGAGCGGTATGATATTCCGGTGTGCCTATTGAGCAAGACCAAAATAAGATGGAAGACGACCTGGAGATTATGTAAACACTGCACGATATCTTTGGGGCAATACTTATGCATCATGCAGCCTGAGAAATGCTGGTAAGGAGACAGTATTCGTTCTTACCTAACGGTCGGCCAAGGGTCGTGGAGGCAACCGAAAATTATTGCACAAATTGTCCGCGAGTCCGGGAGGTCCGCGATGAAGATAGACCGCTTTTTTGACATTGTTACAACTACCATGCAGAAGCTGGAGACTATCCGATTGAGGACTCAGGCTAGAGATATCTTCTGCCTCGGCATCTTCACAGAGCAGCTCGGGCCACCCAAATTTCCTCTACCAGTATGTCCTCCTGCGTGTGCTGATATCGAATTTGAAATTTCTGACAGCCTGCAGTGGAGGAATGGTGACGTTCCGAAACAGATTTGCGTCGGCTTCACTCCTGCTTGTCGATGCCTACGAAACCAACCCAGAAGAAGCGCTCATGTCACTCGTATGACCTTCTGGTTTCTGCATATAGAGACTTTGAGTCCACTGGGAGCAGTTCACGGAGATTGCTTTGCATCGCGCATGCCAAAACGGAGCGTTGAGTCGATACAGGCCGGGTGTCAACCGTCTTGAAGAATCACCATAGTGTGCATGGATATGTCTTGAATAATTCTACCCTCTACGCGGTCTCTCGGGGGTGCTCCATCGACCAATGACGAAGGATCGTGCTCTTCAGCTTCCAGGCAGCACAGAAAATCGCATAAAAATATACATTGCACCCAACTCCGTATTTATATTTCCTTACAGAGTTTCCATGCCTGCGGGAGGTCCCCAACGCCGCTCCACGGCTGGTGCTTCTCGGCGCAACAGACTCGCAGCTTGCCGCGTGTTCCGCCCTTTGACACAATGGTTCAAGGAGAGAACGCAACATGAGGCTGAGGCTTGCAAGCGACGCCGCTTCGATTTGGCCAGCCGGGGCGTCTCTGGTCAGGGAAAAAGCTACGCGAAATTGACGAAAAAGGAATTCTTGACGCCCGATTCAATTACCCGCCACCCTTGCCCACAAAAGCACTCGATCCTTCACTGGGCGCTCTTTGACCTCGGGCAGTCGGAGATGACCATAGGAACCTGTCATGCCACCTCGCGCGTTGCAGCGCAGGTCATCCATTCCCATGCAGCGGTTTGCTGCCTTTCCCGTCTCCGGGTTATGAACGACTCTCGAGGATCAGTTAACCCTCCAGGTTAATGCGGTTATTACACTTGAAAAATGGCTTTATATATGCTGTTAGTGGTACACTATCACCCTTCGCGCCATCATTAATTTCTAAATTAAATTTGCACTGTCTTCGTTTCGCGAATATTCTTTCTTCCTTAGTCAAACTCCATGTTTGGAATTTTTCATGCGCTCCTATCTCCTGATTGGGATTGAATTGTGCTCACTATCCCCGCACACAGATTCTTGTGGCTTCGTATTCTTTGTATCTAAGACCCGAGTCTTGTTTGACCAATAACACCAAATCGCCTTGTTCAAGATTCATTTCGAGTTTCGCTGCCTGCGAGGTTTGGATTCAAAGCAAGGCGTTCTTGTCTATTCGCCACCTACTCTCGTTCTCTGCGCTGCGTCGTACTCTTAAAATATGGGAAGCAGTGATATTCACCTACAAACTATTTCTGTACTCTTGACTACGGGTTGTGCTTGAATACATCGGCGACTGATACAGTGACAGTAATAGTCCGTGGTATAGCAAGCAGTGTACATAGCACTCAGAGGTTGTAACACTTTGCCTCCAACAATCGGACGTGAATGTCAACATAGCCGCTTGGCATATCATCACCATGTGTGTGAGGAATTAGTTTATCCGCTCCGATCCTACTTAGTTTTTCGTGGCGTGTCGTTGTTTAGCCATTCATTACTTTAACCTTCCACACCTGTATACTCTGTACCCTCTTATATAAAGGGATTCGATAGAACTTGGGTGATTCACTGAGACTGGCAAGGTCACAAGCTAAATACTACGAACATTTACACATTTTTCTATCTCCTACGACAAGAAATACAACCCAATAATCCCAAAATACCCATGCAAATAAATGGGTAAGCAACTCCTTCGCCCTAGCAGAGGACCAGGCGGGCGATGGCTCGCCTGTTCCATAACAAATAGGCACAGAATAATATAAAGAACTGGTATTCAAGACATCACTGTCACTTGTGCACTGCTCCATCTTGACTCTGGATACCCTATTGCTTCTCATATACTGTGTTCTGACCCGTATCTGATGTATCATAGCCTGGAGAACACCTGTACTGTTGAATAGCACTGTAATGTCCATCTGTTTCCCCAATTTATTCTGCCACTTCTGATTCTCCATTTGACACCCTTCAACCCCATGACAATAGAACTTATTTGAAATGACTTCAAACAACCATTACATCCTGTCCATCAGTCCAGAATTAGCTTGTATGGTAGAAACATGGGCTTGCTATTGCTGTAAGCTCATCTGCTCCTTTCTGATTATAAAAGGATGGGCCGCAAATCGACATCACATTGGTAGCTATGGACTGTAGTTATATATACAGGTGTGAGATAATGGAACCTAGATATCACATATATGTGGGACTGAAGGAAGTGTCCCAGGTTTAGACCCAGGCTATACTATTAGACGCTGCATTTTATTATCAATATTCTACGAAACGTAACAAGGAGAACAGAGCATGTAGGGAATCATGCGCGCATGTCACTATTATCGGAGGAGATCCTGCAATCTAACAATGTGAGAAGAAGAATGTTGGAGTGTTATGACCCATCACCCTATTACGTAGTTTGTTTGTCTCTTTCTGTATTTATTCTGCGCAATGTTTGTCCCATATATTTACGGTTTGATCCCCCCTTTTCTCGTTCATCAAAGAAGAGAATGCAAACTAGCACGAGCAAGAAGCGACCAATATAGTAAACTACAAGCACAGATAAAAAATGGCTAGGGCTGTGTAGAGTTAAGAATTTGGGCCCATGACGTTCCAAGTGCAACTTCACCCAATTGAAGCGAAAGTGACCTCACAGGGGATGCAGAAAAGATTTTGAGAAGAGCAGGTGAATGGAGGCCTACGCGATAGCCACGGGGTACCCAATAAAGTAAGCCGCCCCCCGAGTCTGTGACCCAACCCTTTTGGTTTGGCTGCGCAGCCTTGATGTTCGAGGTAAATCGGGGAGAGATTTGTGAAGATGAGTCCGGTAAGTGAATAGCCCCAGAAGCGATATGTTGCACATCGGGAAAGTACGCGGCGGGTACATGCAGATAGAGTATGCCCTTCCAGAGGCTCGCCAACTGCAGAGCCAATATCGGCATTCCAGATTCGAATTGTGTTGTCTAGTGATCCAGAGATGATGTACCGTCCATCGGGAGAGAAAGCAACTGACCACACCGGGCCAGCGTGCCCCTCCAGAGGCCCGCCGACTGCAGGGCCAGTCTCAGCATTCCAGATTCGAATGGAGTTGTCAGATGATCCAGAGATGATGTGCCGTCCATCGGGAGAGTAAGCAACTGACCACACAGAGTCAGTGTGCCCCTTCAGAGGCCTGCCGACTGAAGATCCAGTCTCAGCATTCCAGATTCGAATTGTGTTGTCAGATGATCCAGAGATGATGTGCCGCCCACCAGGAGAGTAAGCAACTGACCACACCCAGTCAGTGTGTACGTCCCTCCAGAGGCTTGCCGACTGGAGAACCAGTCTCAGCATTCCATATTCGAATTGTGTTGTCAGATGATCCTGAGATGATGTGCAACCCATTGGGGGAGTAAGCAACTGAAGACACCCAGTCAGT
>Ga0307515_10004645_pt1 | contig 28190 bp, 45 predicted proteins | sample 17_EM_MG_FD_194513 | JGI IMG/M metagenome (GOLD analysis project Ga0307515, IMG submission 194513) | Populus trichocarpa ectomycorrhiza microbial communities from riparian zone in the Pacific Northwest, United States - 17_EM | ecosystem: Host-associated > Plants > Roots > Unclassified | place... | reverse complement strand
CGAGATTTCGTGGATCCGCGCAATTGCGTGGATCGTTACGGCCGGGTAGTATCATATCTTCTCACCTTCCTACGCTCCTCGAGCTTAATGTAGACGGAACGTGAGGAGAGATTTTCAGAGCGAGAAGAACCGGCGAAACGGCGATCGGAGGGCGATATGCAACGCGATGCGTGGTATTGACGCCGGGCGCAGAGTAATACGCCACCGGGGTGTCTCTGACGGCTCTGACGGAGCGCGTCCACTCTGACGCAGCCATTCCGCCCGGACGGAAATGTTTTTTGCTGATGAAAGTAAAAGACATTGGCAATGAAGTATTTGGCTTTTTCAATAGCTTTTCGACACCGTCATACCCATCTTCCCCTTCTTGCCCATCGACCCAAAGCCTATTTTGTTCTTGTTTCCAATTTATACACCACTTAAAAAGGTGGTCTCTTGTCTGATAATCATGCCCAGACCACCAGAATTTCATATCTCTTCTTTTTCCGATCCGCTTTAGGTATTTTGCTATCAGTGCGTGTCCTGACATAAGCTGATTCAACCTTGCCGCAATCGTCTTATTGCCTCCCATCACTGCGCTGTTACCCCCCCACTTCACCAAATCATACCGGTAACTGTTGTTTGACTTCCTCCCCATCTCTTCAATGTCTTCTTTGGTTTCTGCCCACTTCACCGCAGTGAGCCTTCAGGTAAGATAGGAGAAACAAACATCATCAAAAAATGGTAGCGGATTTTGCATCTCGGTAAAACTTCTGCAATCCATATGCACCGCTTTTGTCGCTTGTTGGTCTGCTTCTTCATTGCCCTCCATCCCTTTGTGAGCAGGTACCCACCTATACTCCACCTGGATATTTTTCCTAGCCAATGCGCTTTCCCAATTCATCATCCTAAATGCTAGAACCTGTCCTGGACCTGGTTCTTCCGATTGTCTTCATCTTAAGGTTGCTTAGGAATCCGTAAACACCGTTACCCTGCTAACCTTTCTTTCCCCCCGATCTCATCCGCGATCATCACCGCTTCTGACATCGCGTACATTTCTGCATCAAAGTCACAAATCGCCGTAAGTGCCGGAGCATGTCACTTTTGTAACAAACCCGGCATGGCTTAGAGGAAGAGAAAGGTTCGTTTGTTTTTGTACTAATCATTCTGTATTCACTCTAACTCGAGTATGGCAGTATCCAATTCCCCTCCCTCTTCGGATAGCCAGCTAGATGGGGGAGCTCCCCTCTTTCTACCCTTCTCCTTGAACAAAAGAAAACATAAGCGAATGGTGGCGCACAGTGTTCCTAAGCGCCCAGGCCCGGCCGGCCTGCATGAAACCGGGCCTGATCATCGTTAGTGCAGGCCTGTAAATTGAAGCCTGGTCGGCCCCCAGAGAGCTTGCAGGCCGCCAAGTCATATGCAAGCCTCGAAGGTATATGCCGGCTCCCGCAGACCTCAAAGGTATACACAGCGCAGGCTTATGCAGGCCAGCCCAGGCTAATGGCAGACTTATGCAGGCTGGCCGGGCCGCTTAGGGACACTAGTGGCGCACTAAAACAAAAGTAAACAAATCGATCAACTACGAGACCACTCTACTCTGCTCTGCTCTGCGACGTGGGAACTTTGCGACCGCTGTGGCCCCTTGGAAGTCCATCGCCACTTGATCGAGCACCGTTAATGAGGAATAGTGCATACACGGAACTCGTAGTGAAACGTCACTAGTTTTTTCTATCAGCACAATTTTCCCCTCCAGTTGCTTCATCAAAGCATCACGTTTGCCATTCATCTCTGCACATCTCACCGTCTTCCGAGACAATATTCATGACCCCGCTGTAAAAAATGCGTATCGGAAGAATCTACGGCGACTTCGGAGTGCCTCTCTGTGAACCCGGGATAAGCATCCATAACAACCTGCTTCGTTGCCTCATGCAGAACGGATAGATGACTATCCTGAGAGTTCAGGGGCTGTACTGCAACTGCCGGGCTGGTGACGATACCGACGACGACAAAGACTTCGCCTAGTGGCTATCGAGTACTAGACTGGTGTCTACGCTCTATAAATACGGATCTTACTGAAGTGGGAAAGTTTCTGCTCAAGATTGCACTTGATCGTTGGAGCAGGCGTGGCAAACTCAGGGAAGCAGCCTGTTCCACCTTCCCCCTATCATCCCAGCAATGGTGCCAGCTGCGCAAGCGCCACACGTTCAACCGCAGCCCAGTATTACAGCTACGGAGCTCGCTGCAGTCGTCGATGTAAAATCCCTAGTCAACAAGAGAAAACTGGGAGGAAGCACGAGTGGGCCCAGAGGATGCGTGCCGAGAAGGAGCTCGCCGAAGTGAAGTTGCTGCGATGGGGAAAAGGCTGGTTCGGGATAATGACAAAGATTGCCCGACTCCTAAACGAGTAGCCCGCGCACCTCCGGCACGACTGTCCGATCCCAGCGCTGTACGCAATGCCTGGATTGCAAAGATTAAGGAAAGCAAATCTTCAGCCAAGATGCAAGCACTTCTACTGAATTGGGGGATTTTAAGCTTCGTAAAGTGGCATGGCTGATTTAGCCCAACTATATGAGAGTCCAACTAATGGGCTGTAGAGCTCGTAGTCATGTAGTCATGTCATTCAGTGCCCTGGTCCGTCCAGTCCTTAAATCATGGGTCCCAAAAATTGTCGTCTGGTCCCGGGCATAGCCTTAGGCGGACGGGATGGACTATTGAGATGCCTGCGCGTTTATAACCGCCGCTAAAATAGACTAACTGATTGAATGTTCGGGTGCATTGAGCGCAGGTTTTCATAATGTTGCACGTTCAGTGCATTATTTTATATCTACTAGATGTGATACATTAAGTAGTGGAATGAAATACGGGACTGGAACAACCTTCAAATGAGACGTTTACAAGTCTCTTAATCAAAATTCAGCTGAATTTATTTTATAGTGCACAGAATGTCATGCCGCAGATAATCTCAACAGTTACGAGCAATTGCTACCCAAGATCATGCCTATCCATCGTGATCTAAACATCATCGCGGTCTAAACCACCGCTGCCGTCGGTGCATCATAAGCACCATCTATTTCTCTGCCATCCACATGATAACACCCTCATAACCTTGACAACCTCCCTCCTCCCACTCAGTTTTTTGAAGCGTCCAGGCTCTGACCGGAACCTTGCTGAACAACAGCATCAGGAGGTGCTTGATGTTGATTTCATCCTCCACCAACACCCAACCATTTCTTCTGCCATTCGAGTGCACCTGGATTCCAACCCTCGCTATATACTGATCAACCCATTCGACCTTGCGTAGACGTAGCAGATGGAGATCCTTGAACGGCGCAGCATGCTCTAAGTGGTCCTCGATATCTTTCCTCAATCAGAAAATGTACTCTCCCCCATACAATCATGGAGAGAAATACAGATAATCTTGGCCAAACCACTGTTAAACTTCAATGGCGGCAGCACCAGCGCGGCACGGTACTCGGGATCCAGTTCGACCGTAGCCTGATCGACGATACACTCGGGGGTTTCGTACATTATACTCTCCGGGGCGATTCCACGGATACACGCCTCAAGTGGCTTTGGAGGGGGCCGGTCATAGTTCTTCAAGGCGATCTCGTAGTTGTTTCCAGGGCGCTGCAGCACGTCCGCGAGCCGCTGTTGGTCGATGGTGATCAGGTCATTGTCTGTGTCAGTTATGACAGAGAGGTGATGTTCGTGCCATGGTGGAGAGGAAGGGAACTCGGCGGGGGATGTGGAGAGGCGGGATGAGCGACGCAAGGAAGAGGGAGGTGTGGAAAGGGGAGAAAAGGCTCTGCCGATGGAGCGTAAGGTGTCCATTTCCGTTGCTAGTGATTGGGATCGGGGCAGGTGGAGAGGTTGCTAGATTTGATATGGCGTTGGAGAGGGGAAAGGTTTGCTCGGTGCAGTTGACGTGGACTTTGTTTTGCGGTTGGGGGTTAGCGTGATGTTGTTGAACTCCAAGTACTTTGACCAGATCTCATCGCAACATCTTTACACTGATATTCACTATTCTTATTCGATTCTCAATCAGTCCACAACTTTTTTTCTACAGATATATGCAGGCTCCCCTAGGCTTGCCGAACGTCGATTGGTATCTACCTGTGCTTTGGGCGGCCGCTTTAAGCAGCTGCCTTCGGGATGGACTTCATCTCACTGGACGGTAAGTCTGTTACTGTCTGTAAACCGGCCGTTTCAAAACACAATCTCTAGTAATTTGGAATTGGGTTATAGCATATCAAGATACTAAACCACTCCAGATAGTGCTATCCTCAGTAATATCTAACAATAATTGTCGTTGTCAAAGCCCAAGTCATTAACAACGAAAGCCTATTCACAAGAAGTATGGCACAGGTATCACACAGATACCTATTTACACACAAGCCAACATGTATTCAATTCCCTTTTACTCCATGTCCTCTTCTTTTATCGTCCATCCAAGGCCTTTCGTTCCCACCTTCCGTCCCCACTAATAATGCACAACTGGACACACAGAAAAGGTATCAACAGCAGGAAACCGGGTAGGACAATAACAATTCTTTAGTCAAGAACATCCCGAAAACAAACGCCGTCATGTGCCCATCTGTGCCAAATCCATCAGCAATAATCCATTAGTAAAGACCGGCAGAGCCCTTACCATACAAACAACCGTAGCAAATTCATCCATCTTCCGTAGAACTAAACACCATCGATGCCAACGTTGTTGATTGGGGTGTAAACGCCAGTAGTAGAACTCCAAACGTAGAGCGGACGAGCAGTGCGGATGTCCGGCAACTCGGAGCGGGGGTGGGTGGCAGGATAAAACTTCCAGTGGTAGTACGGGTGTCCCGAGGTTGGAGCACACTTGTAAACGAGATACTCGATTCCGCTGGCGTTGACGTTGACCTGCGGGGCAGCGGGGGCGGGGACGGGGACGGCCGAGTAGTAAAGAGGCATGGCGATGGTGTTACAGAACAGTGGAGTTGGGAAGAGCTATTTTGTGTATGAGAGGTAGCGGGGGGGATTTGGGGATTGTGAGATGGTGCTGAAGAGGATGTAGGGGGGAGAATAATGGAAGAAGACGAGAGCTCAGGATCAACGGACGCTTGAGTGCTACAGCAATGGATGCGTGGCAGAGTCAGATGAGAGATTGTGGTATCTATCAGCAGCAGCTCTAGTTAGTGTTTTAAAGCTAACGTAATAAAAATCTATATACGCCATCGGTGGGGTCCCCGGAAATTAGATTAACCGACTGTTGGACATCCCAAACGGGCATTTGAAACATTATACGCCGATGTAAAATAGCATTCATAGAAGAGATAACTTTCGATTCTCTTCATAATCGAACTCAATAACTAGTAAATAATACCATGTTTGGAGTCGTTATCCCTGAAGTTCTGAACTATAAGCTTAAACGTTAGTATTGGTAAAGTAGGATTCGAATATGGTTAGGTGACACAGACTACTGTCTCTGAGGTTCTTCTGATTCTCTGAATGTTTCGTACGTGGGTAAACGTCGACTACGAAACTTCTGCAGATGATTTGTGATGTACGGGTATGTAATGTCGTCACGACCCTACAAATGCTTAAGAGCACGGGTCTAGCAGTATGACAGAAACGTCTAGTGTCTATTGAATTGTATCAGTAACGGAACACAGGAACGAATCTCGAACTTTTGTAACATTGTGGGGTGGTGGGAATTGCCGAAGTACCTAAAGCTTATTCTCACTCCGTCCAACTTTCCATTCGATAAGCCATCCTACGCGTAGGCTAGAAACCGAACCCCGCATAGCAACAACGCCGCATAAAAGACTGACATTCCAGTGGTTTCCCCCACCAAAGAAAGCCTGCAATGGAAATTCACAACTGCGAATCCCCCAAAACCTGGAATGGTCGTAGTTTCTGGAGTAAATTCATCATCGACAAATGTACGGAGACCGCAGGGCTTTATGAGGCGTAATAAGTACTTCTTGCAGTGTCGTTGATGTTCGTGGTGAGCTCAAGTTTACAACTGAGCAGAATACCAGAGGTGGCCAAAATAATGCGGTTGAATAGGGTTTGTTTCTGCCAAGGCGCTATTCCTATGCATGCTGTTGATTTCTTCCTACAACCAACTGACAGCTGTGGAACCAACTCTAGATCTTGGAGCTCTGAGGGATGTTCGAAATGATCTAGAGAAACTTCTGGATAATATCTTCTTTAAACTTCATGGTTTTGGTTATATGAAACAGTGCCATACCAATATTTGGGACCTTGCCTCCAGAAATTTGTTTATTGTGGTATCACTCGGGTAAGCCGGACTAGAAATGTCAGATTATATTCAGGATGTATCTCTCTATTTACGCTACCCTGATCAGATACAGAAGCCAGCGGGTGTGTTGCGCCTTGTATCACCGGTGTGGTCATCCTGCCGGTCTGGCAGAGCCTAGAGACAATACGCAACAAATTCTAGAATTACAGATCACCAGAGTTAATATGTACACCTTTGGCTGCTTGAATCCATATAATGTAGGCCTAGGGTCGATGAATACTGCCCCTCCAATCAGGAGAGATGGAAAAGTGAACAATCATAAGTCCACCGAGAGGATAGACGATATCAGTAGCTAATGTACACAAAATTTGACCTTGATATTATCGCACTAATTATAATGGAGAACATTCCCGATATAACACCAGTATAAAAACTGATCAAATCGTTATAACTCACGTTAAGCCGCAAACAGATATTCTCCTCATCTAATAATCAAACGTCTACGCTTCAACATCTCTTCCTATACTCATATCAGCAATGAATTCTGGGGCTATTGCGTGCTTAACTTGAAGCTTGAATTTCTCCGAATCTCATTCCTGTTTGTCTCAGTTGGGGCTTTTTCTCTACGTAGGGAAGATTTTTTTAGCCCAGAAGGTTAATGTTTCGGTGGTGCGGGTATTGGTGTCTGTAGTCGTGCATATAGGCCGCTGGGATGACCCCAGGACAAACGTACTAGCAAACGCATTCGGTTTTTCGACTTTACCGCGAAGAGTCGCATACTTCCTTTTCCTTGCCATATCGTTGTCATTGGTGGCGGTTCCAGCGACAGTGACGTTGCTGGCTCTTGAACTGTTCCAATGCCCAAGGAAGCACTTGAGTGGGATACCATCTACCCCAACAAAGTCAAGAACGTGTATGTGATGGATGCAGTAGCATGTTTGTCCGCGACAGCCAATGGTATACTAATTTGTACATGTGAAGAGCATACTAGCTTGAAGGCACTCCTGGATCCTAGATAGTAGTAGAAGGGATACCTCTCCGAAATGCTCGAAAGCTTCCGCTAGGTTTGTTTCTATTGGTGTTTTACATATCTATCTATCGTTTGAGTAAGCCCATACGGTCGATGGGCGTGTTGATTAGTCTGGTAAGGCAGGTGATTTTCATAGTTGTGCGTCGCTCTGTTATTATACAGGACAAGGAGAAAATATCCAGCAATGCCAAGGTGATAGTGATGCCGATTGCCGCGAAGAGTGAGGTAGAAGTGAGCAGACGAGGAGGTTCGTCCATCGGGGATCCGGGAAGTTCTGTGTCAAGAGTTTGACAGGGTTGGTTGAAGTAGGGCCCTGTTCTTCAACATTATTGGGGAAGTCTATATCTCTTCCGGATCAGACCAGAGCTAAATTTACTTCTCTAGGGCTTGCGTTAATATCTGTTCTCCAAGTGGCAAAGACATTTGTTAAATAGCGATGGCTGAGTTAGTTAGATTACAGCGAGTGAGTTGCATAAAGCACAAGAACCCGCTTTTCTCAGCAGTGATTGCTCGCGTAAACGTGATAATAGAGAGCAAAACACTGCTAAAAAAAACCGAAGTGCTCTGTAGATTGATATATGTCAGATGTTCGCTGCAGCCGCTTTGGGAGGTGGTTAGGGCTATCTCGGCTGATCATGTGAATCTAAAACAAACCAGGCACCCTTGGAATTACGTGCATGCATGACATCCCTCTGAGCTTAAACTAACGTTGTCTGTCTCTTCACGCAACACTCTTGCTACCACCACGTCGTGATGTTTGGCGCAACGAGGTATACTCCTGCGCAGATACTACTCGATCAGTTAGTAACAACTGTAGCAGTGCCGAGGGACTTCCAACCTCCCGCCTACACAGCACCACACGGGCAGCGCCGGTGAGCAGGTATTCCGACCTCCAATTATTTCGCGACTACAATCTGTTTCTCCCACAACTAACAACTGCAGCGCTACTGTTCCAACCGTCTCTGGTCTCGCATCAGTTACTAGATCCGCCACTCCGAGCGATGGAGAGTGTGAACAGTTCGCTATTGCTACGCCCGTCAAGCGCACGTCTACCTCGCAATCGTACCCGCCTGTGGATGAATGCTCCAGTCAACACTCAACTCAAACCTGTAGTCGCATACATTTCGACGACGATATCCCTCCGTTTGTTCTTACACGCTTACAACAATTAAATCGAACGGAAATCGTTGATCTAACGGCTTTTTGTACTCTTATCGCCAGGTTCAATAAAGACTTACGCGATATTGGCGCAGAAATCGTGGTTGACTCTGAGTTGTCTGGGATCGTGCAAAGCTACATCAAGGCTAGGGATAAGGAGTTGGCGCTCGAGGAGAGGGAGAATCGGATAGACGATAAGGAAGAACAATTATTCGAAAGGGAACAACGTTTGAGGGAGCGCGAAGCAGAGATTGCAAAGCTTTTGAAGCAACTGAAGGGTGGCCAGGTATTGTCCCCGAGTCCTATTAAAAAGAAGAAGAGGAAGCTAGATAGTACTGCCACACAAGAAGGTTCTGGGCCGCCTGGTTCGCAAGGAGGTGTTGCGTAATCATCCTCGAGCTGTTTCCTTATGAATTCTGTTATGTTCGAAAGATGTGCGTTCTTTATGTGGGAGTTTAATATGGGACATTAGTATAGTTAAGATAGCTTGCTAGGAAAATCAACGTCAACCTGTTACAGATGCAACACCGTTTTTCAAATACAATCAATAAACTCAAACGTCCCGTCCGTCCGGGAACGGCCACAACGGGACGGGACGAGACGCGTCTGTCTATGGTGACTGTTCCCGCCTTTTCCCGCCCACCCGCCATCATTTCTGGCACATGATGGTACGGACGGTATTAGCACTGTCTCGTCCGTCCTGGGGCAATTTCAGGCGACATGCCTTCCCTAGCCATCAGAAAGGACGGTTGCGAACACTGAATACAATTGCAGCCTTAATTGAATTCTACAAACATTTGAAATGCAATTCATCATCATCATTACCGAGGTGTGTGTTTATTGAATACTCTTTCTTCCGTGATTGTACTTTGCGTGTCAACGCCACGATGTTACATTCTCAGTCTACGGTGTGATGAGATCAACCAAACACAAAGAGGTTGAATTGTCTGTCATACCCAAGTGACTGTCTAAGGGAAAATCTATGCCTTTTTATACACGAAGAAAGCGTGGAGGTTCCGCGGAGAAACTGAAAGTAGAGAGCGGCGGAGTCGGATGGCGAGTGAAAACTCGTGAATGAGTCTACATAAATGACCCCGTGCATTAGCAACTACTCTCCAGTCCTTTCTAACAGCTTCGATGGCTTTCTAGCAACTTGTATGCCTCTCGGGCTAATCCTGAGTCAACAACGGGAGCGTACTCCAAGTTAACTACTGCAATTGATAATTGTCAGGGTAGTGTAGCTAGACTGGTTGTGCCTGTTGAATTACTTACTGCTTAAGAAGCCTAATTCTATCTAAGAGGGCCACAAGGCCATATATATATATGGTACGAGCACGTACGTACTCATCTAAATGTAGAGACGGCTGAGCTCTGTCAGCCCATATCAGATCCATCTCCGTCAGCCCGTATCAGAGCCAGCCCCATCAGCCCATATGAGAGCCAGCCCCGTCAGCCCGTAGGGGGGCCAGCCCCGTCAGCCCGTATGAGTGCCAGCCCCGACAGCCCGTATGAGTGCCAGCCCAGTCAGCACGTATGAAATCTATTTAAGCAACACTCCCCGCTCTTGCTACGCTCTGTGGAGCAAGAAACAAACAAACAAGCAAACAAACAAACATGATGCGCAGCTTGTGATTCCCATAGTAGCCTCCTTAGAACGCTGCTTGAGAAGTGAGCAGGGAAAGAGTACTACCGTAGCCTGAGGATGGCCATCCATATAAACAAAGAAATCCATATCCCAAAAGACAAGTGAAACAACCTTAACCTTAAATTGACCTTCATTACCATAAACCCATTGCTTACATGAACTTCGTATGCTTATCCTTTGTAAGTGCTTTCGTGAGTATATCTACCACCATTTCGTCACTGTGTATGTAGGAGTAGTTGACGATTCGGCGTTCGTGCAGGGCTCCACTGTTGTGATAACAAACGTCGATGTGCTGAGTTCGAGCTTTGTTCATTCCCGTGGTGATTAGAGTAAGAGCACCGTGATTGTTGCAGTCGATTGGTAGCGGTGGTAAGTCCTTGCCGTGAATGTCTTTCTGTAGCTGAAGTAACCATTTCGCTTCACTAGAGGCTTCTGAGCAGGCAATGAACTCGGCCTCGAGAGTTGACATGGCGATCAGGCTTTGCTTTTGAGACTGCCACGAGACTGCTCCACTATTGCTGGCGAGAAACACATGGCCTCCCTGGGATTTGCGGTCCGCCCCGTCATTGGCCCAATCACAATTTGAGTATCCTGCGGGACTATTGCCGATGTTGATGCCTACGCCATTGCCGATGCCATTGCCGTTGAAATGTAGTCAAACATCGGCAGTGTATTTGACATACTGAAGCACTCTCTTAGCAGCGGTCATATGGCTGGTAAATGGCCACGAATTGTAATGAGAAAGAGCTGCGACCGCATACGAGATATCTGGTTCAGGTGCAAGTGCTGCGTACATTAGTGATCCCATGACTGCTTGATAGTCCGTGATATCATCCAATGCCTTCTCCCCCCGATCCTCGGCCAAGTCCAACTTTACATTGCGATCCATGGGTGTTGAGACGCCGTGAGTATGCTCAATGCCGAATCGTCAGAGAATTGTGGTGATATAGACTTTCTGACTGAGACTGACCCCGGCACCATCGCAGTTGATCTCAATGCCGAGGAATTTGCGTGCCGGGCTGAGGTTGGTAATCTTGTATTACTCTGAGAGTTTTGCTTTTACTTCAATCGCGAGTTGGGTAGCAGCCTCCGCGAAAGACATGGAGATATCGTCGACATACAGAAGTATCAGAATGCCGTCACTGCGGAGATAGAGGTTGGGATCGGCTGAGGTTTGTGTGAACCCAAGAGAGAGTAGAAAAGCATTGATATCGTCGCGCCATAACCGCGGAGCTTGTTTTAGACAATAGAGAGCTCTCCTGAGTCCGACGACAATCTTTGGAGCGTTGGATCCTTCTGGCCATCCTTCTGGTAGAGTCATGTAGATATCGTCATCGTCGATTTCGGGATTCAGGAAGACCACAACTACATCTAAATGGTCCATATTCCACCCGGTTCCGGATTTTCCGATGAGAGAGATGAGATACCACAATGTAGATAGCTTAACAATGGGGGCATCAGTCTTACCGAAATCAGTCTACTCGAATCATGGTATGACTAGCCGTGCGTGTACCCTGTGGACCCATCAGGATTGTGTTTAGTCCTAAAAACCCAATTAGAGCCAATCGGCTTAACTTGCAGTTGGCGTGCTTCACGAGAGTTGACAGCGGAGAAGGTGTTATTGAGCAGGATCGATGTGCTTTCTTCCTCCATGGCACTTGTCCATTGATCCCGTTGAGGGCTTTCCATAGCTTCCGCGTAGGTGAATGGATCTCCAGTGGCTGCTGATGCCGTGAGTGCTTCGGCAGAGGCTTTACTTTGACTTCTTGTGACACAACTCCCTATTGGCGGAACTGGAGCTGGAGATGCCGGCGGTACTTGGCCTGATTTCTTGATTGTTGCTGCCGAACGCTGGGCAGTGTGATCCTCTCTGCGGAGGCGCCGGCTGTGGGCGATGTTTTCTGCATCTGGTGCCGAATGCTGGGCAGTCTGATCCTCTCAGCGGAGGCGCTGGCTGTGGGCGTTGTCTGCGTCCTCGTCAGGAGCTTCATGCATGTGAGATGTGGATCTCTTACCTTCCGGCGTAGGTTGACTATGTTGTTCTTGGAGAGACTCATCTCCGGTATCTTGTCCTTAGAGAGGCTCATCTGCGGTATCTGTTTCCTTGACATATTCCTCATCGTCTGGGAATCGAAATATGTCGATCTCATTGCTTCCATGCTGCCACGATATGTGTGCATTTCTTTCTTCGTCGAAGACGACTTCTGAACGGGCTTGTACCATCTGGCATTCGGGATCCCATATCCTCCGCAACATCTTTGAGTCGTGTGTGTAGGCTACCATCATGCAGGGCTTTGACCCTGGGCCGAACGTGCCCTGGCGGCGCTGAACTTCGGGAATGAGTCTACTAGCGTAGCATCAGAATCGACGTACATTGTGGAGAGAGGCTTGATACGATATTCCGTTGCTGTCAGCATCGTGTGTCGGTTTGCTAAATCCATGCACCATCACGTATGGCGTGTCGGATGGTGCTTGATAGCCATCGTGGTCATTTCTTTCGAGGTCTTCATTCGGTGACCTTTGATGGAGATAGACTGTGGTATTAACTGCTTCTCCCCAGAACTGAATTGGAGCCTGGGAGTCAATCATCATTGCCCGGGCCTTTTGAGTGAGTGTACGGATCATTCGTTCGGCAACACCATTCTCATGGCCGGTGTATGGAGGGCATCGTTGGTATGTAGTACCACGGGGTGCGAGAACATATCGGAAGGTCTTATTGTTGTATTCTCCTCATCCATTGTCACACCGGAATTGCGTGATCTTGTATCCCATTCAGTCTACTCGGGCCTGAATTGACTGGTAGGCGGAGGTGCAGGTCTCGGCTTTCTTAATTGGGAGCAGCCAGACAGATGTGTACCACGTGTAGTCGTCGATAAACAGTATATAGTATCGATTGTCTCCGAAAGTCAGTGTACAGAAGGGACCAAACACATCCGAATGTACAAGTTCAAAAGGCTTCGTGGTGAGCATGACTGGCACTCTAATGAACCTTTGCTTGTGCTTGGCCTGGATGCAGACTGTGCACATTGAATCGTCATGATTATATCTGCCAATCAGAGTTTTCATGGAGGCAGGATTTATATGGGCCAGTCGTCAGTGCGATAGTCTTGATTCTGAGATTGTGAGGGACTTTCGAGTGGACTTGGGTTTTTCTGACTGGATTGTAGGATCAATTGTAGGCTCAATTGTAGGTTCTTCGATTAGTGCTCTTGGAAGTGAGGTGTTACTCTTTCTCTTTCTCCCGTTCTTGGTAGTCGATGATAGAAGTGGGGTTTCAGGGACTATGATATATATGCCATTGATTAGTTTTCCGGCGAGGGTGCAGGGAGATGGCGAAGTTAGGGAGCACTTTCCGTTCCGAAATATAGTCGTATGCCCGCCCAAATCTAATTGGTTGATTGATAGCAGGGAGAGTCGAAAAGTGGGAGTATGGAGGGCTTCGACTTGATAGCCCTGTATGATGTTGACGAAACCGGGATGCGTGGCGGTGACGGAGTTGTTGTCCCCCAGTTCGATTACTATAGGAAGGGAGAGCATTTTGAATGTTGAGAAGCTGCTGCAGTCATTGCACATGTGGTGTGACGCTCTGGAATCAATGACCCACTTCGGAGGGGCGGCAAGAGCACAAGCGGTCATTCAGAAGGGATCCCAGTCTCCAGTCGTAGTGAGAGCTGCAGTAGCGGTTACATTTTTCACTCTCCACCATTCCTTTATACGTTTGTAGGAGACGCAATCGACTTCGACGTGGCCTGAGAGCCCGCACTGGTAGCACATGCGCTAGTCGTTTCCTCTGCTGTTTTCTCTGCTGTTTGCTCCCTCCTGAGCGCGTTTCTGGTTTCTGCATGCATCTGTAGTATGGCTGTCAATTTTGCAGTGGGTGCACTTACTCTGGTGGTTATCGTCGCTTCCACCAGTTCCACGACATGCACCGCACCCACAGTGTCCTCCGCATCATCCGAGCCCAGGACTTCGGCTTCGGCCTCAGCCACAGCAGCCACCATGCTGGCAAAATAGGCCGGCCCCCATGGATGCATCTCCAAGTTCCTTGGTATGGTCTGTTGTAGTTTCTTCTTCTAGGAGGTCATGCATGGCTTCTTCAGGTGTGGGCAAGGGTCTTCGATGCTTCAGGACCAACAATATCATTGCATACTGTGATGGCAATGATGTGAATATTCGCATGCCAAAATCGCGATCAGTGATTGCAATGTCTGAATCGTCCAGTTTTGTGCTGTAGTTACTAAGCTTGGTGAAGTATGCTTTAAGCGATTCGTCCTACTTGGGTCAGTAAGCACCGAACTGGCGAAGGATGTCCTGTCTGCCGATATAAGATCTGGCGGTGTCCAGACTGGTTTGTACTATATTCCACATCTCATGAGGGTTTCTCATTCCCTTGACGATAGGCCGTATTTCGGGGGAACAGGACAGTCTGATCATAGACACAGCTTCGGCTTGCTTAGCCTTCCAATCATCATAGTTGTCATCGTGGTCAAAATCAAGGGGCTGCGGTTCAGGATCATCTCTGGTGACGATTGCGTATGCTCTCATGGCTGATAGGATGAGTATCATGTCATCTTTCGATTCGTCGTAGTTTGCGTGTGTGAGCTTAGGAATGTCGCCCCACCTGGTTTTGTTGAAGGCGGGTTTGGAGGAAGTTATTGAAGAAGACATCATCAGATCGTGGAGATGGTGTTGAGATCTAGGGTTCTGTTGAAAGATCGTGAGAATAGGATTTTATATGGTAGCGCTCGCCGGACTCATAACCTGTTGAATTACTTACTGCTTAAGAAGCCTAACTCTATCTAAGAGGGCCACAAGGCCATATATATATATGGTACGAGCACGTACGTACTCATCTAAATGTAGAGACGGCTGAGCTCTGTCAGCCCGTATCAGATCCATCTCCATCAGCCCGTATCAGAGCCAGCCCCGTCAGCCTGTATGAGAGCCAGCCCCGTCAGCCCATATGAGAGCCAGCCCTGTCAGCCCGTATGAGAGCCAGCCCCGTCAGCCCATATGAGAGCCAGCCCCGTCAGCCCGTATGAGGGCCAGCCCAGTTAGCACGTCTGATATCTATTTATGCAACAGTGCCGCGGACGAAACTGGCCGAGTGATATTATTAACTGCACACTTTTAAACCCAAAGTTTAGTATAGTTAAAAAATTCCAGACACTGGTACAAGCTCCACCGTAATAAACATCACCACAATCGGTTATGTAGAGGGCCCCAGGTTCAACTCCAGTGGAGGGTATTTCTAGTGTACCGTCAAGCACTGTTGGTTTTGCCTCTTAATGGTTGTCGTTCTTTTTGATCAACCGCAACTTCTTACTAAACGTTGGCGGTGCGGAGACCTTTCTTGAGTGATAGCTTTAAAAGTAACTACTTGATATGACTTCGGGCTCATGACAATATGTATGCTTCGGATGGAGACGATGGACGCTTACATAGCACGGAAACCTGTGGTACCTAGCACCTGTTGTAGGGCATCCCAGACAGTCACCTAATCCACATTACGGCCATTAGGATTCTCTCGCCAAGTCTTTCCAATCACACAGTAGTTTCACCATCGCGCTCTTAGCATTCCCTCAACAGCACCTACAATCACGATTGCCATTGTCTTCGCGTCTCACCATCAACAACTACTACCCCCAAAACACATCGCATCTCATCTTCAAAGTGACGCAATGTCAATCGATCTCTCCGATTATACCGATTACCAGCAGGCACGTCGTCCTCTGTTTCACCCTTTCCAGGGTACTACTAGTTACTTATACTGACAGCATGTCTCTGGCAGCGCGTCTTCGCCTTGGTCCTTCAAATTCCTGAAGGCAAGGTCGCATCCCTCAGCGTCCTTGCTGCCGCCCTTCAGACCACCAATCATGGTGCTGTCTCGCAAGCTTTGAGTACAAATTCCACCCTTCAATTGGCGTGTATCAACATTGCCACTCTCTGGTTCGAAGATGGAACTTCGAATCATTCGGGCTTGGTATCGAATTGATGCTAACAGTGCGCCTTAAAAGACAAGGCCAACCGCTTGGATGAGATCCCAGTTCACAGAATTTTGAAGACAGATCGGGAGGGTCAGAATATGGTCCGCAAGGCCACTGACAAGGGGCTTCTTGAGCAGGAAGGAGTCAAGCTTACCAGCAGCGGGGTTCTTAAAGATAAACGCGACCTTTGGACCGGGTTCGAAGATGAGGATACCGAGTAAATACAGGGTCTATGCGGAACAATGTGGTTGTAATCCTTCTGTACATTTACGCCTACCTGAGTATTTGAGTATATGATAGTGTCATAGTCCAATGTGTTCTGCTGTTCGTAATTTCCATTGGCCCGTCGATATCGTCCGAATACTTTTTGACACATCGACAGTAATATGCCCCGCACACGTGACGCGCTATTTTGGGTGGTGTGGCAACCACAAAAAAATATGACCCCTCATCATCACACGCATCGAAAAATTCTTCGCAGACTGATCTTCCTTCCATCATCAACATCCAAGGACCTAAGGAACCGGTATACTGCATCATGAGGCTTCAAAATCAGCAATATGACATGCAAGGCTCTGTCTCCATGGTACGTAGCCTTCTCCTCCACGCCAAGACGCTGCTAACTCATTAGGACAAGTGTGGCGTTCCACAACACGGTTTAATGACTTTGGCTGAGGCTTGTGAACTACACCCTGCGATAAACTCACCTCCTGCGCCAACTCGAATATTCTTAAGCCCACCAATTTCTTCTCCTTCGAGTACAACAAATACTCTCTCGAATCGCCACAATAGCCCTCCTACGCCTATAATGCCTCCCAAAGATCATTTGACGCCAAGGTCTACGCCAGACCCAAAGGAAACTAATTCCATGGAACGTACCTTGGTGCCTCTATCACATTTGGAGAGCGCGCAAATTGAGCTCCCATTTCACGTGCTATTCGCCCCAAGTCCTTCGCGCTCAGGGCAAAACGCGTCAAACTCTAAATCTTTAAGCCATCCAGTGCGTGACGCGTCAGAGACTGCGTCTTCAAATACGTACGGACAGGTAGCCCCAGTTGCTCAAATGCTAGGGTACAGTGCACGCGTCAAGACTGGGCCCAGTGAGCCGGCGACTAGGCACGCTCTAAGTTTAAGAGAACCAGCGGTACAAGATTCTCTCGAATCGGACAACAATGGCGTTAATGAGAAGATAAACGCAATTTCCTTTGTTAACAACACCACTACGGATGGCGTAGAGATGGATATAAAATGCCCCGAAGTTAGTCGAATTGCCTCCTCTAGCGCCTCACCAGTGCGTACAATCCTCGCGACTCCTGTCACTGTATCTTGTGCACTTCCTTCACCCACCGGCAGTCATCAGATGTTTCCACCTCACGAAGAAGTTGTTGCATTGACGCAGCCATCCACGGTACTTTCTGCCCTCCCAAAGTCAAAAAAACGGTTCATCCAACATGAACCAAACGTAACAACCAGAGCAAAGCGCCAAAAGCCGAACAACCGTAAAAATTACATCCAGGACGAGATACTGGACTCCATCAAATTGTCCGACAATACGTCTACGCCTATCAGAGTCTCCCCAAGGACGCTTAGGGATGCTGTTCACCCTAGTCTATCGTTAACAGCGTTGCCGCCAAAATATATCGTTCAACGTCTTCTTCGCAAGCGCGTATTCAACAAGAAGGTTTGGTACCTTGTTGCGTGGAAAGGATACCCAAAGAGCCAGGCAACGTGGGAGCTTGAGAAACAAATTCGACAAGATATTCAGGAGGGAGAAACTGAGGAAGGAGCAGTTGCTGCTTGGAACGCGTTGAAGGCTACGTTACCAAGTAGAAGAAGATAAATTTTGTAGTGAGCTTGGACCAAAGAGTGAGTAGGGGAATATTCGATTGAGAGAGTAGTGATTTTCAGCTTCAGACAAAGAGAGAATAGCGTGAAGAGATGAAGGATTTTGTATTTCCAGTTTTTATCTTTGGAGCATAGGGAGAGGGTAGAAACATTTAATTAGGGAGATTGTGTCTTGTATCATTCTACACGGATCAGAAAATTCGGAATAGACAACCAAACAAAAATCATTAATTTTTGCAATATCCAATACTCCTGGCGTCACCATCGCACATTCCGAAACTTTCCATAACACGAGCTTTCATAAACGGCCCAGTCTACCTGCCCGCAAGGCGAATGAAACGGGCGAGTTTTCCTGCCCAGACTTTGCGTTCAACCTGCCCCTGTTGATCGCTCAACTGAGCTCTGCTCATAAACCCTGATTGGTTGATAATATACCGGATCATCGACAATCTTCTGCACCGTTTCTTGCTTAAGTTTACTGACCTGAGCGATTGTTGCAACTGAATAGCTGTGGAAAGAAAGGTTGATGATCTTGCGCCGTTCACCGTCTGTAGGAGTACGGTTGGGGTCGGGGATCGAAGATTTTGAGGCCATGGGATTAACGCGACCGGACATGGTACTCGTCCCAGGATGTTGTTGAAAGAAGTGATAAATGTAGCGTTTCGATGAGAGGACAAGTTGTTGTGCAGATCGAGAGTGTAAGGTTTCGAATTGTATATACAGTGGTTGAAGTAGAATTGAATGATTAATGGCAAACATTCAAGGGCCCACTATGCGAGGCTAACTGGCTCTCAATGTTAAAATATTAGACGGAACTTCCAGTTTGTCCTTACCGGAATTTTCGATACAGTACTGTTTTCAAAAGCCAACACTAGATCTCTGATCTCGTACTCTAGGTTCCGTCTGCAGCTGTTTGTTAGGATTAGGGTCACCGGTTGTCCAAATACCACCGTTGCGCCAATAATGTTCGTAGGCAACCAGCTATGCACCAGGATATCTTACAAACTCATAACTAGTCGGTGGCGTGGCGCTGACATTGGTTGAGGCAATATACTACTTCTCATTGGCTTGATCCTGTCATGCATACCTCGACCTTTCTGGGAATGTTCCACCAGATGAACGACCGGCCAAACCCGATAATAGCTGGAATGAATTATTTGAAGTTTGTTCTAAATCACTCTTTATGGGCAGAAAGCCTTTTCACTCTAGTTTCAATAATCTTTTTCTGACACTTATGTATTTCAAGTTGGTGTAACACCCTAGGGCCTACCTATCCTACCTGTTTCTTGGCGCTCCTGTTCCCCGCTTCTCCATCCAAACAAAAATAACCATCAACTACCCACCGCCTCCTTCTTATCATTTTCATTCCCACTTATTGAGATTAACATGGGTGACCCTATAGCTCCTACCTCCCATACGAATTTGGCAATCAGAGGTCAGTTAATTACTAGTTAGTACGCAATACCGGCAGTACTGCACGGACAGCTTAGCCTGTAACGCGAAAATTCATACTACCAATTCGCCCCTCCTATGTTGGAATAATAACTGAAAGATGACATTCATCTAAAACTGCAGACTACACGATGACGGGTAACGGACTGTCGCTATCCGCCGAGGCTACCGTTCACCTCTGCGAAGTAATCGCATCCCTACAGCAACAGTTGAACGCATCCAAACCGACTATGCTTGGAGCAGTACGTACGACCGATGTCGAAAATCTCAGCAACGAGGCTCGAATCTCGCTAAGGAACGGCCTTTACAACGCCTTTAATACGTTTCTACAAGATTCAGTCAAGCCCGGTGGCCAAGCCGTTTCCTCAGGTCAGACTATGTGGACTACTACTAAGACCCTCTCCAACACTCTGGTATGGGTTTTTGAGTCTGCGGGTATTGCCGACGTATCGACCTGGAAGCCTGTGGGTACCCCAGCCCCCCAGAACCAAGTTCTAAACCCGTCGCTTCCAATGCTTGCCCAAATCCGCGCAACTATTGAGTGTCTCAAAAGCTATGACGATACTACGGAGATTATCGCCACCGGCCATGCAGTGTTGGAATACTTGGACGGCCGAAAGTAGTCAATGAGTTCGTCTGGATCCATGTAGTTTGCCATTGCTAACTATCCCGAAGTATACGCATCAGAATCTACTACACATGCAAGCGGTTTGAAGAATTTGTATATATACACCATGTTTTGGGCGTCGCGTTCTGTATTATAATCTGACTGCTATTATGCTGTTCATGCGAATGAGCAAACTGACTGAGGATTGATTCGTTGATCTCGCTGTTGTCTTCATCTTCATCCCCTATTAATTAACTAGATCAGTATTGAATCTTGTCGGAAAATGAGGGTTCTTGAATATGTTTGTCATACATCCAGGCTTTGAACATTTGGCAACCTATTGCGGTATGAAGGGGAGAACTGTGTGCGTAGGCTATGGTATAAAGAAAAGAGAAGCAGAAAGATTCAGAATATATACAAGTAAGTTGTGTGCCTTGTGCTTACGGGTGCTTTACCATCAGCTCAGCTTACGGTTAGTTCTACTGCAATACTTCCCACTCTTGTGCTATAGAAATCAATTTTGACCGAGTCAATAACAGCAGTAAGACAAACTTCAGAGCTAGATAAGAAAGCTGTGAACAAAGGATCCATATGGCGGGGTGGTCGCCGTGGTGTATAAAGCTTCCCAGAAACCTTTATCGTCCCTGGAAACACAACGAAATAATAATGAGTAACAATCAACAAAGATGAATAAACTGCCACTCATGACGGGAACTCCGCGAACCGACAGTCAGGCAGGTGATAAAAGAGGTGCACTATGAGCCCAGTCAGGCATAATATGAAAATCGGCTCGTGAAACCAGACAGCCAAACATCAAAGGACTCTAGGAACCTGCGGATAGCTCAGTAAACAAACTATGACTCCTAGAACCCACTGTCGTGCTGATACATAATGACATCCCATGAACCCAGTCAGGACGACAAAAGCTTGAGCGACTTAACACTGACATCTAACGAAGACCTTGATCGCCTGCTGCAATGCCGGCGGCTAGCGAAGCATGTGCAAATTTTGCACGCTTCCTAGTGCCATATCGCAACTCCAGCTCATTTCAGGGTGAAGATCGCAACAATGGTCTTGCCGGTCTGAGAGAATAGTCTAGAGGCCCTTTCTGATGAGCAACATCTAAATGTTTTGCTTCCATAGGGCATTGCTTGATGAGACTATCAGAGGAGGGAGAGAAAGATGATGATTAAACTGTCTAGCATATAGAGAGAGAAGAAGATAGACATATATAAGAAAAGAAGTCATCTCAAGCACTAAGAGTAAAGCATCACGAGAAAAGCACTACTCAGGTCTAAGGGTTATGGGGAGATAGGCACTGCAATCAGCCCAATGCTTGCGGAGAGATAGGCACCGCACTAACCCCAAGGCTCGCGGTGAGATAGGCACTGCAGCAAGTCCGAGGCTGGCAGGGAGATAGACTCTGTACCAAGCCCACTAAGTCTAGTGCATAGCGTAATCCCAATGGCCTGCAGGCTAAAGGTAGTGCCGGCCTTACTTTAGTGGGGGTCGTCCGGCTCAGGTGAGGCTCATGTGAGGCGGGTAGATGGTTATTGGCCTCACATGAGGGTGACTGAAATATCATGTTGATGTGAGAATAATTGTTGGCTCATGGTAACCTCTCAAATTTATGACTGTCCTGCCACTGTCACTCTCACAAATTATTCAGACAGATTTGACACCATTGCAGTGGACTGCAATGGTGACAGTTGAGATACACTATCCTCAGTTGAAATTCTCATGCCACTGTAACTAGTCAGACAGGATATTTTGAGTATTCTCACCATCCGCATTTTGGAGATTCTTGTGCAATGCTGTGAAAGCTAATTCTCCGCTTTCACAATCTAATAAAACATTAAATGACAGGTATTCTGCAATGGGGTTGTCACTTCTGGGGGTTACATTTGCCTGTGGGCAAATAGCCTGTCTGTATGTATAGAAGTGAATGTGATTGATGATCGAGTTCATGTCTTGCTAGAACTAACTACCAAGCGAGCCTCCCGTAGAGCCACACTCAGGCAGCAGAGCTGCACGTGATGATGAACAGAGCCGTCCACCTTCTTCACAACCATCTCCAAACATCTTCAAGAAACCCCTCAAAGTAACACAACACTCTGATCACAATCAAACATTCCACCGTGACCTCGCTCAACGACCCCAAAACGAGTTTGCTTTTGAGACCATTTTCCGTCCCACTTTTCTCGTCACGTTCGGCCGCCCACCTATTTTCTTCCACTACTGCTTCTCCATCTCTGTTGCTTTTGTCATATTCTCCTCTGGCTCACATGGGGTATCATTCTGTTCCCAACCTTCCCATTTCACATCGTATTCCAAAACGGTTCCCTCAGAGCTCGGTCTGTTCTCTGTGACAGATTGGACGACATAGCTTGTCCCCACATGTCTAGTACATACTGGCGGAGGCAGTGGACATCAGGTGACCCTTGAAGCATCAGTGTGGTCAACTTTGAACCAGCTGACGTTAACTGTATCATAGATTATCATGGTGTTTGGGAGGTCTAGTTCAAGGGCATTCCTGCATATTGAGCAAATCTCGTATGTTCCAATGTAATGTTGAACCAGATTGCGTCACGTAGTGTTGACGTTGGTGTATGAGATTGGCAGATTGATTGAATCTAGCAATACAGTTGGGCTGCTAGTGACTGCGGAGTCGATTGAACATGGTAACACGTCAGCCTCAGCTCTCTGCGTATCTTGAGCATCGTGCAGCTCATTCCTGGCGACTCCCATAATGCACTGCAAGTGATCGACATATTGGCAGCCTTTTCAGGTTTTTCCTGATTTTTTGGCCTGCCACAGCTGGAGGTCTGCATTATGTCTAACACCTAAGGCAACTCATAACCAAGATTGAGTTCAAAAGGGATCTGCTTCATCGAGCAGTTTAATGTGAAATTGTAACCGTACACAGCTAACGGAAGGTAGTCGTACCATTTGGCTCGATCAATAGTTTCGAAGCCACGCCAAGCGCATACGACTATGTTGATGCAGTTCTCAGAGAGACCATCCATTTCTGGATCAAGAGCCGTCTACATGAGCAGTTTTGGCTGCAGAATCGTTCTGGCTTCTCTGTAGTAGTCTGCGGGGAAGTGTGCATTGTCGTCCGTAGCCACCTCTTGAGGCACTGCGTGTAAGGAGACAATGTCATGGATGAATAAACTCACAACGGCTGGGGTGTCGATTGTTTTCCGGCAGGGTCTCCAATATGCGATTCTTGTCATGTGGTCGATTAACGTTGCAATGTAGTGATGGCCCCGTTTGAACGTCGGCCAGTCGATTAGGAATTTGATGCCCATTCTTTGCCAACAGCTTTTTGCTATATGAAGTCATTGTAGGAGGTTCATCAGTTTCCTGCTATGGTGTTTGGCTCGATGGCACAAGCTGCAACCCACAACGTATCATTGGCTATTGTGCCACATTTCCTTCCTGAAATCCGAGTCTTTTGTGGTTAAATATGATTGGTCCCCACTGAAGTGTCCCTATGTTGGAGTGTCAATAGATTCGTGGAGGATTCATCGCTGCAGCAGCAACCAAAGCCCAGACTGCGGATCAAATTGCAGCCGAAATTGCAGCACGATCCCAAGCCAAAGCCAGCACCCGCACCTGCGAGATGGTGGGAGACAGTCCTACCCCGGACCCAGAGTCAGAGGGCACCTATCGGCCCAGGTGGGCTCAGCACGGCAGAGAGACGACTGATTTCAAAGAGAGGCTAGATTGTACTGCTCCCGGGCCGGGCTCCGACTTCCTGCTCAAGTACGGCAGATGGATGGCAGATTCTGAGGAGGGATGAATGCATCCCCCTGCCCCAAAAGATGGATGAGGAAATCGCATCAGCAGTCAACAGAGCACGGTTCCAGCAACAGGCCCCGGCACATGTCCGGATCATGAACTCGAAAAGGCATGCCAAGGGCACAATAACTGCCATCACGCACCACAACGCAGCTCCAGAGATGGCTCTCCTGTACCGAGACATCATCATTGAGGCAGCCAGATCTGTGGACATGGGGATCATTGACGTGGAAGGAAACAAATCTTGGGAAAGACTGAAAATCCACAATGTCCCACTAGTGAGATACATGGGCAAGGGCACCGAAGCACTACAAAAAATGTGGGAGGAGATTCCGGCAGACAATGAGGGAGTGGCAATTCCTGCTCAAGTCAGATGGCTATTGAACCACTGAATCATCAGGGAGAGAGAGCAGGGAGGAGAAATCAAGGCATCATCGGTCGTCTTCATTGTGAGGGGGAACAAGGTGGCACACAGACTAGTGAACAATGGTGGAATTGCCGCAGGAGTACGATACAAAGTCAAACCATACATGAATGCAGGCCGCGACAGCTTCTGTGTGCTCAGCTGTGAACGGGACCACATCGAGAGCAAGTGCAGCCACCATCAACCGAAATGCGGATACTGCGCCGGACAACACCGATTGAGTGGGAACAGGAGCAACGTGGTCGGGTGTGCATCAAAATACCCAGCAGTATGCGGCCACATGGAAGAAAGATGCCTGAACTGCAAGGGTGCTCATGTGACATTCAGCCGAATGGGTGCGAAGAAAATCGAGGCCATCGGAATGGCGCGACAGAGCAGGAGAGTGCAACCGAATGGACGAGAAAGGAGGGAGGGAAAGGGGGCCAGTAGAGCAGTGCTCGGCACCAGGCAGGCCAGGAATACAAGAAATGGAGATGGGGAGCCAATGGCCGACAAACAGGAAGGCGATACCGGGGAGATGAAGATGGAGGGGGCAGAGGTGGAGGAAGACGTGACCATGAGTGAAACCACTGCAGAGATTGAATTGTGAGCCGCCGCTTCCAATGATTGGAGCAAGCCAACACAGTTGCACCAGGTAATACCTGTGGACCATGACAGTGGTGGAGATGGGAGTGGATCGAAAGGCAGATTTGGTACTTTTGCAGGGGCCAGAGGGGGAACGAGGGAGGATCAGAATCAGTCACCCAGCGTATGAAATTAGAAAACGAACGAGAGTTTGGATGGTGGTCTGCCAGGGAAGTGGCTTTATAACTGATGAACAGACAGACCTAAGCAGATGCACGAACGATGATGACATGCTGAGTGGCATTAACAGAACAGGAGGAAAGATGACGAGGAGTATCAATGTTTACGATCAAAGCGACAAAGAGCCTAGAGAGAGATGGGCGAGGAAGCTAAACTGGCACAGAGCCATCCGAATGAAAGGTGGCGCAATAATGGCAGGCGACATGAATGCACACAGCCGAAGGTGGGACCCCAGATGGAGGGAGCAACGCGAGGCGACATTTTGGGAGGAAATTATACACAAGTATGGGCTGGAGATTGGAAATGATGAACGGCCCACTCACCACTGGCCGCGAAACGGCGCCGAAGCCGAATTGACCATAGACCTGATACTGGCCTCTCGACCAATCACGTGATGGACCATACCAGATGGGAGCCACCATACAGGATCCAACAAAGAGGTGATCGAGTGGCATTATAACGTCGACAAACAGGAGGAGGCACACCTCGTGCAAGTCATAGGATGGAATCTGGCCCCCATGTCAAAACAGGATGAGGAAGCAGCTGAGAAAGTTTGGAAGGAGCTGGAGAGAGAAAGAGCCCATCTAGGAGAGGAATGCACAGGAGACAATGTAGAGCGAGAGGCTGACTAGTGCCAAGCAACACTGAGCAAAGTTCTAGATGCCAAAGCAAAGGGAATATGAATCTGCGCTTGATCGAAGAGGTGGTGGAACGGCGAGAAGAAGGAGAGGAGAAGCACGCTGGGGAGAGAAAAGAGAAGGTGAAAGCGGTCAGAGGCGGCAGCACATGGGAAACCAGAACCGCAGAAGTCAACTTGACAGTCCAAGCGCCGGATGTAGGATGACTTCATGCAGAACCTTAGGGGGGTGAGGTCTGGAGGGCACCAAAGTTCACCAACCCTCGAGTGGGAGCCGCCATGGAAGTGCTGACTGAAATTGAGGGGATGGAAGCAAATACCATTGCCGAAAAGGAGGAAATGCTCGGAGAAGAGTCTTTCCTCCTGTATGATGGGGATCAGTACTACAAAGTACCTCCAGCAGGCCAGGCCCACAAACGCATGACTCAGCAGTCAGTCGAATGAGCTCGGGGTTCACAGTCGGCTACACAAGGCCCAGGCTCAGACAAGCTGCCATTCGGAGCCATACTGCTACACTGGAAGTGGAACTGAACTCGAATAGTAGGACTGACAAAGGCAGCAGTCTGAACGGGTCGTCACCCAGCCGTCTGGAGAAGCGCGAGCCGGGTGGCGCTTCGAAAACTAGGAATGGAGGATTATACAAATCTGATATCGTACCAAACGATCTCTCTGCTATGTTGCATAGGGAAAGTGATTGAGACAGCAGTTGCAGAGCTGCTATCCGACGAGGCCGAGAAAAGAGCACTGCTAAGCGACAGCCAATTTGGTAGCAGAAAGAAATGTTTGGTCATCGAAGCTGCAGCGATCATGGTCGATCGAGCGCACTCTGCGTCGAAAGAGGACAATATCACAGGTGTCCTCCTGATTGACATCAAGGCAGCGTTCAAAAGTGTAGGGAGAGGAAGGCGGATCCATGTAATGAAAACCAAGAGAATAGATGGAGATCACAGCCGATGGACCGAGAGCTGTCTTACAGAGCGGACAGTGGAGATGGTAAACAAAGGCAATGTACTACCAAGTCACTGTGTGGAAGCAGGTGTCCCGCAAGGTTCACCCCTATCGCCGATTCTCAATGCAATTCACACCCCAGGACCGATGATGTGGGTGGAGGAGAGAGTCCAAGCTGATAGCCTTTCCTTTGTAGACCACCTTTGATGGGTGCCAACCTGGAAGGTTGTGAACCAGGTGGTCGAAACACTGGAAGCCTGCACAGCAGAGAGCATCGAGTGGGCCAGCACCCGAGATCTTCAGTCCGACACTGCAAAGATGGAGGCAGCACTTTTCACACGCAGAACAGGCCACAAGATGCACCTCCAGCCAAAACTCACAGTGAAAATCCAGGTAGGATACAGCTTCTTCCGATTCAACGAAGAGGCGATGAGATCGCTGGGAGTCTGGATGGATGCACACCTGTCATTCAAAGAGCATCACAACCGATGCATGAAGGAGGCCGGGGCGGCGGACGCCCGATTGCGCGTGCTCAAGAGGATGCACGGAATCGTCCCACAGTGCGTACGAGCTGTCCAGATAGCCTGTGTTCAAGCGGTTGCCCTGTATGGATTCGAACTCTGGAGGAACCCGCAAGAGATTGGCAGACGAGGGGATCTTCAACTCCTGCTCAATTGGCAAGCGAGATCAATCCTGGGCGCCCTCCCCATGACCCCAATGGGAGAACTTAGGGGAGAGTCAGGGCTCACCCCTGCGCCAGTAACCCTGGATGCGAGGCAGCAACGATTGACAGCGAGGCTGGCAAGCGAGTGTGCAGGCTCAAAACTAAATGCGGTGCACAACAACCCCACATCTGGCACACCGATATGCAGAGTCACCTCAAAGAAGCACGAGCAATGACGCGAAGCGGAGACCATGCGCTGGCCCAACCCTGACGATCAGCCTGCAGTCAAGACGGTCACACTGAGTTGAGACACAGTAGCCCCGAGAGAGGTGATCTGCCGGGCGAGAGAAAGAGAGGCCAAAGTTGTCACGGCGCAAGAAGGTACGAAGGTACTTGGGAAATATAGAAGAAAGATACGAAAGGTGTGGAAGGAATTGTGTTACGGAAAGGCGGAGACGTTGGAAGACGCGGAAGGAGCGGCGAGATGGTGGCGGTATAATTTAGTATAGATAAAGAAGTGGGCTGAGGTGTTGCGACGTCAGGAGAGGTGGCGTGGTTGTTACGATAAGGAATAATGGAGTGGTGTGTAAGATCATGGGACGAGATTCGAATGGTACATCGGAGCATGAAGAATGGTTCGAGGGTGGCAGATGAATTGTATATAAAGAGAGTGTTGATGGTGTTGGAGGGTTTCCTTTTCTTCTCTCTTTACTCGTTCTCTTGTATAGCAAGCAATAGTCCGACTTTGAAACATATTCTGATCTTTGTCTCTCGATACGCACTTCGAGTTTTAGTCCTGCAACATCCACATCACCTGCGTCCGATCCCGCCCGTTACAACATGATCAGTACGTAAATTGTGCAGCATTAGTCGCTCTTTCACCTCCCGCTTTCAGATTTGCGATCCGACTGATATTCGTTGAGTGGCTGTGAAATAAAGGCTGAATTTAAGCGAAATTGGCGGGT
>Ga0307515_10004644_pt1 | contig 28193 bp, 33 predicted proteins | sample 17_EM_MG_FD_194513 | JGI IMG/M metagenome (GOLD analysis project Ga0307515, IMG submission 194513) | Populus trichocarpa ectomycorrhiza microbial communities from riparian zone in the Pacific Northwest, United States - 17_EM | ecosystem: Host-associated > Plants > Roots > Unclassified | place... | reverse complement strand
CCATTTCCATCCTCACCTTCCGCCTCAGACCCCTCAGAAGCAGAGAAATACGCCTCGTCCACTCTCCCCAGCCACTCCTTCTGCTCCTTGGGCCCAGGCTTAGCCGCACTGCCCACACACGCATCGCTCCTGCCGAGAACCACGCCCCCCTCGGCCCTCACGCTCTCCACCTCCGCCACCTTAACCTGCCCGCCCCCGTTCGTGCAGCCGCCGGGACACGCCATGACCTCCACATACGCGTACTCGGCCTTCGCGTCCCTGCCCTCCGCCGCACCAACCCTCCTCACCCCGCCGCCCCCTCTCGCCCCGGGCATCCGACTCGCCTTCACAGGTTTCAGCCGCCTTACCAAGTTCTGGATATTGCGGAACCCGTAGAACCTTGCCATGCGCACGAGCGTCTGCGCGCCGCGCACGAGGCTGTACTCGATCACGTCCGCGTTGCGCCCGCGCTCGACGCGGATCTCGCTGCCGGGATGCTGGGCCTGGTGCGTGCGCAGGATGTGGTAGAGATAGCCGCCCGACGAGCCAGCGGGGGGGTGCTGAGCCCGTCGGCGAGCACGTGAGTGTGGTGGGGGGAAGAGCCATGTGTCGAGGGTGGGGTCTGGGAAGGGCGGGCGGGCGGAGCGGGAGAGTGGGGTTAGGGGGAGGGTGGCGAAGGGGATGTTGCGGGCGGAGGCGAGGTGGAGGAGCTCGCGGGCGGTGATGACGCAGTCGACGTCGCGGATGGCGGGTGTCGTTGCGTCGTGGGTGGCTGGGAGCCAGGCGGCGGAGGTGAGCTCGCTGCGGCTGGCTTCGAGCTTTTTGTCGAAGCACGGCATGATTGCTAGATGCCAGATTTTGTCTAGTGGGACGCCGTATTTCTGGCTTAGGACGGATTTGATGAGCGTCCCGGCGAGGGCTTGTGGGGATTTTAGGCGGGAGAGGTGTGGGAGGATGTAGGGGTGGGTTTTCTCAGCGTAGCAGATCCAGCCTGGGCATGCGGAAGTGAGGATGGGCTTTTTCAGTGGCGCCTCGAGAGAGCCCTCGGCGTTTGGTGTAGGTGATTGCGAGGTGGAGGACAGGACTTCGTCTGCAGCTGCGACGAGGCAAGCGTCGCGAAGTACGTTGGTATCGATGACCCAGGTAAAGCTGCTTCCATGCGCACCGCCTGCCTTCAGACCGGTTGGCCCGCTGAGTAACTGCGTTACCATATTACCGGCTTGCGACTCGGAAACGGAGAAGGTGGTAGCGAGAGTAGCGCGTGTTTGGGGAGATACGCTTGCGACGAAAATCTTCCCATTCCCTAGTTTTCCAAGCCCATTGAAGCCATTGCTTGTTCTATTAATTCTATATGACATCCTATTTGTGACTCCGTTCGCCCCCTCGTGCGAAAGCCATGACGGGTGCAGTGATGGATGCGCGTCCAACGTATTGAGGACCTCAGTGTGCGACTGCAGCGACACGAGTACTGCCTCCGCAGACGTGACGCAGCCCGAGCACGCGAGACAGTCTGTGAGGGATATTTGGGCCGGTGGAGGAGGGTTCGAGGCGGCGATCCTGTCTTCCGTTGTGACTTCATATGCATTCTACCAATATTTTAGTTTTAAGGTAGGTGGCGGGAGGGATAGATGAAGGAGCATACGGAATTATCTTCTGATTTCTGTGCTGGTAAAGTCTCGATTGGTTTTATGCATGCAACACCGGGAGAGATAAAATCATTTAGGTCGTCGGCGGAGAGAATAGCGCTCATGGTTGTGGGGTCTTGTTGGCGATGATTTAGTGGGATGGAATGAAAGGAATGCGACGTGGCTGTCAGGGCCTGATTGGTGAAAGAGAATGCGTGAGAGTTAAGGACAGCAAAGCCTGGGTATAACAACGAAGAAGACAGTGAGGAGAGGAGAGGAGAAGAGAGGAGATTGGTGAGAGAGGAAGAGAAGGGAGCGAGTGGGGTCGCGTGGTGGTAGTCTTCTTTTTTGACGTCTTTCCCTATCGATATGTAAGCCGCATTTCTCATCAATTCCGCGGCGCTTCCCTCACCGCCTAGAGCCGCATCTTTTCTTTTTGTCCCTCCATAGACTCCAGCTTTACTTCTACCACCCACTTTCACCCGCCTTGCGCACTACGATCTCTGTATTTTCTAAACCTAGCAAATCCACACACGCGCCACCTTCAGATATCCAAAATGTCGTCCTACCAACCACCCTCGCAGTCCCAATCTGCCAGTACCGGTGGCGCTAACATGACCACTACGGGCAGCTCCACCTACGAAGACAAGGGCCGCTTCGTCGAGTACACATGTGGCGACTGCGATTCGCCTGTGTCGCTGAAGCGTGGCGAGCCTATCCGTTGCAGGAACTGTGGACACCGCGTTTTGTACAAGCAGAGGACCAATAGGTGAGTTGGATCGATTTTTTTGCGCCTGGAGAGAATCACGTTCAAGGGGACGTAGCACATTGAGGGTATCTTGGGGAGTGTGATACGGGATGAGAGGAGTCGGAGTTGTACTATGAGATGCACGCGTGCTAATCGTGCCGATGTATAGGATGGTGCAGTTCGAGGCGCGGTGAGGAGTTTGATCGCATTGTGCGTGGAAGTTGATGCAATGAACTACACGAGACGCACGACTCAAACCAGGAATTTATTCAGATTGAAGTTAATGGCAATTGTTGAGCATGGCGTTCGGGGCGCTAGGATTCGAAGTCGACTTCCTATTTTAGTACAAGGCAGCCCTTGTGGGGAAATTGAAAGCATAAATCCATATGCTGTTACGTTGGCTGGGTACATTTATATGCTTGCGCCGCATTGACAAAATCCTATAACGAGGAGCAATTATCTCATCTTCTCACTGTAGATAGAATGAAGTCCTATGCCGTCCAACGTACCAGTCCTCTCATTATCGTCCCACCTATGATTGAATTTATGATCTCTAAACACGTATCCCATTCCATTCCCATGCTACCACAAACCTAGCCCTTTACACCAGAGCACATTCATCACGCCACAGCACCACATGCAACCCAACAGCCAATGTGCTACAGCTACCAGTACACCAGTTACGAGAAGCAAAGACTCTGGGTAGGAAGCAGAAAATGGGGTAGGATAAGAACAAAGTTTGGAAGGCTCGGTGAGCGGTCTTAGAAGTAAACAGATACCGGAGTAAATGCTTACAAGCCAAAGATGTAATCCATATTCGCCAAAGCCATACGAGTGAATATCCTTCCGACTAAAGAGCATCGTGGAAACGAAGGAACTCCAATGCCCAAAATGATATCTTCATCGTTCACGTTAGGTCATGCATATACCCACTTTTTTGCTGGGAACCCCTTCTTTTAATGAGGATGACTGTAATAAAGGTGTAGTACGTATATGGCCATACCTCTAAGACCCCCTAAAGGCATCGAATCGCTTGTAGGTGTATCCGATAAACGGAAGACTCATCTCAGCAGCAAGATCTTCTCCTGCCTGTGCGGTCTGAGCACGAAGAACGGCACTGTTGTCATTCTGGTCGATCTCGTCGATCGGGAAGTACTGCGTATCAACATTCGACTGCAGCTTGGGCTCGAACGGAGCACGGATACGGCGCAGACCGTCCCATTGAACTCCGCGGAAGAAGGGGTGTTGCTTGATCTCATGGGCACCGCCGATACGGCCAAGACGGTTCTCAGCATCGCAGATGAGGCTTGATGCTTGTTAGACTCCGAGTACGAGGGGCAATTGGATATGGAAGGAAGAGGAATAAAGGAAATTGGTCAGGCCATACCGTTTGATGAAATCCTCGGCCTCGGGACCGAGCTGTTGGTCCGGCGGGAAGTGCAGGTTCCGCGGCCAGTCCACAATCTTCCTGTACGTGTCGTGCGGCTCCTCGGCGCAGAATGGTGGCCAGCCGATCAGACACTCGAACATAATGGTTCCAACTGACCACCAATCACAACCAAAGTCGTAGCCTTGTCCACTGAAGATCTCTGGCGCTATATAATCCGGCGTGCCTACAGTCGAATAGGCAAGCTGTCGACGGGACTTACGCCAGGTATTGATCTGCGTTCGGTTGCTGACCGTCAACTGAATCTGATCCAGATTCATCGAGTTACGGTTGTCTCTCGATGATTTATGAGGGCCCCCAGCAAGAAGCTTCTTGTAATACGATGCCTCGTGTTCCTTATGGAAGCCAGTAGAAAGCCCAAAATCCGTTAGCTTGATGTGACCACCGCGGTCTAGTAGAATATTATCCGGTTTAATATCACTACCTTTGCATTAGCGAATTTCGGATAAGACACTACTTCATTCAGAGACCAATCGTCTTGTGATGCTTACCGATGTATAAAGCCAAGCTTGTGGACTGCCTCAATAGCCAAGGTGATCTCAGCCATGTAGAAACGCGTAATATCCTCAGTGAAGATCTCATACTTTATCAGCATCGTCATGAGATCACCTCCTGGCAGGAACTCCATCAACATGTACAAAAACGTATTGTCCTGAAAAGTGGTGTGCAGCTTGACAACCCAAGGACTATCAGATTCTGCAAGTATATCACGTTCTGACCGGACGTGAGCCAGCTGATCTTTTTTAAACTGTTGAAGTTAGTCACGGTGCTTTCAAGTAAGCTCTTGCTATTTATCCGTACCATTTCTGATTTCACTAGTGACTTAAGCGCATAAATTTTACCATCATTCCTCCTTTGGACGAGTTTGACCTCGCCAAAGGCACCCTTGCCAATGATCTTCAGAGTTGCAAAGTTCTCAGGCTTTTCCTTGGTTCGAAGGAAACGAAGGTATTCAGCCTCTGCTCTACGCATGTTGTTCTCCTTCTGCGCTTTACGGGATTCTGAGATGGAAGGTTCCTTCATGATTGTATCTAACTCAAGTGCCCTGTTTAAAAATTAGTTTTTATCTGAAGAGGCAGCATAGAAATAAACTCACCTCTGGTTGCGGTCACGGGCCCGCTGTACACTATCCTTAAAAAAAGTGCCGACTAGTCCCACAGATACCTTTGCCTGTCTCAATAGATTATCTGAATATTTTTCTGGGCTTTTTGATGGAGGTTCATCGTCATTGAGTGATGGCTGCCGAGGTGTGGGCATAGGGGCGTTTAGGTAGCTGCCGTACTGTTGTCCAGTAGCCCCAGCGGTTCTTGGTCGCTGGCTTGGAGATGGTTGGCGACCATAAGGACTCCCAGAACGACCGCCGAGATTCTGGTGAGAGAATTGATGAACTAAACCATTGGTGCCATCGTTATATCCTTGTGAGCGATAGGCGGCTCCAGGTGCTTGAGGATGGCCCTGCTGTTGTTGATATTGGGATTGATAGGGGTTGCCCATGAAGTATCCTGCACCATAACCATTGTTCGTTTGTTGAGTGCCCCAGACTTCTTGCTGGCCAGCCTGATTCGGGAAGACTGGTTGAGGGAAAGTGGATGGGGTGGTAGGAAAGGCACGACCAGCGTCTGCAGCGAAGTTATTATTTCGATCGCTGAAGCCGAAATTCAGGTGGAGGCGGTTCTGGGGATTGTTCGAGTTCATCGTGGGTAGTGGTGACTATTGGAGATCCCAGGCGGTAATCGCTGAGACTATCTCGTATTTCGTTATGCTCTAGGAAAAATAGGTGAGGGTACCGATCGTCCTTTTTGGGGAGGAGGGTTCCTGAGTGTGGCCGCACAGAATTCTTGTTGGACAAAAAGCAAGGTCGCTAAAGTAGCAAGGGATGAAGTTCAATGCTTGCCCCAGAGGTGCTTTAACACACACGGGGGTGTCGTCCAGCGCGTAGTGGAAGGGAAGAGTCGAGGGGTGCTCGGTCAAAGGAGGTCAAACGGCCAGCGGGAGGTCGCTAGCGTCGTGTTGACCCTGCTCTTCTCGGCACAGCCCAAGGAGAGGTAATGATTGGTGGGGAAAGCAGTCGGTGAATGGGAGGGCTCTTGAGCCTCACGGGCGGGAGATGGGAGTTCACAGAGCTTCAGGACCTAAAGGACTGAGAAGCACGCATTCCCTGAGTTTCGTGCCGATGCTATCGATACGGAGCAATGTGTGACCCAGTCCTCCTTTCGCCCAAGGGAGACACGCGGTGCACGGAGACGGAGGGTGGCCAGCGTAGACAGGCATGGACAGGCGTGGGCGAGCTTCTGGGGCCCATGAACAGGGCCAACTAGGAACATGCTAGGAGCAAAAACAGCCTTCGTCTCGCTGCAGCAACGTTGCATGTTTCGAGCTTGAATCGACGTCGCCGGTGATAGGCCCCGTTATCGCGAGCGCCATGCAACAGAAGCCTCAGTCGCCCCAGCAGCCTCCCAGCACACGTCACACAAAGCCCAGTGGTGCGCCGAGTGTTACCGCCACGATGCACGCCCGCGTGTGACTGTCGGACAGGCGCAATCGGTGCATCTAGACGCAACACCGACGGGAGGCTCTCCGCATCTCTTGCCTTATCAGCCCGCGATAAAGGGTGATCACAAGGCGGGGATGTCCACATCCCGAGCCTGACAATGCCTTCAATTGAGCCTAATTTGTTTTACAACGCCGCCTTGCAGCTAGAGACACTAGTCTCAAACGAGACCTACGTACTGAGGACGCAGAGATCCGTCCCAGGAGCTACGGGCCTCTAACCGGGCCGAGCCCGAGTCAATTGTCTGCACATAAAGCCTGCAAGTAAGACGCAAGCGTGATACAAGGAAGAGCACTGCTTCTATTCGACATCCAACATTAGATCATTAATAATACAGGGTTGAGCGAACAACGAAAGACGAAAGAGGGCATCCAGCCCGTATACCAGTAAGTCCCGCCGTGGCTGAAGCTCCTAAAGAGAAAGGGTATATAGCTCTGCGAACAGTCCTAATGCAAATAGCATTCAGGTGTCTTAGACAACCAAAAAAGAAATAATAGCGTTAGTTAGCGCTGCGATGGATGATTACCCAAGGCGATGGGACTCCTGCCCTCTCCAATCAACCGGAGTGAACTCCATAATACACCCAACCGGTGCTCCCGTGTAAATGCTCGCCTACACAAACGCCGTATGCCCGCCACCTCCGTGCTATAAAAGGCAAATGCTTCAAGGTATCTAAGGCGGCATGTGAAGAATAATTAAGTCGTCTGACAGAAAGTAAGATCAGTCGGTCGGAGGTCTCCAGAGGTGGGAATACTTCGGACAATTAAGACATTAGACCCTTGACCTTTTCCCGTTCTGCAATGATATCGGCCTGTAGCTTCCTCGTTTGTCTCATGGCTTCGTCTCTGTAATTGGTATCCGTCAGTACCATATCCTATACCTCTAGAATGGGGGATTGCAATCCAATTTACCTTTCAGTCTGTAGTTCTGCGACCTCAATCTGTGCAAGGTTCATCCTGCTAACTACTTCCTCCATTTCTCGATCCGCCTCCGACAAAGCCTTCTCTAGATCCTCGACGCGCTTCTCCAGCAGCTCCGTCCTTGTGGCCTCAGCCATTGTCATGCCAGGACCACTAGTTGTGCTGTCTAGACGCGGAGACCTAACTGCAAATAGTGGTGACAAAGGGGCCGTTGATGAAAACTTCGTTGGAGTCAATAGACCTGGTTTGGCTCGTCGTAGCTGATTGTTGTGGCTCTCCTTCAGAAAACGAACCTCCTCTTCGTGTTTAGACACAGCTTCTTCAGATGACTGCTGAGCACTCATCACTCTATCCTCGGCGGCTTTGAGTTTACGCTCTAGCTCCACAATCTGCCCTGCGGACTTCTCTTGCTCCTTCTCGCCACGAGCAATAGCATCGGCCAAGCGTTGTCGAAGAGCCTTGTTGGACTGTAGCTGCTGCTGAACCTTGGCTGCCAGCTCATCCATACGAGTGGCTGATGCATAGAGTTCAGCAGACAAGCTCTGCTCCTTTCCTAGATGCTCGATCTCCGATTTTTGCAAAGCTCTGGCCTTCTCGCGGTATTCCACTGCCTCCTTCTGAGCAATGTCTCGTTCAGCTTCGGCATCAGAAATGCTCTGCTTTAGCAACGCCATGGTCCTTTCAGCTTCGGCGCCAGCGGCGCCTAGAGAATCTTCTGATTCCATCTCTTTTATCTGTGCTAGAGATAGTGCATGGGTTGTCCGTAGCTCTTTGTAGGCTTTGTCCAAAGATACCGGAGCGGATGTGTCCTCGATGCGAATTTCAACAACAGACCCCTTCCGCTCTGGTAAAAAGATGTCGTGTTCCTGGAGAAGCTCGCGAAGCGAGCTCGTCTCCTGTTCCGCACGATCCAGATCCATTCTCAGACCACTCAAGCCCTTTTCGCATTGCCACTTCTGTTCGAGAGCCTCGTCAGCACGACGCCTTAGGTGGTTCACCTCATCCCTTAAATGTGAGACTTCTGAGTGGAAGGCTGTACGACGCGGTGTGAGGTTGAGGGCATTGTCTCTTTCAACTTCCAAAGCCCGAATTCTTTTCTCATATTCTTTCGCTTGGTACTCCTGTCTATGTAGCAAACCCTTTAAAGCACGATGCAGAGCATCTCGCTGCTCTTCAATATCCTTTACGCGGTCTTGGAATGAGGAGTCTCGAGGCGATTCGGCTCCCCGGTCTTTCACCGAGTTTGATCTAGACAGCGAACCTCTCTTTAAATTTAATGCAGAACTTCGAGCAAGAGAATTAGATCTAGTAAGCCCTACACGGGGCGAGGCTACCGGAGATGGAGGCTCCACTTCTTCTACGATAGACTTGAAGCGGGTTTGTTGTTGAGCGAGTTCCAGTTGCATCCTCCGGGCATTGGCCAATGTTTGATTCTCATTTCGAAGAGACTGGATCTCTTGTTGCATGCGTGTGCTTTCGTAGATCAGTGTCTGCACCTCCGCTGCTTCAGCCTCCAGACCCTCCACTCGAGCTCGTAATTGTGGGACGATTTCGTCCCGGAGGTTGTCCCTCTCATTCCGATATTGCTCTAGATCTTGACGGAGGGCCGTCAATAAGTCTTCAAAATTTTCTTTTACCTGCCGTTCCTCAGCAAGTCGCCTTCGAGCGTCTTCAAGGGAGCCTTCTAGCTTCCGTATTCGCCCACTGCTATCGGAGGGATTTTCCATTGAGCCTTGATTGTGTATACGTTCTTCAAGTGTTTGAACCTGTGCTTCAAGGTCTCTTCGCCTTCTAAGCTCTTCCTGAATTCTCTGGGCCATATCGACTTTCAGCTGTGCCCTTTCCTGCTCTGCCTTCCTTCGTAATCTTTCCACATCTTCTAATTTAGTTTCGCTATCCCCAACTGGAAACCGTACAGAACTTGCACCAGAGTCTGAATAGTAATCGCTGGTTCTTCGATTGCCTTCAGAAGCCAGCGTATTACTCTCGGACTTCCACCGTTCCATCTCGTCTTCGAGTTCCATCTCTCGCCGTATCGAGCTCGCGAGTTCCGAACTCACTTCTCGAAGCTCTCGCTCAAGCTCTTCCACATGTGCATTCATTGCCGGTGATGAGGAAAGAAGGGGAGTTCCCGGAACATTAAAATAAGATGATTGGGCGATTGAGTTCGCCATAGGAATATCGAGGGCATCAGGGGTAGATCTTGCCGCCTGAGGTGATCCATCCAAGGAATGTTTGGGGAACATCGGAGAATGTGCTGGTGATAGAGATCGCTCCGAGAAGGTTGTAGTGGGTGAATCCGCACCGCTCTGTTGGCTTGATGTTTTCCAGCCAAAGAAGGAGGTGAGCTTTGCACCAGGTGACTTGGATTGCCTTGAAGCGAGTTGAGAATCTGGAGACGGCGAGTATTCGTCGTCTAAGAAATTCCCAGTGACACCATCCAGTTGTAATGTGAGACTTGGTTGGCGTGCAGCTGTGTTGTACGAGGTCATATTGGGCATTGTTGGCGAACGGATATGTGTTGCTTTAGATGCGGAGGATTCTTCTACTTCAAGCGTAGATTGTCGGGCAGTATAGTAACTACTTGTGGCACGATCATGTCGCGGCCGCTGTAGGCTCTGGGTGCTCAATTGAGAGGTATTATACGAGGGACGGATGTAGGGGTCTATTCGTGTTTGGAGAGAATCGTCAGGTACATTAGATCGTAGGGGTGTCTGTTCATGAGGGTGTCTACGGAACACTGTATTAGCAATAGGGAATGGCATGGGCCATCTATGAAGGATACAACTTACCTATCCAAATCTCTAGGTACGAAATCTTCTTGGGTACTGCTCGGTGGCGGAGAAAGTATTGGTTCAAGGCGAGGTAACCCTTGGGGTGGAGGGCTGTCGATGGAGTAGGACCGTTGTATAAAGCCTCTATCTCCAACAAGTTTGGGACTCCCGCTGTATTCAGCCAAAGAGAACCTAGAAGCTACTGGTGAAGCATTCGCAGGCAAGGGTTTTCGGCGCACAGGGGAGGGTACGGGGATGGACGAGGTTTGCGCTCGAAAGGCAGCGAATGACTGGACAGCAATGTTCGCCAGAGATGACGGTTTCTGACGTGAGTTGAGGACTCCGTATGAAGGGTTTCCGGAAGAGCCTTCACGGGCCTGCGAGGGAGGTCTCTGAGGTTGCATTATCCGTTACGGCTTGGTGATAGACATGGTCTTGCACAAATTCGGTGAACAACAGCTGGTGTCTCCTGGCGTGCCCCAAAGGCGTGGAGGTAGGCTCGAAAAAGGGGAGGCTTGAAAGGCGTTGAACCGAGCCAAGCGCATGAGCAAAATGCGAGGAGCGCTGCGCAGTCTTCTCGTCCAGATCGGAGCGATGCGCGTGGACGCGCCTCGAGGCGCTTGTGCAACTGCGGATTGCGTTTGGATGCCCGTTCACGGATGAGGTGTGGAGAGGCTTGACCAGTTTGAAGGCCCTGGCTGTGCTAATATGCAGGTACAGCACTGATACAGCGAATAAGGCGCTCGGGGCGTCAACCGTTTCTCTTGGGGCTTTTGGAGCGGGTCCAACACCACACACACAAATGCCGGTTCATGGGGTGAAGGGGCTTCTGGCAGGGATGCGCACGGCCTGATGGTTAAATGTCCTCCGTACACAGAAAAACTTGCCGAGTTTGTTGATAGGATCGCACCTGCGCAGATAATCACGGCTGAGGCGGACATGTTACTGTGCGCTGTAAGGGGTCCCTGGCCTGCCTGCCAGGGAGAGCCGAAGTGCAGCTGTCCAAATGTCATTGCTCATTCAACTGGTACTGAAACGGCAGTTAGGCAGGCTTTGCTATGCAAGCGCCAGCTTGTTTCTACTATTGAGCAGCTGACAAAATGCATAGGGTCATAAAATCCGGCATGTTCGGGCTACGCTAAATTATACTAAACGCTAGAAAATCCAATAGAGACGGGATGTCGCCACCATGCGGGTATGCGACCAGGCGGTCAAACGCAAAAGTGTTGGATTGCGCAAGAAATACTCCCCGTAGCCGCCGTTTGGGGGGAGGCTGCAATGCCCGAGTCAGATTTGTCCGGGACGTTTGGAGCGCGCCAAAGTGTCTAAGATCAGAATCCAAAAACGCGAGAGAGAGCGCAATTCTGGGTCGAAGAACGTCATGGATTATTGTGCAGGCTAATATGATATGGAAGAAGAAAAGGGGCCTCTAAGTCCAGCCACAAAATGCAACTACTACAGCGATCGCTGCCGACTGAAGATACACTAATTTCCTCGTACGCCTCCCGGATCAACTTTGTAGCGACCTTCCGTGCCATGTGCCTGCGTGCTTCCGAAGCACCAAGACCTGTAGCATCGTCAGGTTTCAGCCAGGAGCATTTTATGCTCTCCGGACACACACACACACACACACACACCATATACAGTGAAACCGACTATCCTAACTCAGTCATAAACCCTCCGACTCTATGGCATCCATGTCATTCCACTCACCGCGTCAGTCCCAGACGCAGTTCCAGTACAACCCCTCTACCCCTCCACCACCCCCGCCAAAGCCCTCAGCCCACTCTAGTCGTCGAGGGACCCCGCTAGCAGGGCCCCCTCTACCTCCCCCACCAGGCCAAACACCCCAGCCGCTTCATGACCACCCGCATGCTCCAACTCAATTCCATCCCCAAGACCAACCTCAACTAGACCAAGGCCGATTCAATTCTGTACACCCGTCGGAGGATGGCTGGCTTCCTGCGATTCTGAAAGACAAGACGTACGTCACTCCGAGCACGCATGAACTTCAATGCTTAGTCCGTTTCTAGAACCATCGACCTGCACCATGTGTTACAAAACCCGGACCTCCAACATGCCATAATCCACAATCCTCAAACCACGCATCCGTCACTACCCGCCTCCACCGCACCATTGCAGAGCCTTCTTGCTGCCAACCTCGCGCTAGCAGACTCGCTCAAAGCCTTGGAATCTCACCTCCAGCATCAGCGCCAAAGCACACAATCACGTCTACTCTCGCTCCGAGCATTGGAGGGGCAGTGGCGGGCTAAGCAGGCGGAACAGGATGCTGCGCTGCGGGACTTCAGCCCGCCAGCGCTATACCAGCGCTTGAGTGCTGCTGTGGGCGAGCAGGAGGCTCTATGTCGAGGCCTCGAGGAGAGTTTCTTAGAGGGCGAAGGCGCCGGAAGCGAGGCGGTTGCTAGTGAGAGAGAAGTCGCGGAATTCGTGAGAAGGTTAAGGGAAGGACGAAAGGTCGCGTATTTGAGGACTGAGAGGAAAGAAAGGTGGGATGAGGGAAGAGTAGGTGGTTGGAGATAGACAACGATCGGCTCAATCTTTAAAAGCACATCGTAAGCTATGCGTGAAATACCAATGACGAAAAGAAGCAAAAAGTATGCATACATCCTGCGACACCACCCAGACGCCTCTATTCCGCTCACCACAACCAATAGACATCTGCTACGACCCCGCCCACTATCGTCCACCTACGAGTACCGGCTTGTCCCCCTTGAAAGGTATAAAGCAAATCCCAAGCGTTATATCATCTGAATATGAAGATATAGTAAGGATAAATACGTTTGAGTCTTCATAGTACAACATTTGCCCTACACTTTTCTTGGAACTCGTGAACTCATTACTAGTAGCTTCGCATAGTATGTAATTCTACACCTACTTCCAAGCTTGGTTATACTAGAACATATATGAGGTTAGATAAATGACTCCTATCTCTATTTATGATATCGAATTGTTGACATATCTTTTTCTTTGACAATAACCCAGGGCGCAAAGAGCAGTTGCTACCCGATCCGCATATGGACTTCTGAAGCGCCCAAGAACCAAATGTAAAATGATGTTTCATACTGCTGCCTCAAATAGGCAGAGATCTTTGAGAACTGTTTTTGGGACCTTTTCTAGGCTAAACTCGGAAACTCTTCAATTAATCCCAAATCGACCGACGAAGAGCCTGGCGCATATGAGAGAAAAGGAGATGTCATGAGGAATGGAAAATCACTAAAACCCACGGGTCTGTGATTGGGCTCAAAAGCATTAACAAATAGTCTGGCGGCTAACCCACTATCAAAGTCCAAGTGTGGCAGTGTTTTGGGATTTAATACAAAGCGGCACTACTCCTGCCGCGGTATAAATGTAGATAAACCGCAGTGGAGTTAGGCATAAAAGATTATCTGCGTAAAACACTACTAATAGCCCAAATACGTATCACCCACTTAGAATACTGCTAGCCCATACAAACAGAAACCTGTGGCGTTGATACCTAATGGTTGGATCGAAACAATCACAACCCACGCCAGTAGAAATATGAGACGAGTCTGTATTTAGCTTTGTAGCATGATAGATGAGGTATGCAAGGTAGGTCGAAGATAATCTGCGGCTATAAAACTTGGACGATCTACTGTTATATTTTCATATGCATTAAAATGATTATCCATCTCGAGGTAGAACGAAACGCCTCTTGATCAAATGGAAATATTTAGGGTCGAGCACAAGTAGTTTTGATAATCGGATACCAAATGTAAAGGCCTCCTGATCTCCGCCATCGAATTTATTGTCTGCGCATTTGAACTGATTACTTTATTCGGCTTAACTAATCACTGTAGCACTGCTTGACCAAGATCTTGTCAACAGAAGTACATAGAATTTCATCGAGCTCGAAAGCTGGTGAAAGATATAACTAGGCTCTTTGGTAGCAATGGCTCAAAAATCGAGCCACAAGTGGAAATGGTAGAGAGAATTCATGGTGAACAAATTGATTATCGGACGAGAATTTTAGAGTTAATAATGTGTTGAAGTCCAACTGGCTGGTGTATAAGGAAATAAAATTAATTATGGAGGAGTAATGATGTTTTTAGCGGGACTAAAGGCTGCATTGAATGAAAGCGGGTTGTACCTTGCAATTAACTCTTTAGGGCTCTTGGGTACCTTCAATCGTGTCGCTGTAGATCGAACACACTTGCTAAAGAGAGTTGAAAAAGGCTTCACATGTTGTGGAAACTACTACGTGCTGCTGCCTATGATCCGCTCTGTATACTTTCAATTGCGTATGCTAGATATTTGTTGTGTGACAATAGCTGGACGAATAGTACCTTGCAATTCCCTCTCGGTAATCTCAAAGCCCTGGAGCATCCCCTGCTGCCATGGCTGCTGCTAGGGTAAATTAAGATTGCCGAGCAAGTTCAAAATAAGGCGCCCCATCTCAAAGCAACTTCCGTAATCCAGAGTCTTGACATGCACACATCGTTCAGTTACAATGATGGCGGTAAACGATGGAAACACGAAGAAACTGGATAAACTTTTAATGCCAAGACATGGCAGCCTCTATTTGGTCACGTTTCAGGCTTCAAGGCCGTCAGAAAAAACACTTGCTCGTCCGCAGAGCTTTCACTGCCCCTGCGTCAGAACCTCCCACCTGACGGGAGCCTGAACTAACATCACTACGGGCCTTTCAAGTGATCTCTGCCAACAGCTCCTCAATAATCGGGCAGCATTTAAGGCTGTTGAGAACTTGGCTGCCAGATCCATCAACCCTCACTAAGCCGTCGGCCATATTAAAGGCAGGGATTGACTCTCAGTCTTACAACCAAAGAACCAAAGGGCCAGAAGATGTGAATTTGATGGTCCCTCTAAGCTCTTTCACCATTTCTGATTTCAGCCTTAGTTCTGTCATTCACCCTAACAGCGCGTTAAGTGTCACATGTTTTATGTTTTTTGATATACTTCTCTGCATGCGTGTAATACAACATGGCTTCAATCACTCATACCATCAGTAAGACCTGCTTACCAAACACAAGTGGAGCTGTGTTTCTCATCGACGGTATAGGTAATAACACACAAAACGGGCTTCATCCACCTGTAAATAGCACAGACACCCAAGTCACCCAAGTCACCCTCAAACCACCAGAAACCAAGACGCGTTATAGTCACGAATCAACACCAAATCCAGCTTCAGTACGAGTAACTCCGATCCGGCGCTTGAAAAGTTCACACAACAACAGTCCCGAACCCACTCCAAAACCAGTTCTTGTTCGGATAAGACCTATTAGGCGCCTGAAAGGCTCCGACTCACTGCAATACACCAAGCCATTCCGTTTCCTCGACCTTCCCGCCGAGCTCCGCAATGCGGTGTACGAGCTCGTAGTTCAAGGGCGGGACCGCGATGCTGTCACCAAAACTCCTATCCGAGTAGTAGGAGGCGAATTTTGCATTGGCTATCACCAGCCAAACATCACCAGAGTGTGCAGACAGATGAGACGCGAAGCTCTTTTCGTCTTCTACCGCGAAAATACCTTTATGTTTAACTTTGGCTGCGTCATGGACTGGCTTCACGATCACGACTTTTTCGCCCATTGGGTAGAGATTATCGGGCAGGAAAATGCCAGGAACCTCCGGATCATCAAGATCGCCAGCGCCCCGCTTCACATCGAGAGCTTAACCATTGAATGCCCCCAGGAGTTCCCCTGTGGGACTTTGCGGTTGGCAATGGAGAAAGAGTGCTTTGAAAACACATGGGACTTTCCCGAGCGACGCCCACGCTCATTGTGGCTTCTTGAGACGTTCCTTCTAAACGGATTTGAGACTGGCGATGGTGAGCTCGTCGTGGAGACGGAGAACGTCTTGGAGGTTATCGATTTGTTGTGGCGCCTCCAGAGGAAGATTCTACTTTGCAAGCATAAGTACTATTATCGGGGTGTGCAGTCAGACTTTTGTGAATATTGCAATGTTTACAAATTTCGGAGAAGGCCTGTGGTATATTGATGAAGAATGTGTTGGAGTATTCGCATTATGAGAATGATAACTGGTAACAGCTTAGACTAGGAAGAATTTGTTTGGATAGCGCTTGAGAACTTCTTTCTACGAGACCCACCTGCACTCTATCGCGAATCGTAGCTATGACTTTTGTTTTTATTTCGTTGTAACGATTCTCCTACCTTGTTTTTCTTTTTGTACAGAGTAGATGGCTATCAGTTTACGAAACATCCGATAAACACCTTTGCTTTCCAGATGTACTATTAGAATAGGAGACGGAACCTATAAAGTTTTGCTAAATGCTTGAGCTTACAATAGTCAGGCTATGACTGGTGGTAGTGGTTCTACGCTCTACAAGGTGCTTCAAGAAGTAGACTTTAATATCTAGATTATTGTAGTTGGGTTGAGAGGAATGATGAATTTTCGAGAGCTATGCTATACTCTTTACTTCGTAAGTACTTACGGGAAATATATTGAGTACATATATTTTTCATACACTTACACAAGCCACTTCCTTTTCCAGTAGCCCAAATTTACACCTTCCAGAACCGGAGCCTGGTGAAGACACTTCCATAGATATTCGACTGCACACCTAACCGTTCGCCGCTCTCGATGCCCGAAGCTCACAAAACACCCTCTCCAGATCCCAAAGCCAAGGAACCACTCTTACCAAATCCCAAGCCATTTCTTCACCGGCTTTCTCCTCCCCTCAAAATCCGTATAAACTCCGCTGTCCGCCGCCTCGCCCTCTCCTGCACTCCCCCCCTCGTTCACAACTCTATCGGCAGCCCTCAGGCCGGGCCCCAGAACCTCCTCATCCTTCCGCGCCATCCAGCCTCCGAACCCTTCCTCCTTATCCAGCCCATGCGCCTTGCGATACTCGGCGCGCTTTTGTACATCCTCGACCTTCTTTTTCCTGCGCTCGGCTGTTTGCGCGGATATGTATACCGTGTGCATTTTGTAAACCTCGATAAACTTAGAGGTCGAGGCGAAAGGGTGCGATAAGAAGTCGGACCGCGAGGGAAGGAGATCGCCGTACGGCGTTGTCTGCGTGAAGTTTATGGCGAATGCGGTGAATGCGAGACTAAATAGGGTGCTCTAAGGTTCATAATTAGCTTTCTTTCTGTAATCTCAATTGCATGCCATGGAGTTCTGAAGTATTTCTCGCACCGCTGTTGGAATGGGATTGAAGAAAATGCTGTACTGATACAACGCTACGAGGGAAACATACTAGAGAAATCCATGTATGCAGCCACCTATTCGTTAAGAACCAATGCATGAAACTGCCCTCTGGCGGCATCATGTTCGGATACTTCTTCGTTTTCATTTCATGCTTTTGTTGCTCCGTCGGCGCGGGGCCGTAATTTCGTGGTTTTTTCCGAGGCAGGCGTGCGCCGTGCGAAGGAGGGTTGAATTTAGCGGGCTTTTCAAGAACGAGGGGTTTCGAGGAGGAGGGCTGCGAATTTGAGGCATGGCGGACGAGCGCAGAGTGTGGACTAGAGGTAGGTGGGAGGAGGCGTGTACGAGGCCGTAGGAGGTAGTTGGCCCGGGGAAGCAGGAAGCGCGGTATGGAAACTGAGGATGTAATCATTGAGAAGATCACTGGATAAATAATCGCAGTCGAAGGTGGAGTGGAGAGATTAGTAGTCGATGAAAATGTCGAAGCTCGGTGGTGAGGATCAGAATGATCCGATCCAAACCTCCGCACCTCCGCAGCCCGCATGAACCTTTTGATATTGTAAAGCTTCAACTCTCTAAATATTTCAATTATACTTTACAAAACGGGGCTTTATGTTGCAAGAGTATATCTATAGTTCTCAATCACTAATTCCACTAACCAGTGAGCCATTACCAGACAGCCGCCGGCATTCCCGCAGTCCCGAATAACTAACACGCTTCTCTCCAGATATTTCCAATGGCACCCTCCCCGCCGCCCTTCGCCTCTATTGACTATTGGGATACTCGCTTTTATTCCAACCCGTCCGCATTTGACTAGCTTCAACCTGCATCTATACCTGACGCTCCTCTGACAGCTACTCTACTGGATAGTTGGATATCGAAACCTGAGATATTGCACATTGGCTGCGTAACCTCGCTACTCTCGTATCATCTCCGTGAACATGTTGAAACCCCTGGGCAGATCCGTGATGTAGATTTCTCAAAGGGGGTTATTGAGCTAGGGAAGAGGCGAGAGCGAGAGATATTTGGGTTTGCAGATTAGGAAGAAGAGGGTAAGAAGAAGGCTAAGAGCAAGAGTAACAATCATCTATACCAAATCAAGATATCATAGAGAGCACTGTAGCCAAGAAGGCGCGTGTAGATGTAGATGAGCGCGATAAAAGGGCTACATCCTCCTCTCCTTCCAGATTTCCCTCCCAAACCAACCCCTCAGATATCACTCCTAGGCAATTCATACACTGGGACACTGCCGACCTCCTCTCGCTCCATTCCATACTCTCCGTTTGCAGACCAGCTTCGTATTTCCTGATCGTCGAGAAATCTTGCTCAGACTCCATTGCCTGCGCAGAAGACATCTTCGTCTCCATTCCATACCCGCTCGCTTTCGTATCTCCTCCTCTACCACCCTCCCCACGTAACCCACCCCACCCCATCTCCATCCACCCCATCTACATCCTAGCCTTACACCTGGCCCTCGTTACCCAACCCGGCGGCCGCTGGATCGCGTTCTCATACTCCAACTCGCGCTTTCCCTTCCTGTCATCTTCTCCTTCCTCGGACTCAGAAACCTGGGAAGACGCAATACCAGACAAGCTACTCATGCACGGTTTCCCTGACCCTGCACAGCTGTGGACGCTGGAGCGCAAAGAGGCTGTCGAAGCGCCCCCTGAAGGCGGTGTGGAGGCTGTGCATAGGCCGAAGGTGTCACACTGGTTGTATGTGCTTGTACGGACGGAGGAAGAGCTGCATGTGCAATGAGGGCCAGTGGTAAGTGGCTGAGGTGGGGGGAGGATAGGAAGAGATGAATAAGTTAGTGTAGGAGCTGCTCAGGTGTTGGACACGTGATGGTGATATCGATAATGGTATAGGTGAGGAGTATTGGAGTTTAGGTATTTGAAGATGAGGTTGATGGAGGATCTGTCGTTTATATTCGTCCATACTGGTTCCTGTAATTACTATATTTGTACGGTCATGTATGAAATGTAGCTAAGAACGAAGACAAAGCTCTGATATTGCTCTAGCTCGCCAGCCGGAACAACTTGCATGCCATCATATACCAAAAGAAGCAGTCATGATCACATGAGAGACAACGCTATGCAAATGCCGCCCACGAAACCAAAGAATGCTCGCTCGAAAGATCAGAGAGAGTTGAATCCTAGACTCCATGCAAAATAACACTCCCAGAAATCGCAGACAAGAACACAACCTCATAAATAATAACACTTCCCCAGCCATCCAGTACACGCATTCTTATTTATTAAAGACTTTGGGCAGTGGTTGTTATACCGCAATGCCCCTCTTCTTCCACCCCCCAGGGCCCCTCCACGCCCAAATCCATAACCCGCACGCAACCCATACGCTAATCGCCATAGCCCAGAAAGTAGGCGCGTAACATTTCTGGCCGTAACAGAGAACTTCTTCAGCACTGCCTCCTGGCCCTTCGTCGCCACTTCCTACAGCCTTCTGATAGACCGCCGCATACACCGCTCCCCAGACTGTTGCTCCCGCTGCAGGCGCTGTGGCTAAAATGCCCCAGTTGGTTCCGAAATTCTCAACACCCCATACCACACTTATGACGATAGGGACGAGAGAGAATACGGCACCGTAGCCAGCGCCAATAAGTGCGGAAACCCAGGCAAAGCGGTTAGCATGGTTTTGGATTAAGCCTGAGGCAAGGAGGACCTGGCCAATGGAGAGGAGTATGGAGAAAGTCAGAAGGAACACCAGGCGAGAGAGGGTGAAGGGCTTGCAGGGGCCAGCAGCTCCGTGCAAAGAGGATATCGAGTTCTCCAAAGGGCCGGTACCGCGGCGGTGTTGGTGATTTGGAGCAACAGGGGCAAGAAGATCGGAGAGCGTCCCTGTGATTAGACGGGCGGCAGTCGACGTGATGGCGACGATCGAGACATGGGTTGCCGGACTTGTTGGCGAAGATGAAGTGTGAGGGTGAGTGAGTGTGCCGATAATAGTACCGAGATTGTTTATGAATGCTTCTCCAGGACCTGTGACAAGGAAGAAACCGGCCGCTAGCCACCACATGGTATGATCCGTAAGGAAGCGGCGAGTTTCCTCGTTGAGCAACCAGCTCTTCTTGCGTGCATCCTCCGCAGCGCGGAATTTAAGCCTCTCAGCTTCAGTCCGAAGAAAATCGAATTGGGATTCCGAGAGATCTCCTGTATCCATGGTGCCGTAGCCATGTATATCCGCAGCACGGTGGAAAAATTCGTCGCGAGCGAGAAGGCCGCTACGCTCGAGTTCTTCCACAGCCTCGTCAATCATTTCCTCCTCGTCCACAATCTTGAGCGTAAAGGTGCCGATAAAACCAACACAAAGGAGAGTGATGCCGAGGAAAAGGAAGTAACGAAAGACGTCGACATCTCCTCTACTCCCGTCTGGCGCGCGTTCGTAGAGCAACCGACTCCCAACTTGGCTTTGCCACATGCCGCTGAGCCCAAATGCTGCAATTGGCACTGCTAATGCTAAGCCCTTGTGTTTCCCTCTTCCAAAGTTCTTCGCGCATGTTGTAACCGCAGAGAGGTACATGCAACTTGTGCCCATCCCAACGCCCACAAATGCCAGGACCATAACGCTGAACGGCCATCCTTCCCCACCAGCTGAAGGCGGAGGACCGCTGTGATATGAAAACGCAGCAAGGAGATACCCAAGCCCGAAGAGGAATCCGGAAAGGAAAGACGGAACACCCGGGCCTAGTCGGTCGCAAAGATACCCAAACACCGGTACAGGAAGGTACATGGCTAGCTCCGCCGTTATAGATACTATGTTGACCTGGAACTGCGTGTAATGCAGCCGTGATTGGAAGAGATGACCATAAAGCGAGTAGGCTGTGATGCTACCTGCGCAGAGACAATTCAATATAGCCCAGATAAAGCCGAGCCATCGGACGACTTGACGCTGCATTTTCCGGCGATCTCGTTCAGCAATGCCTTCCGCTACCTGCTCAAAGAAGCTGCCAGCATAACTAGTGTCCTGGCTAGGTCGACTGGAGTCGCTGTCTGCATCAGGCTGGAGAAGAGGGCGGCGCACGTCGGATGGGCGGTAGTCGAGCTTATCGATACCATTACCATTCGAGGAGGCAGGGGGGGGCATAACTGGAATAAAACGAGTACGTATGTGGGAAGCTAGAAATGCATTGGATAGTAGAGGATAAAAATATCATGAAAAAGAGTGAAAATGAAGCAAGGGAAGTCGTGAAGGGCAGATTGGAGGCTGGTGTTTGTGCCTTGGGCGTTCCTCGCGCCCAGCTGCGATGACGCTCCTCGGCAAAATTCATTGGTGGCTGGTGGCTAGAGTGAAATCCAACCCGAGCTTTAACCACGAGAGAAAATAGCCTTGCGAGAGATATTACTCTGATGGCTCCCATTCAAACAGCGCAGGTCCTCCTCTCTCCCGCCGAGCTTTCCTATCTACATTCCTCACTTTCTCTCAGTCCACCAATTCGTCCTGATGGCCGCACGCCTACTCAATTCCGTCCCTTGGTAGCAGAGAGCGACATTCTGCCTGGCGCAAATGGCAGCGCTCGAGTTTGTTTTGCTGATGGCACAGAAGCAATTGTAGGAGTGAAAGCTGAGGTAGAGAAGTCACAATGGCGACCTACAGCTGGGGAACAAAGGCGTCTCAGTGTTGCCGCGGGAGACATCGTGATGGATGACGACGAGGGCGAGAGTGGAGACGCAAGTAAAACTAAAGGCATGGGGCAGGATTCATGGGTAGAAATGAGCATTGAGATTCCTGGCTTCCGCGACGACGACTCGTTACCCATTTTCCTCTCCGCGATGCTAACAGAAGCTTTACTTGCGAGTGGGGAACTTAAGGACAGGTTATATATCAATCAACGCTTCCACTGGAAACTATATATCGATGTTAGTTCCTTTTCTTATCAGCTTCCGCTATCAAGAATTCTCATCACTAATTCAGATGTTAGATCCTCCTTCTCTCCCCACCTCTCTCCTACCCGCTTCCGCTCCTCTCTTTAACCACACATTTGGCCCTCCTTTCTGCGCGCCTCCCAGCTCTCAAATCCGAACAAGACGAAGACCCTCTCTTTGATGATGACTGGGCCGCTTCCATCTCTCTCTTCCCTCGCTCCAACCCTAACAACCCCTCTAGAACCCACATCGAAAAACCACCCGTAACCCTTCTCGTCATTGCCGTAGGCCAAAATATCATCTTCGATCCTAGCAAAGAAGAGTTAGCCGTTGCAGAAGCCGTCCTTGCCGTCTCCTGCGCTACCTCGCACACATCTTCGGCCAATCCGGTTCGTCTCCTTTCTATCCGCACAATCGATCCTCCTTCACGTCTCACCCCTCCTGGGATCCCCAACTCCATGAACTCTGCCACTGGCGGTAGCGCGCCTGTCTCAAGCACAGACGCCATGGCACAGCGTGAGGCCCTAAACTTGTCGGGCGTGTGGACCCCGCGTCGAGGTGGCATTAAACGAGGCTTGGTTGGGCGAGTTTTGAAGATGGTGGTTGAGGAGGGAGGAGTAGCAGAGGAAGTGCTTGAGGCACTGGAGAAGGTCGAGGTTGATGGATGATGGGCTAATTGTAGAGTTCGGCTTGAAATTTCGGCTATGCTTACGCGAGGCATAGCCTAGAATATCATTCATCACCGCAAAAGAGGATCCAGCAGGGAAAAAAATCCCATAATCATTATCCTTCTAAACCCAGTGAGAGGGGAATCGTTCGTCGAGAATCCGACCACTGGGTACGTCCACTCGAGATGATGAACCACTTCGGCTGGGGTTAAAATACCTGAGACTGGTAGTGAGGGTTGAACAAGAACTCATTCGGTCTCCGGTATAATATTCATGTCACCAAAGGGTCTGGAACCTAGGCAATGAAAGAGTTTGTGGTGAAACGCTTCCCACAGTATTCTATCCCACAAATTCCGCTGTTCCAATATGGCCTTTCCTCATGGCCTTTGGTTCCATATCATGATATATGTGGTTAATTCTCGCCAATATCTTCTTAAATTTCTCCGTTTGTTCCCCACTCCTAAGCCTGACTCATTATTCCGTATCGCTGTTCCCACCTCGTCTATGCCATACCTTTTAGCACCACATGAAGGCAAGTCGTGCACCAATGCATAACTTATGAAAACTGCGTAATTACTTTACACATGTCTTTTGAAGTTCTTCAACCAACCCATGGTGTGGGAACGACCAAACGAATCGCACTAGGTGTACGTAAAATTCCGAAGGCTAACACTATTTTGCTATAGCGTGGGGCATTATCAAAATTCCAGGACTCCCCGCATAGTTACTTATTAACTTGTCTGAAGCTTACACCCTTCACACCAAAGTCCAAGGTTTCTCAGTTTTGAAGTCAATCCACGAATTTGTGATGATAAGGAATAACCAATAAAGTTTGTTGTCTTTGGGCTGTTTGCAGTAACATTAAGCTACAAGAAGATACAAAATTGCTCATCGACCAGTACAGTAACTATGTTGTTCAAAATATCTCTAAAACCCTCACATTGTCTTAATGTGGATCAAAGGGTTTTATTCATGATTTACATCAATATCCTCATGATTATCTTCTCTTTCTGGATCCTTCATCATTCCCTTCACCCTTCTCCCTTTTTCTCTGCGCTGCAGAAGGTGTTCAGCCTCGCCGAAGTTAGGGTATGTCACCCATTCCGAAGGAGCTAGGTGGCCCCATATCAGATCGGGCAAAGCTTACATTTGCGGAATCTGGCACTGTGTCTTGGCTGAAGCTAGGAATGTTTTCTTGGCCCTCATCTTCTTAGTCCTCACTTTCTCTGCCCTCACTTTCTTGACCCTCCTCTTCTTGACCCTTGTTTCCAGTCTGATCCGAAGGTTTCAAAGTCTCTTCAGCTAATAGGGGATAATCCCACTTTATTGCCATTGCTTGCTGCTAATAGATGCAGCCGCCGCAAGGCCAGGTTCACTAACAGCTGATCCCCACTCTCCCAAGAGATTGATGTGTACTCGGGGATGCCATCACTTTCAGTAACTTCCTTTGGTGTATATGTCCTCGGACCTTTCGTTTTCTCCGCATTCTCATTGGGACGAATTCGTAGAACCACGAACTCTTTGTCTGTTATAATATATCCGTAGCGCGCATTGGCCTTAACACAATATGTGTAGACCTGCATAATTGGGAAGGATCCACTGATGCCTTATTGCGTCGGGTAATACCATTGCGTTTTTAATCTCTTTGCTCTTCCATTTGGGACTGATTTGGTGTCTCCGGGGAGGATATTCGTCCACGCGAAAGGACCATCAAAGCTCCCATTATTAGCCGTTTGGATCCCAGCCCAATCTGGAGAGAGCGTTCCGCCAGATCCAACCTTAAAACCTTGAGCCTGTCTACCACAAACCATGTCTACGTAATCGTATACCTAACGCTTCTTAAAGTCAACACATTTCTTTTGAGCTGCTGTGAGGCCTGCGGTTATGACTGATTTACTCTACAGAACCAACAAAGTCCTGAGAAACTGTTTATCACAGATTTGCTTAGGGAACTTTCGGTTGCAAAAGCGTCAGATTGAATCTGAACTGAAAGTCCGGCAGAAAGAACGCGTTCCTTCCCGATTTGGCACGCGTCTGTGGCTCTACGGGTTGCACGGACGTGCACAATCTGAAGCCTTTAGATTCAATCTGGAGTTTAAAGAAGGAGCTTCGAGCTCCAGATTTGAACTGACGCCAAGACCTCAGTTTAGATTCCATATATAGTAAAGTACGTCTAGTTTTAGCGTGTTTTTTGGGCGGTCAAAGGAATATTAAAAACTTGTGGCTGAAGTCAAGTTGAACTGGAATTGTCAATCGGTAGTCCGTGCACCAATAAGTAAGTAAAGAATGAGGACTCTGTCTATTTAATTTATAAAGAAAAGAAGCTATTTATACATGAGGTAGGTGTCTGAAATAGGAAAGGGAGGGAGGGTATATAACTAAAATGGGGGTAGTAGTACACCCGGAATGAGAACAAGGATAGGGTAATAGGCTAAATCCAACCTGAATTGACACACCCCCCTAGCTTTGAGCCCTTATAAGTCAAAGCTGTATCACGGGTCTTGGCATGGTGTTAAGTCAAAAATACCCTATATCTTCTTGCTTGCCTTGGTTAATTCAGATCCTATCCTTAGTATTAACTAAATTCAATTAATAAACGAATGTCTTGTGCTTCTACCTTAGCAGAGCTTTTATTAAGCCGTCTGCTACTATTACTGCAGTAGGCGTCCAATGTGAGGTGATAAGCTCCGCACCACTCAGCCACACAAACCCACAAAAGGTAAACGAGTGACTGGCTTGATGCCAGACACGGCTGTGCGGAACAATACATATAGGCGAGGTGACTTCGTCACCTGACATCCAATTAATCTTAATTTAATCGTCACGTCCTTCTTAACGTAACCAGTGGTGGTATATATTGACGTGTTAGAGCTTCGTAGATAGCTCTGGTCCGTCCTTTATAAGTAGTCGAATTGTCTATAGATTGTTATAATTAATCGTTTACCTATTATTTAAGGTTAATCTAATTTCTTTAAAGAAGCGACTCTACTAGATTAATTCTGTTCCTGTATGCAATAAAGCTATAAGCTCTGCCTTAGTGCTTAACTTTATTACTAATATCTGCTTAGTAGAGCGCTAGTTAATTAGTCCCCTAAATAGGGTAAACAGATATCCTTCCATACTACGTCTACTTGTTAAGTCGTCTCCAAACGCTACATCGCTTGCTCCCGTAAAGACTTAACTCCCTATATTATATCCTAAGTATTTAATCGCGAGGGTCCTTTTCTGATATAGATAGGCGATTGCTTAATAAGCTGCGGCGTTATATAGGGGTAAGGGATTTTATAGGAACTCCGATAGCTTACTTAAAGCTCTTGCTGCATTAGGTCTTATAATACAGGTCGCATAAAGGAGTAAGCCGATTATCCTCTGGTAGACGTAAATGTCTTATTTTAAAGCTTCCTCCAGATTTAGTAGAAGCTTATTGGTGTTTATAGGTGTACTAACTAAGCGCATATTAGTTAAATAAAAGTTATTGGCGATCTTCTTAATATAGGAGTCTTAATAGAGCTATAGCTTCTTCTAACTCCTATTTCTTAAGACTTAAATTCCTAGGAACTAGGACAGTTTACCTAGGTCCTTTATCTTTTATCTCTTTATAAGCGCATTCTTAAAGCTTAAAAGCTTAAACTAGTTCCCCTTAGTACTTGCGGCATAGATATTATCCATATAGAAGAACACGATTAGCCGATTATTATAGTAGAGATATAGCTCTTCGCTAATAGGCTTTAACCCTAATTTAGTTAGTTCCTAACTTAAGTTATTATACTAAAGATATAGCAATTATTAAAGTCTATAGAGAGCTCTATGTAGAAGTAGATATTTGCCCTTAATAGTAAATCCATTAGGATACTTAATATAGACTATTTTGTTAATTAAGCTGTTCGCAAACATGTTAATAGCGTCGCCCTACTAAATATCTAAATTAAATACTGCGATAACTGCTACGAGAGCCCTAAAGACCTTAGCTACTAGAGTTGCCGCATAGGTGTCCTTATAGATTAACTCTTATAGATCGTCTCTTACACAGAGTTATACTTTAAACTTTGTTAGATATCCATTAATATCTATTTTATAGGTAAATCTTTAGGTTATAGGCATCGTTTTAACTAATAGAGTCTTATTTACAACCTTAAATATTCTACAACCGTCTAGGTCTATATATTCTTTTATAGCAGTAGTAAGAAACTCTTCCCTATACTAGTGTTTTATAAGCTCCTTCTAGTTCTTAGGTAGAGGTAGTAGCTTATTACAATGGATTTTCCTATAATATTTTAGGCCTATATAAAAGGCTACCCGAAGTATTTTAAAGCCATCTACCTCCTTAAGGTAAGTCAAATAAGCTATATATCGTTTAGGTAGCCTCCTTAATCGTTTACCTTTTATAATATTATCTTCTTTAACAGCTACGCCGTTATCCTATAAGTCGTCCTCTATAGGTACGTATTTGTAATGCGGTTGTTAATAAGTAGAGTAAGCTAAGGAGCTTAAGGATTCTTTAATAGGAATTAATTAAGATTCTAGCGTCTTATCTAGGGTAGGTAGGAAATCGTCCTTTAAGGTTTATAAGCTTACTACGTTATTATCTTAATTGGTCGCTTAGTCTTAATTTCTACTAAAATCTACCTATTAATTTTTACCGTTATCTATTTAAATCTTATTTAAAGTCTCGTTATCTTTATCTGACGTTTTATTAAGCTCTTCCTAAAGCGTCCTATTAACTTATAATATATTAATTACTTCTAAAATTTAATTAGCGCGTTTATGGAGCAGATTTATAAGATTTAGCTAACTATTATTGTAAGCTTTGCAGTGCGAAGAATTGAATGAATGACTTGATTGTGAATGTAGCTCTAGAGGCTCTATATATACACGAAGAAGGTAGAAGTGATGGGGTAATAGATAGCTGAAATAGGAACGGTAATCTGCCACCGATATTGATCTGCGACTAATATATTGGGTGGTGTTAACGCCGTCTTGGAGCCTTCCAAGCGGTGATCTTATGTCTTAGCGCAGTATCGGTAGTCGGTTACACACCCCCCTAGATTTAACGGTGTAGTTAAAGCTGTAGAATATAAAATAAGGGCAGAAGCTATACCGAAATAGGAAATTTAGATATAATTTAAGAGTAGTAAAGGGTAGGGTAAGAATGGCATATTGCGAATATTACAAATATTGCGGATATCACGGACATTACGGATATTGTAAATATTGCGAAGGTGCTAGTTGCTAGATAGAACAGTAATCTGATGTTAAATATCCACTAAATTTAACTGCTTTATTTATGCCTCGTGCTTTTAACGGGGTAAGATCTTGGTAAGGCCGTTGGTAGGCATCTTGTCTGTAGGGACCTATTAAACGTTGATCTTTTTGTCTTGGACTTCCTGTCTTAGCTAGTGCTGATGGACGTCGATATGTCGAAGCTTAGTATTAA
>Ga0307515_10004643_pt1 | contig 28194 bp, 10 predicted proteins | sample 17_EM_MG_FD_194513 | JGI IMG/M metagenome (GOLD analysis project Ga0307515, IMG submission 194513) | Populus trichocarpa ectomycorrhiza microbial communities from riparian zone in the Pacific Northwest, United States - 17_EM | ecosystem: Host-associated > Plants > Roots > Unclassified | place... | reverse complement strand
TCCGGTGGTGTGATGCGCTCGGTGGTGGAACACGTTAGTCTGTCTTTATCCGTAATGGCTAACGATATATAATAAAGCTAAACAGCTCTTCTAGCCTGCGCTTCCTAGTACCTATAATATACTAACTATAAACAAATTAAGTCCCTACCTAGTAATATCAGGTCCTTTAAATTAAGAAAGATAATTATCTTTGGGATCTAGTAGGGAGTTGGCGTATATTAGATTCCCTACTTAGCGGATATAGCGGTATACGCGCGGTCTATAATAAAGTATAAGCTCTTAAAAGACTTCTTGCTTCCTTACTTAACGTATTCTCTAATAATTAATAGATCTGGCCGGTTAATTAATATCCGCACTATATTAATATTCTTTTAAAAGCCCGCAAACTCTTAAATAATCTTAAACGTTATATTATTAAGCATTGCAGTATAAGTAAACTAAGGCCTTCATCCTAATAACGACTACACTTTCTATAGCTATATATACGAACTCCAGAACGAACCCCCCTAATTAGCTATAAGATGCACCTTATTAATCACTACTAAGCCAATATACGCGCAAAAGGTAGGGTTAGTAAGGGTTTTATAGAACCTTTTACTAACTAATAGCTCTGGCGATATTAAAATATAGGTATATACTCTAATGCGGATTTCCTGTAAAAGATGTACGGATATTGTCTTGGCGTATATATAAACCAGCCTTATTCTAAAAAGCTCCTTAATCTTTACCTTCTGCTCCGTACTAATTGTATTAAGTGGTAAGATAATAATTACCACTAAGGCCTAAAGAAGACATGGCATTGCTTATATTATTATACTCTTACTAAATAAGGTTCTTGCAATAAGTATTATATCTTTTTCCTTAAACAGTAGCCACCTAAGGGCTTTAAGCTACTCCGCACGTCCGTGATACGGATATAAAAAAGCAATAGCCTTATTAATCTTACTTAGCTGCTAGGCCTTACTCTCTCCGCAAAGCGCAAAAAGCTAATCTTAAAGGTCCTATAGCTGTTGCTCCTAGTCTATTCTATAACCCCTCTAAGTATAATTATCCAACACCTAATACGGCCGCTGCTGTTCTAGCACCTTATTTAATTTCTTCCCTCTCCGCCTAGCGGGTTTCGGTGGCGGCATATAGTAGATTTACTTAGATATCCGTAACTTAGTAGTTAGCGCGCGATAAGGTTTTAGTAGGCGTTATACACCTATAACACGGACGCTATATATCCGCCAGGCTATAATAGGGTTTTTAGGGTGGCTATTATAGATCTATGTGGGTTTTATATATATTAGCTAGTGTTTAATAAAGTTATATATAGTTCCGGGATTTCTAAGAACGCGTTTTTTTTTTAACGAAAATAATTATATAACCTAAAAATACCTAAGTAATAAAAATAATATATTCTAAAAGCTTAGGTTCTGTTATATAATTAATAAACTTTAGGAAATAATATAAAATATTAGTGTTAAGTTATTTCAATATCCGCAACCTCCGCAACGCGGATATTGTTGGGTTTGCCTATACGGAGGTCGGTAACCAAAGTTTTTGCACCTTCCTAATTAGGAAGTTTGGCTCACCGCCCGCTGACCGCTGGCGGCAGAATACTTCTACAGCCTCTCTGCCACTCTAAAATTGCTAGTAAGGACTCTCTAAGCTTGAATCTTACTGTACCAACTATGGTTTTCCATCAGCTCGCGACTAGGGCTTAGGCCCTGGCCATGAAAGCTATAGGAGCCACCCTCGAGCACATCCAGAGCGTTACCTTGATTAAACAACGCGCCCTCCAGTATTTGTTTACAAAAGCTATTAATTATAGCTGGAATCCTACTACAAATCCTCTTATTATTAATAGCTATATTGTTAACGGCCCACGTCCTAGTAGAAAGCCTAAAGTTACCCACGAGTTCAAACAACAAATCCTTAAGAAAGTCACCTCCGATCAATATGGGCGAGAGAAGTCCTGCGCTTATATCGCTGCCGAATGCGGCTACTCTACCCAAACTGTTTGGCGAGTTCTGCGACGTTATAAATACCGAAAAACAAAGCCTATAAAGAAGCCTTGTCTTATAAAAGCTATAAAGGAAGCTCGCTATTAGTTTGCCCTGCGATATAAGGATTAGATGATTAAGGATTAGAAGAATATTATATAGAGCGATAAGACGGGCGTTGTTCTACACTATAGAAGAGGCGGCTATAAACTCTGGCGCTTGGCTTAGGAAAAGGTCAATAAGTTAGCTATTCGTCCTCGATTTAAGAGGGCTAATAAATTTATATTTTAGGGCGCCTTTTCGTATAATCGGAAGTCGCTATGCCTAATCTGGAAGCCCAAGACTGTAGAGGAGAAGAAGGCGTTAAAGCTGGAGCTTTAAAAGATTAACAAGGCAATAGAGCCAGAGCTTTATTAGGCGTAGGAGCTCACTACTAGTTTAAGACAACTAGGCCTCCGCAATAAGCCGGGTAGGAAACCTTAGTTTTAAATAAGTAAGGAAAACGGCGCTATTAAACATACAGCTAAGAAAGGTGGTATTAATTGGTATCGCTACCTTACTAAGTGCCTTCTTCCAGTCCTTATTCCCTTCGCAATTAAGTGCCAGATTAATCGCCTAGATACGATTATCTAAGAGGATAAAGCTCCCGCTTATTTATCAAAGCACTAGCAGATCTACTTTAACGCAGCAGGCCTCCAGCGTCTGCTTTAGCTAGGCAATTTACCTAATCTAAATATAATTAAGCCATGCTGGTACTACCTCAAACGAGTTACTACAAAGAAGGGTGCACCGAAGAATCGAGCAGAAGCTGAGCGAGTTTGGCAGAAGGCATAGGACGAGCTTAAACAGTGGCGGATTCAAGCTTGGATAGAGCGAATTCCACGTTATATTCAAGAGGTTATTCGCTGCGGAGGAGGCAACAAATATCGCAAGGGTGCTGCTAATGATGCAAGAGATTGGAAGGCGCTTAAACAGATGGATCGATATCGCAGCCAAGTAATTAATTATATGCAACAGCAGGTGCTTTTAAGCCTTAATCGTGTTAATCCGAATAAGCCTCCACTTAGGAAGCCTCAGCCACCAGAGCTTCCGCAGCGTATACAAATGGGACCTCATCTACCGAACGCCTTAATGGATATCGAGCCTCTACACCAAATTCACACCCCAAAGCTTCGCCGCCGCCAACGGGCCATATGGGCACCTAACCAGCCTCGCCCTCAGCCAACAGCTATCTCTAAGCCTCCTCCATTTAAGCCTCCTCCATTTAAGCCTCTACCACCTATTAAGCCTCCTCCACCGCAGCCTCAATTAATTCAGAACCGACCGGATACAAAGGGCAGAAACTCAAAAAAGGCAGCGTTCAAAGTCAGCTTTATAGAGCCTCAAGTTCAGCAGCAGCCGGAGCGGCAGCAGGAGGAAGTTCAACACCACAAAGTAGATACCAGGTGGAATACAATTAATCAGCCGACGAGGAAGTGGGTAAGGAAGAAGGGCTCTACTGCTGCCTCTAATAAGACTGTAGATAAGAGCAGAAGCTCTACTAACAGGTCAATTGACGTTAGATTAAGCTCTATTGACGTAGATTTAAGCTTTGCGGAGCCTCCTGCAGAGCCTCCGCCAGAGCCTCTACACCAAAGCTCTATACAGAAGATCTCGAAGAAGGCAGAAAGACGGCAGCGAATTGAGCATGTAGAGGACTCTGCTTAACCAGTGGGGGACGTTTCTAAGCCTCCGCAGAGCCGAAAGCTACGCCTGCGCAAAGCTAAACACCTTCTAAATAGTTAGCTTATTGATTAGTCAATCAAATCTATATATATTGCCTTTCGTTCGAAGCTTTAAGTACAATTTTAATGCAGCTAGGGTTGAACTTCATGTTCTGCCGGTAGGCGGTGAGCCAAACTTCCTAATTAGGAAGGTGCAAAAACTTTGGTTACTGACCTCCGTAGGTGTTGCGGAACACGCTTAGACGTGATTCTGGTGGTTTCGCACAAACGTAGTTAGTTAGCTTGCGGACCGATTGAAAATCCTTATCTCAGTCCTAGACGATCAGCCAATTATAAGCTGCTTACATAACAGATTAATCATCTTATGTTGTTGTCGTCTGGTATATGGTTCGGAAATTTGTTAGTCCCTCGCGCCAATTTATATGTAATTCTTATATAAACTTACGCGCCATACTAAATTTTTAGTTATTAATTAACAACGAACTAATACCTTTATAAACAATCGGCTAACGTTATATTCTAGAACTTTATAAGGCAATTCTAACGCTGCCAAAATTATTGCGAACGGCCTAGTGGTTACTACTATATTTTACCTTAAATAAGTAAGTCTTCCCTTTAAAGCTCCGCCTAAAACCCTACTGCTATTAATTAATAACAAACTAACGCCTTTATAGATAATTAGCCAACGTTATATTCTAGAGTTTTATAAGGTAATTCTAACGCTACTAAAATTATTATAAACGGCCTAGTGGTTACCGCTACATTTTGCCTTAAATATTACCGCTAAAACAGTAAATATTTAGCTAGAGCTATTAACCATTACTAATCCTTAACGTTTAACCTCCTATATTAATATTTATAGTAGATAAACACCTAAATAGCTAATATATTATATCTAGATTAATTCTGTGCCTTATTACCTACTTTATTACTCCTCTGCTACCTATACCACCCAAATATTAACCTGCGAACCCTCTACCGACTCTATGTTTACTAATAAGCTATATACCGCCGTTTAGTATAAAGAAACGCTTAAAGGCCTTAATAAGAAAGCTAAAAGTTAGATATACGCCTAGTACAGTACGCAACTGTCCTCGTACTATTAGCGAGGTAGTAGATAATACTATTGGTGCAGTAAACGTCTTTAAAAAGCAACGCACTAATGATAAGGCGTCTTAGTCACTAGTAGCAGATGGTAAAGCTCCTTAGTCACTGCGGATAGATTTATAAATATCTTAACTCTCTACTAGCTTGGCCAGCTAGGATATACCTTAACTCTCTATTAGCTTAGCCAGCTAGGATACACCTTAACTTTTTACTAGCTTGGCTAGCTAGGATATACCTTAACTCTTTACTAGCTTGGCCTGTTAGAATATACTAAAAATGCGAGTAGCTAGAGCTTAGAGAAAAATCCAAGATAAGAAAAAGCCCAATATAATAACTTAAGCACGAGATAACGCAATTTAGGGTACTATATCACTGCTATACGGCGACGAATTCTATGTAAAAAATGAGTAGGTAACTTGTATTCGGAGGCTAATCTATAATCGCATTAATATTATCCTTATTACACAAACCGGCTTTAGTAAAAGCCTTATTATATAAGTAATTTTAATCCTTTATAAAAATACTATATCGCTAATATTTCTTCCTCTAAACAAGATTGCAAAAGAATAAGTTTAAAAGGTTAATTAGATTAGTGGTAATGCGCTACTCCTTAACGCTAACGTTAAGGATATAGATAAAGCGCTTAAGAATGCAAGAGCCGGCCTATATACTTATATCTTTATTAGTCCTAAGCTTGCTAGTATACCATCTTTTTAAGATCTGCTTAAAAACCCTAAGTTTAAGAAGTAATTGGCCTTGGTTACTGTTAATAAAGCTTATCTTATTATATAATAGGGTAAGAAGTTTCGCCCTAAGTATGCGCAGCTATATTATATACGTAATCTAATTAGAAGCTCGGTTCCGTGGTTTGCCTATTCTGCAACTTTTAATCCAAAAACATTAGAAACGGTAAAAAAGTCCTTAGGCTTTAATAACACCAATATATACCTTAAGCAGACTTCTATTTCCCGCAGGGAGCTTATCTTTTGTTTTAGCTAGATACTAAAGAATATAATTACTAAATATACCTTACTCCGCTTCCTTCTTAATAAGGCTATTAATTCTCTAACTATTAAAATATATATTAATCCTGCCGTCTTTTAGGGAGGGAGCTGCTTAGCTACTCTATATAAGATTCTAAAGACTATTATATTCTTTAATACTAGAGTCTAAGTTATAGAGGCGTATAGAAGTATATCTAAGTACCTATAGTAGCTATATCTAGCTTAATATACTAAGAATATCACCCGCTTAATTATAGCCGTATTCTATTAAACAACCTTATTATTTAGCAAGAAGTTAATACTGGATGAGTTTAGGAAACTAGTAGAATCTTTTAAGATTTGAATTATTTTTGCTATAGAGGCTATTAGGATTAGTATTAATCTTCTAGATATCCGTAGAGTGGTTATATATATAATACCGGCGCCTAAATAATATTTCTCTTTTCTTCTATAGCGTGGTGGTTGAGCTAGTTGCGATAGTAGAAGGGCTAAAGTAATCTTTTTATTTAAATACTGGTGCTTTAGCGAACGAGACCTACTCCTATAGCTAAAGCCGAAGGCAGTACACCGTTTAAATTCTTGCCAACAGTAACAGTCTTACGCACTATTATCCCACCCCTCTTCTACCTCTTAGCTATTACCATTACGCGGATCCCGATTACCGTTAGTTAATTCTATAAACTTAGATGACTTATTAGCTAGCGACACCACCTAGTTAAAGTAGGGAGGTAAAAAGGAAGACAAGCAGAAGCGTATAAAGATAAGAGATGAGTTTTTCCAGCTATATAACGATTACGAGTGTATTAAGGAAACACTATATAAGTATTTCGCCAAGCCTAACGCTTTAATTGCTGCTAATACCGATAAAGGCTCCTGCTATAGTTACTATAATAACTCCCTTTAGTTAAGAACGCCTAAACGTAAAATATATAATAAGAAGGGGGCAAATCTAGATGCCAAAAAGAATTATATCCTTAAGAGACTTTAGACGTAGACTTAGACATTAGCAGTACCTACAGCTATTGGTAGATCTGCTCTATTTCTAATATATTATACTATTACCATTCTATATACTATGCTATATTAAATAGCATATTAATTCCACCTAATTACTATACGCGAATACCTTAATAACTATATAAACGAATAGGAGCACGCAGATCTACTATCTAAAAGTCTATAGTAGGAGCTACGTGCGGCCGGTCTTAAATATAATTATATACTACACCCTTCTTTATAGGGTATAGATGCGATATTTAGGATTTCTAGTATTAATCTGACGCTAAGCTAGAGTTAAACTTTATTAATTAACTCCCTGTTTAATGCTGCCATATCTACTACTACCACTAGTTAAGCTATATTAGTTGCTACTATATCCGCTATATAACCGCGACTCTTTTTAAGCCTACCCCCGCGCCAATCTCTTCTGCGTAATACTTAGGTACTATCGCCTGTAAGATATAGCCTATTAAGCTTGCGAAGCCTAAATATGTAATATATTTAGAATACACTAAATATAAGGAAGAGAAAGAGGTTTTAGTTATTATCGCGGTTATAAAGGGAAGGTAAGTTATTGCTATTCTGATAATATTTTTATACCCTATATATTCCGCTAAGCCCTATTACTAATAAGCTATTTAATATATATATAGTAGTATATAGGGAGCTTTGGCTTTATAACTGGATTAATATTACTACTATTATAGGCAGTATAGAAGGGCAAAGCCTGACACTAAAAGATAATACTTAATTAAGTATTGTAAATAAAAGAACGGAATAACTTAAGTTATACTAGAGAAGTTGTTAATTAATAGAGGGTAGAGGAGAAGTTATATTAAGGTAAGGTAAGGTTAAAACCTAAACTCCTTCTAAAATATATATAACCCTAAGTCTTATATACGTAATAAGAAAACGAACTAAAATAACTAAGGGGTATTTAATACCACTATATTACCTCCCCTACCTAAAACGTTATCCCCTAACGTTTCCTTATATCTCCCGAAGTAGGTAATAGATGCCCTAAAAAAGAAGACATCCTAACGCCTAATACTCCTCTAACTTATTAAAAGCTACCTATACTCCCTCCTTAATTATTACCTCCGCTTCTTCCGTATTATCCTTATCTACTATACCTTTTACTTTAAGTCCTGTACTCCTATTATCCTACGTATTAATATCTCTAGCTTAGAGGTTTAAAGACACTCTTTCTCTAATAGTATGCATTTCTACTTACATTTTCTTTTATAAGGGAGATTGTAGAATACTGGAGTTAATTACCTACTCTCCTAAAGCAGCACCCCTTTCTAAAATTGGTGAAGGCGTTAGGCGGTATAATGCTGTTAGTTTATTAGTGTCTTCTAAGGTACTAATAACTGTTAATAATTGTTTAGGGGCAGTATCCCAGAGGCTATCTCCCTTAGGCTTACTTAGATCCTTTAGTTCACGGTTAATCCCTATAGGCACTACTTCGTCATTAAAGATATTAGGACTAAGGTTTAGAGCAGTAGTCCTAGCGCCTTAAGGCGTAATAGCCCCATCCTCGCCTTTAGTATAGCCTTTAGAACCATGCTTGGTTAATAGAGGAGCGTTAAAAGTTATACCCTCGTTTTCTAGATCTAAACTTGGGTCTTTAAGGTATTCTAAATTATCTGCGGGACGCCTATAGCCTTATTCTTTTACTAAAAAGTAAGACCTTACCCTAAATACCTCTTGTTTAAATTCCTTAAGCTCTTTAAAACTGTTATAAATAGCCTTAGCAATACGCGCCCTATGTCTTTCCTAAAATGCTTTATATTTATTATTTAAGGTAGGATCTAGAATTACCCGCTATTCTGCCCTTACTTAAGGATTATCCTATAAAAGTTTTTCAACCAAAGTATTTAAAAGGGCACTCTTTGCCTACAGTTGTATATAGGCCGGGAATTTATATAGAGGAATGCTAATAATAGGTTCGCCAGTAGGAGTTAAAACTAGGGGAAGACTAGTTAGATTCATCTATATAACCTCCTACTAGCTCTTAAGCCTAGGGATTTCTAATTTCCTAGTGTTTAGCAGGATTGCGATTAAGTCTAGAGTAATAATTAAGCGGCTTAATATTGCTTAAGATGCTCCTTATACAACAGTAGCTTTTATAAACCGTACTTCTCTAGTTTTTAACGCAATGGGCATCTAGTTAAGCTTAAACCTCTTAGCATTAGCCCTAGTCTAGGCCGTCTCTATATTCTTAATACGCCCCCTACTATTAAGTTCTCCGCGCTCTTAAAGTAAATCTATCTATTCCGGTATGTACTAATGCATTCTAGGTAGGAGTTCTGCATAAGACTAACTCCCCTCCTTAACTAAGGAAACATAAGAATAAAGCCAACTGTCTCTAGAATTTGGCCCTCCTTCGTATACCTAGAGAAGATTAATTTCCAAGTTCTATTTTTTAGGAAGATGGCTATTAAGAAACTGGAGCGCGTAGCTTAGATATGTAATAAAACAAGTAGCATTATTAGTGCGTAAAGCCATAGTGTGTTTATAGTGCTCTAGATCTATACAAACTACCTATTATAGTAAGGAATAATATATAGTCTAGAGGATACCATCTTTCTCTTCCCTAGCAGTCTTTTGTAAATAGTATGCGTACATATTAAACTCTTCCTTAAAAATGCCTAGAATTCCAATATCTTCCCACTATTTAAATAAATCGGCGTAGTGGATTCCGAGTAGGTCCTATTTAAGTTCCCCTTTTAAGCCTAATATAAGCTTTCTTAATCCTACGCGGTCTACTAGATAATTGCTAGGCTATATAGCAGAATAAGCGTAAATTCTAAGGTTATTATTTGTATGCTTTAGGCGATTATTCTTTTTAAACTAGAAATAGGAGCTTTTAGCTATAAATTAGTAGAAAAAACGCTAGCATCCAATCCTAATAACCCTACTATTTTCTAAAGATGTATCCGGTATAATACGCGGACTTCTATTCTATTTTCTTACCAGGCTGTAATAAATTAGTATAAAATAGAAAAGATACCGTCTTCTAGCTCTTTCTTAGAATTAAGGGCCTTAATTAATTTAGCTAGTGTTTTAGAATAACACAAGCATTTTATTTTCCGCTTTAGCCGTGCTTTTACAATAATTACCTCTCCTTTAGCAATTATTATTGCTTTTCCCTTTCGCTTATTAGCTCTACCAGAAGCCAGAGGCTCTATAGGTCCTATCTTTAGCTTCTTTCTTAGGGATTTCTTGGAAGCTTTTTTAGCCCTATGTTTCTATGGGGAGCCGGCGATAAGGTTATCCTCTAAAGACGTAGATTTATTAGATTCGGAGTCTTCTCCTTATACTTTAGGTACCTTACCTCTAAATAGAAACGAGCTACGCAGCATTCTTGCGTTTAAGCCTTTAACCTTCTTAAAAGGTAACAGTAGAGGTACCGGAGCAACTAGCTCTGGTATAGATTCCTCTTTAGTTTTAACAGTTAAGGCTAGCACTAAAAGCTTATAGCCTTAGCTTAGATAATAAATGAGCTTCCATTTCTTAATTAACTCCTTATTAACTACTAATCCAAATTTATAGGCGGTAAGAAAGTCTAAGGGTGTTGGGTATAGGGTCCTTAAGATCCTAGCCTTTAAGAGTTCTAGGCGGCTTAGTATTGTATTATTAATTATTTTTAACGTATCTTTCCTGGAGATCTAACTTCTTTTTACCTAATTAATAAAGATACGGATGCTTTTTAGTGCGTAATATATATAGAAGAGCTTGTAGGGACCTTCCAAAAGTTTATCTCCCTACTTCTTCTTAATTGTATTTTGCACCGCCTTAATCTTATTAATCTTATAGGTAATCTTAGAGAGCTTTCTAATGTCCGCAAAGGCGTTTTCCCAATCTTTATTTCCTAAATTTCCCTTAAGCTTATTATCCTTCTTAATCTTAACTATCGCATTTTTCGCAGCCTTAACTATATTATGCTCCTAGTTTATAATAGCCTATATTAAACTATAATAGATATTTACGCGCTAATCGACTAGGTGGCTTTAGGTGGCCCTAAGGATAACCTCTATTATTTACGCCTTTCCTTAGTATGCGAGGGCTATTGACTAGATAGTAGAAGGCAGAGGCGTAGGAGGTAAAGGCATAGGAGGCAGAGGCGGCGGCTTTCCTTTTAAGCAGAGTTCCATAGTTCTAGATATTTTTATAGTAATATTTTGTGTGCGTAACGGGCGTATAGGTGGTATTTTAAGATAAGAGTTATAATAGTATCTTTTTAACGTAAGAGAAAAGTAAATAGGCGCGTATAACTAAATAAGATAAAATAACAAGAAATTAAAATAAAGGCCTTATAGTATTTTCTAGAAAAAGGTAAATTAAAAAGGACTATTACGTGAATTGTTAATATGTTGAGGAACTTTAACCGGCGGTTAAAGTTGTTTAATTGGTTAGATTTTCCTTACTAAGACTTTTCTATAATAATAACATTAGTTAGTACTAAAAATTAACTTTAACCTCCAATATGCTTAACTAAGGTTTCTTAAAGTAAGTAGCTCTTCTCTTAACTTAAAAGGAAATAAAAATGCTAAATTAAAAATTATAGAGCATAAAAATGTAAAATACTTATAAGAGATAGTTACTGGTAATAAAGATAAAAGGAAGAAGACTACACATAAAGTTATTCTCTATAAAAGCAGTTATTAAGACTAAGGATTTAGAACCAGCTTTAAAGAAGTAAACTCTTTTTCTAATTACTTATGGCAGTGGGGTAGGAGTGCGATAAAAGACTCTTAGTCTTTAAGAGTGCTAGCTATTATAGTGCCGAGTATTCCTTAGATAAGCCTTACTTGTAGTTACTTTACGCGTTCGTTATAGAGATGAAGAGAAGAAAGAGAAAGAGTTACTGCTTATAGTAATAGGTATCCTAAGTAACAGCTTGCCTACAGAAGGATCTTTATAGAAGACCGTCTCTTAATAGAGCTATAATCCTTAAGACGTAATAAGATTATAATGTAATTAGAAAGGAGGAACGTATATAAAGGACAGGTAGAATTAACTGTAATTGTAACATAATCTTAGTTAATTACCGTTTATAAAGGCTTTCTCTCTTACTTTTTTCTTTCTGCTTTCTTTCCTTAAAAGGGTTTAATTAAGCTTAGCTTATACAATCCTTATACTAATAGAGCAGTACGGCGTTATACTAGTATAGCAGGAAACTAGCTATTTGTCTTTTAGGAAGCTTAAAGAAACTCTTTTAATAAGTAGTAGCAATTAAGTTGCTTAAACGAGAGGGCAGGAGAACTTTTATAGACGAGAACTCGGCTAATTCTTCCCAGAGATCACCTTTTCTCTACCTACGCTACGGCCTCCTCCTTAGGTGCCTCCTCTTCTGCGGGGACCTCTTCTATATTATGTTGCTTTTATTTATACAGCCTTTTAGTCTAACTTCTTTAAGATCTTATATAAGGAACCGTTTCAACCTATTCCTATACAGATTGCCTCTTATTTTAGTATTATTAAGTTTATAGAACCCTTTTTCTAATGCCATTTTAATCCGGAAGGGACCCTGCTATTTTAGCTATAGCTTTTGCTACTGCAATATATCTTTTGCCTTTTTTGTATCCTATACTAGCATAAGCCCCCTAGACTTAAGCTTACCCTTATAGGTATTCTTTATTAGCTAGATAATAGCAGCGCATCCTCTCCTAAGCTTCTTCGTTATTTATCTCTTATTACTTAAACTATTTTATTCTTAGAATAATTAACTCTTCTATTGTTTTTACCTTATTCTATAGGAGTGTCTACTATATAGGAAGGCAGAGCTTAATTAGGGGTATATATTCTTATCCACAGAGCATTTAAGCCGGTGTTATTCCCGTTATTACCTTAACTATTATTTAGTCAGCCTAAAGCGCTTTCATCAGATTCTACACCTAATCACCTCTGTACTTCGCTAACGCTACTACTAGAGGCTAATGTTATCTCTTAACTAGGCCTTGTCCTTATAGATAGTAGGCTAATGTAACTACTTAATAAATCCTATATATTTCTGCGAGAATAGTAACTATATTCTTATTCTCTAGTCCTCCGTTAACAGAGAGTTATTTAAATACTCCCTATCTTAGATAACCTCTTCTCACAAAAATTTCGCTACTGCTTTAGATGTTGCATTTATTAGAGCTCTTACCTCTAGCTAGCCTAAAAGGTACTCTCTAGCTACTACCAGATACTGCTTTCCTAATTTAGCCGTTGGCGTATAGATAATATCTATTAAGGCCTATTTCTAAAGGGTAGCCGTCTAAGTTAGATATAAGGCTTCCTCCGTAGAGGTAGTGGAGAAAGCAGTAAAAGCTGTAGTGGAAGTTAAGGAAGAGGAGTAGATTTAAGAATCTCGTTAAGAATATTATTAAAGTTAAACTAAGTATCTGATATTTTGATAAGCTTATAGGTAAAGCTGTAGGTTAATTAAATCTAGCTGCTTTTTAAAAGGGAAGGTAATATATAAACACTAATCTAATTATAGTAGTAAATAATAGAGAGCTAGTATAGAAGGGCAAAGCCCGATACTAAAAGATAATACTTAATTAAGTATTATAAGGGAAATAGGACTAGATAAGTCACGCTAAAAAGGTAGAAGAATAACTAGAGGGTAAGTTGGATTTTTTTTAGGATAAGGTTAAAGCCTAGGTTGCTTCTATAATATATATAACCCTAAGCCCCCCGTACGTAATATGAAATAAACTAAAATAACTAAGGAGCGTCCTATACCACTATATTACTACCCCTACCTAAAACGTTGTCCCCTAACGTTTCTTTATAGACCCTATTTAGTAGGTAAAAAACGCTTAAGGATAGAAAAAAACAACCTAATACCTAGTACACCTTTAACTCCTCCAAAGCTGCCTACACCCCTTCCCTATTTATCGCCTCTATTCTATACTATTTACGCCTTCCGCCTTAAGCTCTATATTTATATTATTCTATATATTAATAACACTAACCTAGAGTTTTAAAGACACCTTTTTACGGACAGTATTTATTTCCGCTTGTATTGTCTTCCATATAGAAGGTTAGAGAATACTAGAATTAATTATCTATTCTTCCGAAGCAGTACCCTTTTTTAAAATTGGTAAAGGCGTTAGGCGGTATAATACTGCTAGCTTATTAATATTCTCTAAAGCATTAACAAATGCCAGCAAATGTTTAGAAGTAGCATTTTGGAAGCTATCTTCTTTAAGCTTATTTATATTCTTTAGCTCCTAGTTAATTTCTATAGGCGCTACCTTATTATTAAATATATTAGGACTAAGGTTTAGCGCAGTAGTCCTAGCGCCCTAAGGCGTAACAGCCCTAGCCTTGCCTTTAGAATAGCCTTTAGAACTATAATTAGTTAGTAGGGGAGCGCAAGAAGTTATACTAGCTAGGTTATATTTATATTCTAGATCTAAAACCAAGTCTTTAGGATATTCTAAGTTATCTACAGAACGCTTACGCCCTTATTCTTTTGCCAAAAAGTAAGATTTTACCCTAAATACCTTTCGTTTAAATTCCTCTAGCTCTCTAAAGCTCTTATAAATAGCCTTAGCAATATGCGTCCTATATCTTTCCTAAAATACTTTATATTTATTATTTAATAAAGGATCTAGGATTAACTGTTGCTCTTTTCTTACTTAAGGGTTGTCCTATAAAAGTCTCCTAACTAAAGCATTTAAAACAGCGCTCTTTGCCTACAGCTATATATAGGCCGGAAACTTATATAAAGGAGCGTTAGAAATAGGTTCGCTAGTAGGGGTTAAAACTAGGGGAAAAGCGTCTAGATTTATTTATATAATAGCCTACTGGCTCTTAAGCTCAGGAATCTCTAATCTCTTAGTATTTAGTAGGATTGTAATTAAGTCTAGTATAATAATTAAGCGACTTAATGTTGCTTAAGAGGCTCCTTATGCAATAGTAGCTTTTATAAACTATACTTTATTAGTCCTTAACGCAATAGGCATCTAGTTAAGCTTAAACTTCTTAGTATTAGCTTTAGTCCAGGTAGTTTCCATATTCTTAATACGCCCTCTACTATTAAGTTCCCTACGTTCTTAAAGTAAGCCTACCTATTCCAGTATATACTAATATATGCCGAGTAGGAACTCTACGCAAGACTAACTCCCCTTATTAATTAAGAAGATATAAGAACAAAGCCAGCTTTCTCTAGAATTTGGCCCTTCTTTATGCACTCGCAGAAGGTTAATTTCTAAGTTCCGCTTTTTAGGGAGATGGCCACTAAGGAACTAGAGCGTATAGCTTGGATATATAATAAAACGAGTAGCGCCATTGGCGCATAAAGCCACTGTATGCCAGTAGTGCTCTAGATCTATTTAAACTGCCTACTATAGTAGAGAATAGCATATAGTCCGAAGGATACCGCTATTTTCCTCTCTAGCGGTCTTACGTAAATAATGCGTATATATATTAAACTCCTTTTTAAAAATATCTAGAATCCTAGTATCTTTCCACTATTTAAATAAATTAGCCTAGTAGATTCTAAGCAAGTCCCATTCTATTTCCCCTTTTGAGCCTAATATAAGCTTCCTTAACCCTATATAATCTACTTGATAATTACTAGGTCGCATAGTAGAATAAGCGTAAATCCTAAGACTATTGTTTATATACTTGGGACGACTATCCCTTTTAAACTAAAAATAAGAGCTTTTGGTTGTCCGGAGAATATTAATAGCATTATAGTTCTTAGAGACTAAGTAAATTCGCAAATATAAATTTATAGAGGAAGCACTGGCATCTAGTCCTAGCAATTCTACTATTTTCTAAAGATATATCCAGTATAGCGCGCGGACTTCTATTCTATTTTCTTACTAGGCTATAATAAACTATCGTAAGACGGAAGAGATACTGCCTTCTAGTTCTTTCTTTAAATTAAGAGCCTTTATTAATTTAACTAGCGTTTTAAAATAGCACGAGCATTTTATTTTTCGTTTCGGCCGTAGTTTCCTAATAATTACCTCTCTATTAGCTTTAGCAATTATAGCTACTTTTCCCTTTTATCTATTAGCTTTACTAGAAGCTAAAGGTTCCGTAAGTCCTATTTTTAGCTTCTTTCTAGGAGATTTCTTAAAAGCTTTTTTAGCCTTATGTTTCTGCAAGGAGCTAGTAACAAAGATATCCTCTAAAGACGTAGATTTATTAGATTTAGAGTCCTTTTTATTAGCTTTAGGAACCTTGCCTCTAAACAGAAACATACTATATAGCATCTTTACGTTTAAGCCTTTAACCTCTTTAAAAGGTACTAATAGAGGTCCTAGAGTAACTGGCTCTAATACAGATCCCTCTCCTTTAGCTTTAACGGTTGAGGCTAGCACTAAAAGCTTATAGCCCTAGCTTAGATAATAGGCGAGCCTCTATTTCTTAACTAGCTTCTTATTAACTTCTAGTCCGAATTTATAAGTATTAAGGAAATCTAAGGGTGTTGGGTATAGAGTCCTTAAGATCCCAGCCTTTAAGAGTTCTAGGCGGTTTAGCATTATATTATTAACTATCTTTAACGCATTCTCTCTGGCAATCTTACTTTTTTTAGCTTAATTAATAAGGATATAAATGCTTTTTAGTGCGTAATATGTGTAGAAGAGCTTATAGGGACCTTCTAAAAGTTCCTCTCCCTACTTCTTCTTAACTATATCCCGCACCGTCTTAATCTTATTAATCTTATAAGTAATCTTAGAAAGCTTCCTAATATCTATAAAGGTATTTTCCTACTCTTTACTTTCTAAGTTTCCTTTAAGCTCTCTATCCTTTTTAATCTTAATTATAGCATTTCTTACAGCCTTAACCACATTATGCTCCTAGTTTAAAATAACCTACATTAAACTATAATAGATATTTACGCGCTAATTAACCGGGTGGCTTTAGGTAGCTTTAAGGATAACCTCTATTATTTACGCCTTTCCTTGGTATACGAGGGCCATTAACTGGATAGTAGGAGGCGGAGGCGTAGGAGGCAGAGGCGGCGGCCTTCCTTTTAAGCGGAGTTCTATAGTTCTAGGCATTTTTATAGTGAAATTCCGCGTACGCAATAGGTAATTTAAAAAAAGGGTAATAATAGTGCTTCTTAACGTAAAGAAAGGTAAACGGGCGCGTATAATTAAATAAGATAGGGTAATAGGATAATAGGATAATAGGATAACAGGAAGTTAAAATAAAGATCTTATAGTATTTACCAAAAAGGTAAATTAAAATGGTTGTTATATGAAATCTTAAGATATTAAGGAACTTTGACCGCCGGTTAAAGTTATCTAATTAGTTAGATTTTCCTTACTAAGACATTTATATAATAATAACTTTAATATTAACTATTTTTTAAAAGAATAAACGAGACTTAGATAATGCTTAACTTTAACCTCCGGTATGCTTAACCAAGACTTCTTAAAGTAAAGTAGCTCTTCTCTTAACTTAAAAGGAAATAAAAATATTAATTTAAAAATTCTAGAACATAAAAATATAAAATACTTATAAGAGATAGTTATTGGTAATAAAGGTGGAAAGAAGAAGACCGCACGTGTAGTTATTCCTTATAAGAGTAGTTGTTAAAATAGAGGATTTAAAACCAGCTTTAAAGAGCCAAACTCTTTTCCTAATTCCTTATGCTAGTGGGATAAGGTAGGAGTATAGTAGAAGACTTTAATCCTTATAGTTGCTTTACGTATTTGTTATAGAGGTAAAGAGAAGAAAGTAAATAAGTTGCTGCTTATAGTGATAGGTATCCTAAGTGACAGCCTATTTATAGAAGAATCTTTATAGAAGACTGCCTTTTTAGTAGGGTTATGTAATTCTTAAGACGCGGTAAGATCGTGGTGCAGTTAGAAGAAAGAGATGCTGCTATAGCCTCCTCTTTAGGTGCTTCTTCTTCTGCAAAGACTTCTTCTATATTATAGTTACTTTCATTCGTACGGTCTTCTAGTTTAATCCCCTTGGGATCTTATATACGAAACCGTTTCGACCAATTCCTATATAGGGTGCCTCCTATTTTAGTGCTATTAAGGTCCTTAATTTTATAGAACCCTTTTTCTAATAACCTTTTAATCCGGAGGGGGCCCTACTATTTTAGCTGCAGCTTTTGCTATCGCGATATATCCTTTGCCTTCTTTATATCCTATACCAGCATAAGCTCTCTAGGCTTAAGCTTACTTTTACGGGTATTCTTTATCTTATTAAAGTATTCTTTATTAGCTAGATAATAGCCGCGTATAGAATACTAGAACTAGATAGGAAGTCTATAAAATTAGGTATTAAGTGTAGCTCTATTAAGTAAGGTATTAATTAGTGTTGTCTTAGGCTTATCTATATTAATATTGTTAAGGCCTTCTACTATAGGAATACGTCCTTATAGCTTTGTATTAAAGCCATTAATAAGTAAGTCGTAGTAAGCTGGTTACTTTGGGATTCTTTGCTTTCTAGCTCTAGAAGGTTCTAATTATAATAAGGTTAATTTAGAAGGTAGCTTTATAGGCTATCCTTCCTTTAAACCCCTAGAGAGCCTTTAGGTTCCAATATTAACAATATCCTTATAGCTAAGGTAACCCTTTCGTCCGCTAGGCCGCCTTATAATAGTAGTTAATAGCTTAAGCGCAAGATAATATACATTAGTAGCTGCGTTAGCTAGCGTATAATGTATATTATTAAACTGGCTAAATACGTCCTCTATAGCATACCGCAGCTCTAGGTAGTAACTAGCGGTAAGTAATACTTAAGTAAATAACTCTATTATATCTAAACTAGTTCGCCGTCGGCCTTAAAGAAGAAGCTTAAGAATAAGGTTATAATATTCGTTAAGTCGATTTATCTTAAACTAACTATCTTACTAGCCTTTACAATTAACTAATATGCTAGTAAGTAATAATCTTTAGAGGACTTAATCTGTGGCTTTAGTTATAAGCAATCTAGTAAGGTATAAAGCCAACTATATATATTAACTCTTTATACTACTAGTAAAGAGAAAATAGTAGCAAATAATTACCCGTTTAATAAGCCTAATATCAGCGTACTTAATAGTAAACTTTAATATAAGGTAGACCTCTATATCTTATATAAATCGAATATAGTTTTAGAACACCTTATTAACTAGTTTATTACTATAGGACCATTAGCTAGGCGAGAAGAACTCCTCTTAAATGCGCTATAAGGTAGTAAGAAATCTTACTCTTACTACTACCGTTTTATTACCTCTTCCAATATCTTATCCGGTAATCCAATTATTAACCCCCTTATTACCCTAGTCCTTAATATTTTAAGGAAAAAGACTAAGGAAGTAGGCAGTAATTCGGGCGTTAAAGGACTTAATTACGACCTCCTCTTTATAATAGAACGGCGTCCTATAACCCTAATGCGCGCTAAGGTAGACCTTACTATAATCCAACGATTTAAAGTAGTTAGATGGTCCGCCGTAAATGTCATGTATTATATTTATATAGTTAGTTTGCTAATAAAATAATCTAGCCACAGGAAGAAACCATTTTAGCTATTTATAGTGACGCTCTTTAAGATAGCGCTCTTACTATATAGATTAGAGGAGGCCTATAGTCTTCTAATCGCCATTAATTAAGACTAATTTACTATTATTAAAGGATCCTTCCTTATACCCCAGCTGGCCCTCTTAAAACCCGTATTCGCCGTTATTACCACCAAATATATTCCTAAAAATACTATACGTACCCTCTAGAGTGCCTTTATTCTCTAGAATTAGACCTAATATAAAGTGGTATAGCTTTTGTAGAAGGAGATAATCTATAATAGGTATACTGGGCCAGAAGTCTGCGATAATATTAAGCTCTTTAACTTTTGGTATTATATATGTAATAGCCTTAGCAATCTAATATAACTGGCACTATTCTATATAGCTATCTGCCTAGTTACTAGGATAATTAAAGATCACGCTATAAGTAAGCTATTCCGTAGGTTTAAGTATAGAAGTGCGAAAACCGTCGTATAGAAACTTAGGGTTAAGTATAAGCTTAAAAGTAGTAGCGGAGAGGTGCTTATTAGTGTTTAGTATAGTCTTATATTAAACCCTTTTATTTTAGTTAAAGTTATTATATATAACCGTCAGCTGGTTCCAGTTCTTTAAAGTAGTTACCTTAATTATACGCTATAAGAAAGTTACTATTTATTACACTAGCAGTGACCGAAAAGCCTTAAGTGCGCGATTTATAGCTAAGATACCTTAACTATGCCCTCCGCTTGCAGTAATAGAGGCGTCTTATCTAAACCCTTAAGTATAGAAGTATATACCCTACTAACTTCCTCTAGTTCCTTTTATATTTTAGTAAGACTGGTATATAATATTATAACTCTTAACTTATAAAGAAGCGTAATACACCTTCTTTTAATACCTATATTATGTAAATAAACCCCTAAAGCAGTATAGAACCGGTAGCTAGCTTAAGGGGCTTATATATTTACTAGGATTACGCACACCATAAAGAGCTTATTATAGTAAGGCGTAATATTATAAGAATTGGTATATAGCCTTTGCTAAACTAAAGCTATAAGAAAGCTCTATAGCGTTAGAGTAAGGCACTATACGTCGGCAGTAATCGTATTAAGCTTAAGCTTTTTAACTAGTTCTTTAGCATTAAATCATCTAAGCCTACTAGGAATAATAACTTTATTTTCTTCTCTTAGGCGCACAAGATCCTCTAACTCTTACTCTATCTACTTATATAGAGGTTCTTAATAGAGCCTTCTTAGCTAGCGATTACCATACACTATAAGCCGTTCCTTAACTTCTGGCTCTTTAAATATTGCCTTCTATAGCCTATTTACACGTTACTCTAGCGTATTATAATTAGAAGGGCCAGAAGCGGTTATATAATACTTAATAAAAGTTGCAATGCCCCAGCGGTGCTTACACAGCTATTTTAATATTAAGTTAACTCTTTCGCGTTCTAAATAAAAGACTTATAGTCCTTAATTTTTATTTAAAGCTAGCTCGTCAGTTTAGGTACTTTAGCTACGGTAGGAAGAGGGCGGCGGTGGTCGTGGGAGAGGTACGGCTGCTATAACTCGGGGGCGTTGGGCGTAATAATGAGATAACAAATTGGAATCGGGCAAATCGGGCAACGTAGTCTTCTTTGCTAGGTTTAATTTAGTAATTCTGGCCATCAGGAATAGCTTAGGGAGCTATAAAAGTTAAGACAATTTGGCTTAAAGTAGGTGTATATAGGCCTAAATGCCCCACGCGGGACTAACAAAAATCTAAACCGTGTACCAGACCTTCTAACGAAGGTCTTGCCAAAAGCGGCTAGCGGCTTGGCAAGGTAAGCCTTGGCAAGAAGGTCTGGGAACGAGATAAGAAAATCCGCACCAACAGAATCACGTCTGAGCTTGCTGAGGTAACTTAGACGTGATTGAGCGAGAAGGAAGACGGCCCTACCGTTATTCCGACGCTAGCCAAAAAAATCACGTCTGAGCTCGCTGAGGTAAAATTCTGACAACTTTGAGCCTCAATACGGGAAAGCGGCAGAACTGATTCTGCTGGCAGCAACAGATGACCATCATATTCTTGAAGAGAACGCTCGGATGTTTAATGGGGTCGAAAGCCTGGGACCCTCGCCGAGGAAAGATCCCAGTCTTCCAGATTTCTACCGCGCTATGTGGATTCAGTGGTATGGCGACATCGCCGAGCGCGTGGCAGTTGGTGAGATTCACTACAGTGCGCTCCGTCGACCGGTTGAAGGGAAGGCCGCGTGGAAAGAAATCATTCTGAAATAGTTCAAGAAATTGCTTTGGCTTAACGGAGTTTATCGCCTTGATTGGTACCTTGAAAATAAATCAAACCTGGCCTAATGGGACGCCGTCACGGGAGTGGCGTTACAGTGCAAGGGATACATCAGTTATAGGTTTGTGCCTAGCTAGCCATCCTCATCAAAGGGTTCCGCAGTGGATTCCGATTCGGATCCTTTCACAAGCATGGTGTCTTCATGTTGACCGTCGGTTCGGTGTGGCCGAAATGTTCGAAGATCCAAAGTTTTCTCTTTCGCCTCTTACTTGCAAGGTAGAGTCCTTAAAGTACTTCAATATCACCGCTAACAATATAGGAGTAGTATCACCCTCTCTATGCTATCGGCCTCACTTAACCCCACCAGCTCACCTATAATCTGTTCGTTCCTTTGAAACTATTTTGAGCTGCATTCACGGCCTAAGATATAGAGAACTATGCCTATACATGATAGTTGGCAGGACAGCAGCTTTGCATAACCGGCAAGATGTTGATGAAGTGTTAGGCAAGGAAACTCCACAAGTATAATAACAACGACCTGTACGCTTCTGTGCCCCTCGTCATTGCGTATCTAAAAAAACTAACGAGATTGGAAAATTACCCAGTAAACGGTCCGCCCCAAGTGAGAAAACGCATCGATACCTATGCATGACAACCTTTCCAACACCTTTCTTAGCATATGCATGTGGTGGGGACTCTGACGTTCAGAACCTACCAAGAATTAGCGTCAAACTTCAACAATAAGCAAATTGTCCGAAGAAATCGACGGAGACTGCCAAACAACGAGAAAACCCACAATCACCGGTGCAAGTCAGCAGCTACGCTTGGGTGACTATCCAGCCCGGGCTGATTCGGATACACCTCATTCCAAGGCAGTTCGTAAGGCGCATTCACTGGAGATGCTGGCTGTGTATAACCCTGCGTAGCTGGAGGCGAACTGAACCGCGCCGATGATTGTGAACCATTCTCGATTTGGACAGTCGACTTCGACTGCTTTCTTCGAGCTTGTTTTCTTGCATACCATATGCCCATCGCAGCCAGGATAGTCGATATGACAGTGCAAGCAGTAGCGATACCACCGATTGCGCCTCCCGAAAGCCCGCCACCACCTTGAGCGTTGCTGTTGTTGATATTTTGTCCATTGTTGTTCTCATTGTTATTGGTGTTGTACAAGTAGACGACTACGCCATTGGTTTGAGTCGCGATTGGTGTCGCGCCGGGCGAGCTCACTGTGCCTGTATTTGCGGGTGCTGACGTCGTTGCTGGATTTGCGGTCGGTTTTGCTGTTGCGGTTGCACCTAAATATAGTAAAGCCTAGTCAGCACACGGTTACATGAAGACCTTTACTCTCTTACCTTGAGTAGGTATTGGTGGAGTGGCGAGGGCAATTAGCTGGACGTCTCCTGAGACTTATCAGTACCGACTAAAGATGAGATGTAAGAAAGTTCTGGATTACCGTTCGAATCCATACTCCAGTCTGACATCACGGGGGCTGCACCGGTACAGGTGTATCCATCTTCACAACACGCATAGACTGTCTTACCGCCCGGACCTTTTGCTGTAGTTTTTGTTGCTGACGGGAAACCGTTGTAGCAGCAGACTTCGTAATCCGCATCCGGAGCGTACTGTAATCCCACTGAGGGTGAGGGGCATATTGTTGGTTCCGCGTGCGCAAGTAGGATGGTGTCGAATGTCATTGTGCCATCGTAGGCAAGACTAAGTTGTGCTGAGAACAGCACCGCACTAAATAAGGTTGGAGTTCTCATAGCAATTGACTGATACAGAAGTGTAAAAAGGGCCAGGTGGTTGAGAAGCAGTCAAAAGGCATAGTGCATGGCAAAGTAGATATAAGACTTTTGGCAGATGTGGTGTCATGTTTAAAATTCTGTCGACCTCCCGCTTTCGCATCATGCCATCACCGCTCGTAATGGTGTGTGGGAGGCTTGAGTGCGTGACTAGGAATCTAGAAAAAACAATTCCTCCTGCCTTGCTTGAGGTGTTGACTACGAGGAAGACAGAAAAAAAGTGCAGTAATTGCGACTCACATGGCCTCTCGACACCCATGCCGATAATAACGAAAACCCACTCTTTTGCCAAATCTTTTCCGATTTAGCTGGAGAGCATTTTCGAGGTTGTTGGACGTTCTTCATTCTGACCAAGCCGTGGTGGTCGTGGTTCTAGCCTCGGTGGCGTCGGGGCTGGGCGATTTTTATGGCGCCAGTGTATGAGCTGAAAATGGTGTCCCTTCAACATCACACCATGATCAAGCAAGGAGGAAAGGCTGCTCTTCAAATGCTGGCCAACCAGCATGAATTTCGGTTACGGAAGTTAAATAAGGACCGGAATTGATGTGAAGGACATTCTTCATGAGGGTGTTCGCCATAGCAGAGTGGTGCGCGCTCTAGTCAACAGGGGATCAGGTGATAAGGACTTTAGGTGGTTAGGGTTAGCCGCGTCGGTAATAGACGTGCGATGCAAGAAGGCTGAACTCGATAGTGTTGCTGTGTAGCAAAAGACACTTTACTTTGCCTAGAGACCTTTTACCGGCACGGCCGGTAGAGGTGGAGTCTCGGCTCAGGTGAGCACGGCAACTCGCTCGGTTGCTGAGGATATTAGTTCTAGCTAACTATCGACGTTAACGAGTAGAAGTCACGACGGGCTCGTGCACGCTCATCACCCCTCGCCGGGCGAGTCAGACTTGCGGCTGACAGAATATCCTGTCAAACCTATCAAACAGACAGGGTGTCAGCTGACAGGGCTGTCTGTCAGACAGCTGTTATAACAGGGCTTGGCAATCTAAAATTTTCTAACAGACAATATATGGATTCTTTTGTTTCCCTATTGTACGACCTTATTAATATGGCCTGCCCTAGTGAAATTCTAGCTCTCCAGGCCCATAAGCAGGGCTAAATTACGACCCTTGAGGCCGCCGCGAAATTATATAATGTGCCCTTAATAACAGCCAGGCGACGCGCTGCCGGTATATAACCAAAACGCGGTTCTTGCGCATTAAATAGCCTCCTTATACCTGCATAAGAAGAGAGTTTTAAGCGGTGGGTTCTGTTGGTGGATTAACGCGGTATGCGACCTAGGATTGCGACCGTACGGCAGATGGCTAGTATCCTAGCAGCGGCCAAGCGACCGCAACGAGCAGTACGCAAGTGCAGCATATGCAAATCAACAGAACATACAGCGCGTACGTGCCCTAGATATCAGATAATTAGGCAGTAGATAGCTACAGTAAATACAATTATTCATGGTTGAGGAATTCGTATTTTTAGCGTCGTAAGTTCTAATGGGCCACATGGTGGTGAATTACGTTATACAAATACTTAAGGCAACAGAATGCTCAAAGGACTGGGCTAATTAAGGAATTCTAGGTATCCCTTTATAGTTTCTTTATTATATAATAGCTAGTAGAGGGGTTTAAGATAATAATAAATTAAAATACCCTTTTATGGCTTAGGCTGTTAGACCTTGTTCTGATAATATCTTGATACTGTCAGCTGATAGGCTGGCTGTTTAACAGGGCTGTCAAGCCTGTTACCCGCAAGTCTGGCCTCGCCGCTCATCTTGCAGCGCACACAACTCCACCAATTTTCAACAGATTTCAATAAAGAATGGGTAAAATTAAAGATGCGATCGCGGAGCTTCACCTCTAAGAGAAAAAGAATATCTAGGCTGTGGCAGATAAGCATGGGGTTAACTAAAGCACCCTCTTAAAGCGATTTAATGGAAAGACGGGCAGTAAGGTTAATGGCTATAAATCTTAAAAGATCCTTACCCCCGGGTAGAAAAGGGCTCTTATTAATTGTATTAACGACTTATCTAAAATAAGGCTACCCCTTTTGTATTAAATAGTGCGAAATTTAGCCTTAAAAATAGCTAGAAGAATGCTAGGAATTAACTAGGCTTTACGCTAGGTTAAATAGCTAAGGCCTATAAGGCTTTAACGGCAAACCCTTAATATATGGCAAATTAACGTACTACGCTTTTATAAAAATGCGAATAAGCGAGCACCCTAAATACGTTTCCCTATTTATAATACCCTTAAAGTAATATAAGATAATACTTAGATATGGGTGGCTAAAACGATATAACCCTTTAATTAGCTGGGTTAAAGAAATACTATAATTCCGCATAACCTACTACTAAAGTTATTATTTAAAATATTACCTGCCCTATGAATATATATAAGACTATTTAAATTTAATATAGTATAAATTACCCTTACTATAAACCTTAAACTAATATAATAAAGCTATAACCGCTGATTGCGATAAAGAATGAGAAAGTAATACGCTAAAACCTTTTAAATTTTGTATAATATAAGCCGTATCTTTTATTTTATTAGTAAGAAAACGAAATTATAAGATCTTTGCTGTAATAATAGAAGACATTAAAAAAGCGCTAGAACTAAACTAATACATTAACCCTTAACCGCTTATGCCTAAAGAGTACTATAATCTAATTAATAAGTTTAAAAAATAATTTGTAGACTAGCTGCCCCTATATTAGAATAAACACGATTTTAAAATAGAACTTAAACCTAGTATAATACTAAAGTTCGGTCCGCTATATAGAATGTTATAAGAAGAGCTGCTTATAATGTAATAATACCTTAAGAAATATCTAGAAAAAGGATTTATTCGCCCTAGTTAATTACTATTTGCCTTACCTATACTATTCGTTAGGAAACCTAGAGGAGGCTTAAGGTTCTGTTAAAACCAATATCTAATTCCTTTACTTTAAGAAATGCTTAACTGCTTAGTAAAAGTATAATACTTTATAAAGCTTAATGTAGTCACTACCTTTAATTAAATCCGTGTTCGCGAAGGAGATAAAAAGTATATAGATTTCCGTATATAATAGGGACTTTTTAAATACCTAGTAATGCTATTTGGTATAAAGAACTGTTCTAGTATATTTTTAGTAATATATTAATAATATGCCTCGCGGATTCCTTAATACATTTATTACCGCGTATATTAATAATATCTTAATCTATTTGTCTTTACTTTTTAAGCACTAGAAGCACGTCTAAATAGTCCTTAAATACCTATAAGACATGGGCTTATAATACGATATTAAGAAATGCAAGTTCTATATGTCTAAAGTTATATATTTAGGCCTAATTATATCCCACAACGGAATTAAAATAGACCCTAAAAAAATTGCTATAATTATAAACTAGGAAAGTCCTAGTAGTATATAAAATATCTAAGAATTTCTAGGATTTGCAAATTTCTATTATTAATTTATTAATTACTTCTTAAAAATTATTTAGCTATTAGTAAACTTAATAAGGAAAAATATAAGATTTAAATAGACTATTAAATATAAATAAGCTTTTAACGACCTAAAATATTATTTTATAACTGCTCTAATTCTTACCTACTTTAATCCGGACTTTAAATACATCATTAAAATAGACTCGTCTAATTATATACTAGAAGAAGTGTTATCGTAATATAATAAGAACGGCGAGCTATACCCAGTAGCCTTTCTTTCCTAAAAACTTACCCCTACTAAATTAAACTATAAGATATATAATATGGAATTGCTTATAATTATTAGATGCTTTAAATAATAGCGTCCAGAACTTAAAGGATTATTATTCCTAATACGCGTATTAACGGACCATAAAAACCTATAGTACTTTATAACTATAAAGCAATTAATATAACACTAAATTTGTTAGGCTAAATACCTCTTATAATTTAATTTTAAGATTATATACTAATCTAGCACACTTAATTAAAAGCCTAACTTATTAATATAATAATTATAGGACTTATTTGCGAACGCCTCTAATAAACAGATTATAAATTAATTATAAATTCTACTACCCCCTAAACGTTTTAAGAAACTACGCCCTATATTTTTAGACGCGGAGCTTAATAAAAATAAATTAGAAATTAATAAGTGGGATATAGAAATTAATAAATTAATAGAGTATAAATATAAAAACAACCCCTAGATAGCAGATATAACAAAAGCAATTTAAATAGAGAAACGGTAATATAAGGATATTATACTCGCTAAATGCGAAATCCGTAATAATCGGTTATACTATTAATAGAAGATAGCAGTCCTAAATTCTAAACCCTTATAATTTAAGATACTTAAATTTATATATAATTCCCCTATAGTAGGGCATCCTAGCTATATAAAGACCTATAAAATTATCTAATAAGTATATTACTAGCCTATAATGCACGACTATATACGAAAATATATTTAAGTATATAGAATATACGTACGTAGGAAGACCTCTTATATAAAGAAGCAAGGAGTACTTTAACTATTACCAATTCTAATATAAAAATAGCAAGATATCTTAATTAACTTTATAGTTAACCTGCCTAACAGTAATAAGTTTATAAATATTATAGTAGTTATTAACCGTCTTATAAAAATGCGATATATAATCCCTATAGACTTAATTAATACAATATTAGTAGCCGAATGTTTTATTAAGTATGTCTTTAAACTATATAGACTTTCTAATTGTTTATATCAACTTAATAATACAGGTGAGTTATATCCAGGGGCACGAAATACGTATAGTATCGTATGCTCTTTTAGATGGTGGTAACTTGTTATTTGTCTTAAGGTAGACTACG
>Ga0307515_10004642_pt1 | contig 28194 bp, 27 predicted proteins | sample 17_EM_MG_FD_194513 | JGI IMG/M metagenome (GOLD analysis project Ga0307515, IMG submission 194513) | Populus trichocarpa ectomycorrhiza microbial communities from riparian zone in the Pacific Northwest, United States - 17_EM | ecosystem: Host-associated > Plants > Roots > Unclassified | place... | reverse complement strand
TAAGCCCGAAAAGATCAAAGGCCAGTTTGCGCACTTGAACAAATGTTCACATGTCTCAAAGATCCGAACAGACGGAAAGTTCGGCGCCATGATGAATGTCAGCCTTACAAACGAGGTACCCGACGGACACTGATACTCCGGACGCATTGATCTCATCTTCGTCATTTCAGGGACCGGTCACGTTGACCCTTGACTCGCGGAGGTTTGAATACATCGAACAATCCCAACCTACGAGTCGCAAGGGAAGTGCAAAACCATCCCGCACGGTGACTCCGGCCCCGGGACCTACCTTGACAACAGGAGCACCGGAGGTGTAGTGCCCCCTGATGTGGAACCCCCGTGCCGCATCGGACAATGCGCACGCACTTGACGAATGCAAAGAGTCTTATGTGGGCTCTTCAAACTCCAATCTAGATCTTGTTTCCCCTTATACGGCCAGCATACTCGTGTAACATTGTAAATTTCGTAGCTAACCGGGGTGAAAGGGACGCAGTCCCACAACATAAGATAAATAAAGAAACATTTGGTAGCAACAGTAGAAGGGATTATCTAGGAGATAGCAACGTACATCGGTTCCGACCCACTTGTTTGCAACCATTATAATCGTACAAATACAAGAAACTCTGACGAGCAGGACAACCAACGGATTTCATAAGAAACATAACGGAAACCGTGCAAGGCCCTTTTCAACCGTCCAACCATTCGACATACAAATGAATCCTACAACCGCTGGAGGCGGGATCTTCTGAAATTCTCGAGGATGGACACCTGACCATAACATCGGTCGACGGCTGTGGCGGGGTGTCCGTGAAGCATTTTTGTGTCTGGGTGGAATGTTTGGCTTCAGCATCGGACATCTTGTTGTCTCGGGTCGAGGGCCATCTGGTGGTGGGCATGCGATTGCATCATGTGATCGGTGGAAGCGGCAATCCCGCTATGATGTGGGGTGTTCAGCCCAGATTGGGTGGGAGACATCCCGTATCCGGGAGTGATTAACCCGGAAACACCAGGACCATATGCAAAGCCGCCACTGAGACCGGCTGGCGAGCCCGAGGTACCTGAGAGTATCGGATGTAAGTGTTACAGAACATACAATAATACCGCGGTCGTCAGACATACCAGGAACAAGAACATTATCCCAAAATGTGGTGGAGAAGATGTTGTCGACCGACAACGAAGGCCAAGACTGGTCGTGGTCCGCCATCGTGGGTGGGAAAGTCGAGATGTCCACCACAGTACCCATTTCCCCATCGTTCTGGAAGTAGTAATCGTAGCTTGGGAAAACGCCGTTCGTAGGTGGTGCGGGCATGGGAGTTAGTTCCCCGGGGGGTGCATTGGGGGAAATCATCTCCAACTGGGTGTCTACATGCTGTTGGTGTGGTTGCTGCTGGAGGTGAGGCGACTGGATCGATCCCGCAGGGGAAGTGTGAATCGAAGGCGAGGTGGGAGGTTCGGTCGGTTGTCCATTTTCGAAACCTTCCCTCTCCCCGTTCACGCCGACTCCGGTCTTGCTCGCAATAACAGCCTTCAAGAAGGTCGAATACAATCTTGGAGTGTGGAGGGGGCCGACGGCAACGTTTTCTAAAGTGTCTGCCAATTCCTTCACCAGTGTAATCGTCTTCTCTTCATCCATGTACGACTTTAGTTCCGGCCGCATAAGCTACAAAAATCCATCAGTAACCCAACAGAAATCAATACACCCAAGCATCACTACATACCTTGAGAAGGGTCAGAACTGCGTACGACCCTTGAACAAAGATCGAATCTGGGGAGTACTTCAAGTATCCCTTGGGTCCCCAGCTATCCTTCATCACACTCATACATGCGAGGGCACTTTTGTGCACTCTTCCGAAGAAATTCCCGATGTTCACGGGGTTCCTCTCGATCGCGTCTTGGAGTCCGAAGGAGTTGATAACTAGCATCCCATAATGAAGGAAGAATTTCCCGTTGAGCGCGACATATTCGTCCCCGTGGGAAACGACGACCGGCAGCCATTCTTCGTACCACCCTATCAGCTGGGACTCGACGTTTGGAATGACCGTGAGATAGTCACAGTCCATCTGGAGTCCGGATGGTGAGGTGGTCCCCGAGTAAAGGAGGTCCATGCAACGAGACATGATCCTTTGATATTCCTATGGGGTCAGGAAGGGGAGAAGACACTCAGCGTCAGTATCGGAACAAGCGGAAAGCCGGAAGGCAAATGAAATACCAAGGCAACTTACCACGTAGGCGGTAATCGCAGCATCTTCACGGAGGGCTATCTTGGACGTGCACCACTTCTTTGCGTTCCGGATGATGTAACTATAATCGGAAAAAGGGAAAACCGGCCGGTATTTGAGTCAGCACGAGTTCGTACATACTCTACCACTCAATTCACCGGGTTAACCGGAAATTGATGGTGCATCGGTAGTCAGGGTAAAAGACGAGGGAAACTTACTCTTCTCGAATTGCATAAGGCTTTCCCATTTGCGCACTAATGCTGCGATCTAGGGAGTAGCATACGAGCCAAGTACGTTCGCGGTTGTGAATCTCAAAGTTCCTTGCCCGATCTTCCTCCGAGTTCCCGTCCGAGGATTTCGACTTGCGGTGGATATTCAAGTCGGTCGCCATTCTGTTTCCGATGTGAGTGAACAATGGCGGGCTCTCCAGCATACATGGGAAATCACCTAATAGCCATACCGAGAAGCATCCACGTACGATCATGTTCATAACGCTCTACGGCACCGCTTCCGTATAGAGAGAGCAGGAGGTATGCCTGTACAATTTCAAGCGACTTGTAGCCATGTTCCGGAACACTGAACGCAAGCTTCTTAGCGATGTCAGTGAGTTTAACATGCAAGTCAGGTTTTTCGGAATAGAACTTTGCAGCGATGGCGCAGACTGGAAGTGAGGGTGAGTAAAAGAAGTTAACTAAAAAAATAGAGACTGACTGGTCGTCAATAGGAATGGGGATCGTGAACAGACGAGTGAGGGAGTATGAAAATTGCGATCAAGGAGTTTAGAGTGGCCCTGCGAGGAACCGGATCAGTGAGTACATGGGCGCTTATAGAGGGTGAGGATTGAGGCTGACATTCATGTGATCAAAGTAACTTTGGGGACGACGCATCATCAGCACAGCCGGCCACACACGGGGGAAAGGGGTGGGAGACGTACATGTTGAACAACGCTAAAACGTCTTCAGTACTCGTGAAGTTCAGCATATCGGGCTGTACACGGTTTTCAATGTACAGCCTCCGAAGAGGTAGGATATTGATTGGACCTTTATAACTTCCGTTGAGCGCCGCCTGTGGGTTCAGGGTTGAGGACTGACCAGGTTTGAAATACACCTCGCTGGCGACGCCAACTTTAGCGGTGCCAGCATCGTCAAAAGGCCGTGGGTACAAGGCACCGTGGTTTTCAGCATTGGTCTTACGCGTCGCCAAACTAGTCTCGGCAAGCAACCCGAGGGGATTTAAGGTGTCGTTTGGGAGGGAGTGAAGTTTGGGAGAACCTTGTGCGGCGGGTTCGTGCGGGGACTGAGGGGGAGAGCCGTCGTCGGAATCAATCAGTTCGCGCGTTGCGACTATTTGTTGGGGGGTTATCGCGGCAGCTCTATTGTCGTTGTGGCCGACCGGTGATGGGGAACGCGAAACCATTGCGGACACCGTGCTAGGATTTCCGAGAGAGCGGAGGACGGTATCGAGGGTCCTTTCAATCTTGCGCATAGACCGTGCCAGGACCTCATGTTTTCTGGGACTGTGATAACTATAAATCGTGGGGTACATTTTGAAGGAGACGGCTTACTTGTTTGATCGTTTTCCGCGGTTAGATTCCTCAAAGATGCACTCATGTTTGCTTGATTGACAGCGTTTACAAGCAGAGCCTTGTTCAGCACCGACGCACTTCATCTTGAGACGACGACAATTCGTGCACGCCCTGGAAAATGCAAGAAAAAAGGATCGTCAGTACTGAACGCGGGAGCTAGTGCGGAGTCGGGATCAAACATGGCGTACCGAGAACCTCGCGTTGACTTTGCCTTTGGTTCCTTCTCGGCCACCTGGTCACTACTCTCATCTTTGCGGGGTCGTTTGTTGCCGGCGCCGCCCTCTTCAATGTTTCCGACGACAGAGGAAGATCGCTTGAGGCTGAACGAGGTGTCTGAGGGCGTGCCGACCGATTCTGAGCCGGATGGGGATGATAACCCTTGGATGAACGAGCCTGTTGGTGGGTAGGTGTAGAAGCCTTGGCCCTGTTGGTTTGCAAGGGACGGGTCAATCTGCTGGGGGGGTTGCATGGCTCGAGAGGGACCGCCAGGGCGTGAGGGATACATGGCAGTGAACGCCCAGAGTTATACTAGGGATTACGGCAATGCCCACGGAAACTAAATAAATAATAAAATAAATAAATAAACAAATAAATGTGATCACAGCCACGCGGTCAGCGGTGCTCACTCATTTGACAAAACTCAATTGTTAGATGATGCCTGCGACCTTTTCCCGACGGAAACGGCACTGCCGGCTCATTGCCTTCGACGAGTCTCAGGAGGTTTTAACCCCTTCTATCCTCGTGAACACTCCAGTACTCGGTGTTCGTGATCGCGGAGTGGTCTTCTCTCTATCGCGACCGCTTTCGTGGGGACCATTCTCAGCCAGATTCTCGGGGTCACGTTCAGTCGAGACACGGAGCCCCGTCTCGAGAAGTATCTCGTCTGTTCAGGTTGCGGGACTTTGTCTCGGGCAGAACCCCGAACCTGCCGGGTCTTAGATACAATCGCAAGACTCCAATCCCCCTGCATACCGCCTGGGCAAGGACCATCCGACGTTCGGCGGCAACGACAGACGTGTCTCGACGGGAACTCACTCATTCTTCCTATCAGCCTACGCTCCGCATCCAGCCGGCCGCCCACCCGGTTCAACCCAACCTCTGATCATTGCTTCATGCTACACAGGCAACGCTGGACCTCGAATCGACGTTTGAAGGACTTTTTCAAGCCAAAACTGACCTGGGTTCCATCTGCCCTTGAGCTCCCAGACCCCTGTTGCTTTTACCGGTAGTACTGAATGCACTTCAATCAAGAGCCCCAGGATTACGTTCGTCACCTCCCAGAACCCGAAGAAGCCCACCAACGAGGTTTTCCTCTCTACATCCGCCAAAGGTCTCGTCTGCGGGAGATCCCGCTCCTGGATGGCCGAAGAACCTCCACTCTAAACCTGCGACCCCATTCCGCGCTCTCGGGCCACCTGTAGAACGCCCCCACATCTAGCGGGTCGAGGAACGACGATGATCGTAGTTTAAGTAGATCCAATCCCCGCAGCACTCCGCTACTAACCCTCGCTTCGTCGCCAATAACCGCGATGGTGGGTCCTGATCCAGAGAACAACCTACCTGCGTATCTGAAACTTACTTTTCAGCTCTCACCACCTATGTTGTGGCACTGGATGCCAGGTCCAAGCTCTACCTCTCCACCCTCCTGCAGAATCTTTTTTCGCGGTGATGGATGGGTTGAGATGGCTTCCAGTAGATGGCTGGCATACCCGCGGTCGCTTCAAGGACGGCTCGTCGTATGGGGCGGACTGAAACCGGGTGAGCTTGCCGACAGGCTCGGCCTGGAGAAAGGTGCGGGTGCGATGAATAATTAGTAAGTTCTAAGCAGCAGAACCCGGGATGGGCGGTCGGGGAGTCAATCCGCCGTGGCGACTGGAACGAACGATTCAATCGTATGCGCGAACGATCACATTGGCTTTGCCCCCGAATGACAGTGGGGGCCCGAACGTCTTGGAATCTTGAATACTATTATCTTATCTGCCCATTGTTTTTAGACCAATCTATTTTCAATAATCTTTAATACCGGGCTTCATCGGTTCCCCGTTAGCGCCTTCGCCCCCATTCTTGTTGGGGGCGCTCCACCCCCCTTCCCTCGCATCCACCCAGTACACACACGTAGATATGCTAAATGGTTTTCAAAATAAGTTGAGTGGAAATCCATGGAAACTCGTCCGAAACCCGAGACACTCTAATCCGCTCCAGAAGGATTTACAAAGGGATACTTGCGAGGCCGAGCTCGGGCTTGAGGCAAGCGAACTTAAATTTCACCGTAACCCTCCAATTATTCCGTCGAATACTAGGACACGAAGTTAGGGGGGAAGGGTTTGTATTCCAGATAAGTGTGCAGTAGAAAATGTACACAAACGAACGAGATCTAGTTGTATATAAACCGTAAGGCTGTGCCCGCGATCCGCCCACGTTGTCTCTGCAGGCTGTGGGCATATGCATCCATGAGGGAGCTAGAGGATCAGCAAATCTGGTGGGGTGGGGGCTTTGGATCCGGTTCCGTCCGCCCACACGGTGCCGGGAATGCGCTCCAGTAGAAGAGACCAAGCCTAGTAGTGTGAGGGGGTATAAAAAGAGAGTGACGGTCGGCAATGGCGCCGATGACTATGAGGATTGAAAAGAAATTCAGGGGCCGTGATGGGGAGAAGAATAGAGACGGCTGCTCCGATGAGAACGCTTAAACGTTTTGAGGTGGAGACTGAAGAGGTGATGAGCTGCTGATCATCCTGAAATTTAAGGAGGGCGAGATGCAGTCTAGAGGCAGACCGCTACTTGTATCTGCGCTTACCTCATTTCACGGCATCCACCGATAAATGAGGAAGGTGTGCAGCATAGCCTGGTGGATTACTAGAGCTGAACAATGGTGCATTGTTGGTAGAGCATGTGTACGGGAAGGGAGGGAGGACCTCCTAGGTGAGGGAGTGAGGTATTTTCGGGGGCCCAGGGCCTCCTTTCTTCCTTAAGGTCGTCGTAATCACCAAGTCCTGGTCCTGTAAGCTACCACCGTGGAAGATCGTCTGTGTGTAGGGACTTGATGAGGTACACCAAGGCTCCCATATCATCCAATGAGTCGGATCCTATAGGGGAATCGTCACTCTATACAGACTCCCGGGCAGGGAGAAACTTTCAAGAGGTGGAGAAATATGAAACACTCACGAATGCAGGGGTACTCAAGAACCAACTTACACCGCGGGGTTTGGCTCCCTAGCCGATTTCTCAAGACCGTTCCCATCAGGCGAACAAATCATGTCTTGTGGCGTCACGGTGGATAATCGATTTTGAGGGAACAAAGGAAAGAATGGTCAACTACACGGCGGCCGGGTCTCAACCGATCCCGAACAAACAGTGATGTGTTGGTGCTCACAACGGTTGCCGCTACTTTGCAAACATGCCCCAGGCATACTGGACCGTGATCCTAGACGTAGTGGTAGAGATCCTGGGTAAATGGTTATAGCTAAAGGGTGGGTTAAAGAGGTACTATCCGGGTATCAATGGTCGGCCAGCTATCCCGACCAGTCTTTTGTATATATCGACCCCTCGTTGCACGTGGTCATTGATGCCAATTTTTAGTGTGACCCTGAAACCCCGCCTCTTGTCCAATGCTTGTGCGATTCTCGCTGCATAATGTCAGTTAGCATCACATGAGCACGGAACCGGTGGTTACGCACTTTTCCCGGATACCACACGGATTTCACCCCCTAGCACAAAGCGACCTACATCGTCAATATTAGACCCCTCTATTCCTGTCAAGTCCCATTTGGGATTTGCGGGGGACAGGTTAGGGGTAGTTGGCTGTCGATCTGCCGGAACCACTGCGCACGGCGTTACCAGGTGGCAGACGCCAAGCGCTCGGCTATGCCGGACTGGAGCCTTGCATCTCACTCACATCCAAAGATCAGATCTTCATGTCGCGGGAGACGACAATGAAGACGAGGTTTCCCTCGAGAAGAGAAGGAAGTAGATAGCTCTGCGACGAAGCGGCTACCAGATGCGTTTGTGTACCGCAGGCTCTCAAACGAGAAGCCACCCCTGTATGAGTTTACCAGATATTCGGGGAAATAAATCGAGGTTTACCGGACGAAAAAAAGGAATTCTTTCCTGTTACCACTCGTCCATGCCGGCCCCTGGACGAGGTTCGAGCGAGCGAACGCGGCTGTCACTGTGACAGAACGTCACGTGTCACTTTCTCCATCCCGCCGAATTCGAGGGAAAGTCGAGGTTCTCTTCTTTGTCGTCTGCTGCGATGGCGTCCAGCCACAGACCAGTTCTCCATCTCGCTCCCTCTGTGAACACCACGACGTGAGTCGCCCTTTCCTCTCAAATCTTCTCTCTTCACTCAACGGTCTACAGTGTTGTTACGACTACAACTACGACCACAACTTACGCCCCAATCACGCTTCCACCCCTCCCTCCGCCCTTCATCCCTTCAAATCCGAAAGACTACCCGCTGCTGCATGCAGATTTTCCCGACTCTTTGCGCGCGTTTCCTTTGGAACTCCCCGGTGGAACAAAGGCCACCTACCGACACGATGAGTCTGATTTGGAATCCGACCCCAAGGAGGAAGTCATCGGCGGCCACGGTTGGAAGATGCTGCGCAGGGATCAAGACGTGGATGCCCCAAAGATTATCGGTCTCGCCGACGCTGTTGAACGTTATGGTAGGAAGCGAGCATTCGTGAACGAGCATTCGATGGAGGGCGTTGAGAATACCGCAGACTTTACCCTCACTCCTCCCCGCAAGAAATCGAAAGCCACACCACTGCCCCCAATATCCATGCCACCCGCTGCACCACCATCGCCTCTACCATCTCCAGGCGGCTCCCCATCTCCGCAGACACTCAATATTTGGCCATCCGCACCTCCAAGTGGTGCATCGTCCCCCCAACCTCAACTACCATTCCAACCAGACCTGTCACTCACGACCCTTCTGGCTTTACCTTCCATGCTCTCTCACTTCTCCGCTCTCCCTCCCCAATTACAAACGCACGTATTGTTAACTTTCCTACGGAACTCCCCGCTTTCGGTTATCAGGGCTATACATTCAGTACTCACACCTACAATGTCCAGGGATTTCCTCACCCTACTGCCCGCCGAGCTCACCTCCCATATTCTAAGCTTCCTTCCTTTCACCACCCTCGCTCGGGCCTCTCGTGTTTGCAAGGCCTGGCGGAATATCATTGATTCCGATCACGTCCTGTGGAGAGACCTGTTGAAAAACACCAAAATCTGGTTTGGCGGGGATTCCGAACGGGCGTTCGCAAGGGAACTGTTCACAAGGCGACGGCGAGCCGGACTTCCAGCCCCCAATTCACTCCCAGGTCCTCATCCATATAAAATCCTGTTCAAGTCACGCCACCTTACCCGAACGAAATGGATCAATAACCTCAATCCCAAGCATGTTTCTTTCCCCGCACACGGTCGCGCGGTCGTAACCTGTCTCATCTTCTCCCACGAGCGTATTATCTCAGCATCCGATGACCACTCCATCCATGTCTATTCACCCCATACGGGTCAGTTAACGATGTCCCTGGATGGACATGAGGGTGGTGTATGGGCGTTATCCGCAACGAAGGACGTCCTCGTCAGCGGTTCGACTGATCGGACCGTCCGCATTTGGGATCTCAACACCGGCCGTTGCACGCACGTTTTCGGTGGCCACACAAGTACCGTTCGTTGTCTCGCCATTGTCAAACCGGAGTGGGTCGAAACAACGGGGGAAGATGGCGTGACGCGTCGGGAAAAGTGGCCCAAGCGACCGATGATCGTGACTGGTAGTCGTGATCATACTCTTCGTGTCTGGTTGCTTCCAAGACCAGATGAAGGCGAGTACAGATGTTTCGGGAATGGTGAAGACGAGGTCGACCCCGCAGAGGTATGGATGTATTCTCACCCGTGCACCGCCACATCGTCTTACATCATATCCACACAGGAGGACGTGGACGAAAACCCATACCACAAGTTCCATTTGGAAGGACATGAGCATGCGGTGCGCGCTCTCGCTGCTCGCGGACGGACACTTGTCTCTGGGAGCTATGACACCCATGTGCGCGTCTGGGACATCATTACCGGAGAATGCAAGTGGATCCTCACCGGCCACACTCAGAAAGGTCAGTTCTCCCTTGTCCTCGCTGGAGTCCAGTGTTCCTAATACCATTACCACGTTCAGTTTACAGCGTGGTTCTTGACCCGACAAGGAATATTGCCTGCTCTGGTTCAATGGACGGTACGGTCCGTGTCTGGGACCTCACCAACGGAACGGAACGTTTCATGTTAACTGGGCACACTTCTCTTGTTGGACTGCTCGGATTATCCGCCTCGCACCTGGTTTCCGCGGCTGCGGACTCGACACTGCGCATCTGGGACCCCGATACCGGTGAAATGAAACACACACTCGCTGCCCATAACGGTGCCATTACCTGTTTCCAACACGACGAGTTCAAGGTTCTCAGCGGTTCCGACGGTACTCTCAAGATGTGGGATATTAGGGATGGATCGGTCGTTCGTGACCTCCTCACTGGAATCGTAGGTGTCTGGCAAGTCGTGTTCGAGGGCCGGTGGTGCGTAGCTGCTAGCAACCGGCAAGATGCGACTGTTCTGGACGTCTGGGACTTTGGAACAGAAGAAGTTGAGAACGAGGATGGGACCAGGGAGCTCAAGGAGGTGTCCGACTGGGTTGGAGAACCGCCAAACGGGTTCTACGAAGACACCACGGACGATGAATACGAAGAGGAGGCAGTCATGATGGACGTCATGGACCAAGACTCTCTCGAAGTCGCGCCTAGTGATCGAGACCCCGACGAGAGGATGGACGAAGACGAGGAACCTCTGTCTGGGTCCCGTGCTGGGTCAAGTAGAGGAAGCGGGAGCGCCCTGGGTGTAGGCGACTCTGGAAGTAGAGGAAATCCCAAGGCTCGGGAGGAGCTGGCGAGGCAGGTGAGGGCGCAGATGCTTTCGACATCGGGATCTCGTCCTGGGTCGTCGACGATGAGGGTGAGGTCACTGCCGCCCAACGACGAGACACCAACACGGCCAAGGATCAAGAACATGTTACCCAACCGAAGGCGCTGAGGCTTCGCCAACCACCTACTCTCCTCCACCACTCCCGACGAGTAGTGGACCCTACCTGCTCTCCCTCAAAACCTCTTCCTTCCATTGATCCGTCAAGTGCCATCAGCGATTTCCAGCTTCACACTGAAGATTGCATATACATATACTCATTTCCCACGTTTTTTTCCTTCCTTGTGTGTGTGTCTTTCCAAACGCCGTCATGAAGTCGCTTTCATGTACATTCTCGAGCTTGTTGTCCTGGTCTCCATATCTTTTTTTGGTCGTAGGCATAAGCATATCAGCTGCTAATCATATCCTTCCGTAGTCCCTTCCCGCTTCACATTCTTTTTTTCCCCCTGTTTCCCTTTTTCTCTTGCAGGATCTGTAGAGTTGGTGTATTTTGGTACGGTGTAAACGCATCGTGAGGAAATTAACTAAAACGGACGCTCATGGATTCCCCGGGCCTTTGCCGCTCTCGAAAAGGATTGCATTGGATTCAATCAACATTCAATATATATCTTACGGATGATCCACGGCGGGCGGTGGCTGTGTCCGGGAAAACGGAGAAACCCAGATCCCTGCCGTATTTTCCCACGTACCACACCTCCCTGTGCCTCCGCGAACGCCAACGGGAATGTCTACGGACCAGCGAGCCTCCGAACGCATCGGAGAACTCATACACGATGCGTTCGAGTCACTGTTACAAGTGAACACGAATTTGGAGAGGCTCCAAGACTTGATTGGGTTGGGGATGGATTTGGGGCGGCTCCTAGCCCCGCATTCCCAGGCGACGTGGAAGTTTATGGTACCACAGGAGCAGAGATTTCGTGAGAATTGGAACAAGTTCATATCCGCCACGGAAGGGGCAGAGTCGAGCGTCAGTCGCCCTCAGCAAGCCGCAGTTGAAAACGCCGAGCCTGTACCCACTCCGTCGCCGGTGATCACGGCTCAAGCAACCGCCGAAGAAGTTTTACCTGAGACGCAGAGCAAGGTCTGAAGTTTTCTCTGGCTTTTTTAATTCAGTGTCTTTTTATCAATTTGTGACGTGCAGCTCCAGGATGTTTCTGAACCTAAACCGGAACCTCTAAGTCAAGGACCTGCACCTCCCACCTCGACGGCACAAACACCTGTACTGGTTACGATAAAGAAGGAACCAAAACATATCCCACCCATCGGCTCCGTCGAGAACCCATTGGAGATCGGCGACTCCGACGATGACAAAATTGTTGACCAGGGTCTGGTTCCAACCCGCAAGAGGAGAAAGAAAGGTGTTTAAATTGCGGATGACCTCCCGGCCTTCCTTAAGTTGCCGATTCTAGTGCCCCCATCCGGCGAAAAAACTCCTGAAAAGCGTCCCAAACCCATGAGCAATCGTTCATCTGGGCTCAAGAATCCCACGTCCCTGGCAGCCAATTCGAAGACGCCATCCGTCCTTTACGAGGCTGCAGGATCCTCCAAGCAACCGGTATGATATTTGACCAAAACTTTCGAAAGTCGATGTAACCTCTTCCTTCTGTCCCGTAGTCTTTATCTGGGGACTACACGTGGAAGCCGCACAAAGACGCAAAAGTCGAAAGTTATGGGAAGAACCGAAAACTACTTCATGAGCGTTTGGATCAGCTCGGCCCACCCTTGGATGTAGACAGGGCCAGGATCACCCACGACAAGTTGTTGATCACAAGAATTGATATTGCCGCCATATACGGAGGTGAATCTGTCTCCTCCTTTCCGAAGATCCGGAAAGAAGCGCAGGCGCAGCATCCTTACCGAAATTTCCTGCACGGGAACTTTGACCACAACCCGTTCATGCCGCCGGAGCCTGGATGGCCAGGATTGTACTTCCGGCTGGATGAGAAGAACGATCATAAAGACCTTGAGGGAAACCCGATTGTGTACCGCACATTTGCACGTCATGCGGACAAGCGGTGCGTCTACCTTGGCCAGTACACATTCACCAAGCTCGAAGATATTTCCAAAAAAGAGTGGCGCGAGCTGCCTGACAAGGTACCGTAGCCTCGTATTTGGTTGGAGTCTGTAGCCGTTAACATATCTACTCTCTAGACAAAATCGATTTGGCTAAGGTTCTTTGGGAGCACATTGCACGGGAATCGCTCTCTAGCCCGTATTGTACTCCGCGCCTCCCTGGGGGAGGAGCCAACCGAAGGACAGATAGCGGCAAAATTTGAATCGATAAGGCCTCCGATCATCAGGAAAGCCTTGGCGGAAAAGCTGCGGGCCGACATAAGCAGAGCTTTCAATCGCGGAGAAGAGGTACGGTAACGGCTTCACCATCTGCTTTGCGAAATGTTGATACGCCGTTTGGTCCGGGATGCAGCGAATCGTCGTCTGGGGTATGAAGTGCATTTCGTACGATTACGACTTTGAAAGCAACCTAGCGACCCAGTGGGAAGAACTCGATCGTCGGAGGAGACAGGTATCCGTCTCAGTTGATGAGGAAGATGAAGATGATGGGGATGAAGTACCGACGGGCATGTACAGAGGTCACCTTTCCCGGGGAGCCAAGTACAAGAAAAATGCTACTCGAGAAGACTCAGTGTCGGTCGTGGTTTCCAGCTCGGAGGGATTGACGAATGAGGACGAAGAGGATCTATACTATGGTACAGATGTGGAAGATATCTCGGAATAGTATTGGTAGTTTATCATAATTCATTGAACTTCGTTACTAATATCGAGTGCCGTGTCTTGGTTGTTTGGTTGAGTCCTTGAAACCTAGACATAAAGAGGGAAAATTTAGCACCGATGACACGCGATGGTCGCGAAGAGAATGTGCACCGACCATGGTTGTAGGCACGCATTCATTCACCTGATTGCCCAAAAAATAATCACTACCGCGTCTGCCTCGATGGTTACGTGTATAAGAGTCTTGTCCAGAACAAATTGTCGGAGAAGTGGAAGCGGAGGAAATCGAGAAGGGGAGTCTTTGCAAGATGTGGCTTAGGAGAATGAGGAGGCTGGTTGTGCGCTTGGTGCAGGATATGGACACCAAAGCTACGAGAAGTAGCCGGTTACTGAGGGACCACCGGAAACTGCGATTACCTAGAAATCCGGGCGCTCCATGCGATCCACCTCTAATACACCCTCCTGCGTCACCCGTGGAAGAAACTGATGAACCCTCCTTGGATCCGTCCTCGCTGAGATCCGAAGTTTAAGGTTTCCGAAAGTTTTGTGTCTCTTAATCAGGTCGAGCAGAGTCTCGTCCAGGGATGACCACTGGACGAGGCTTGTGCCCCCTCCCGCGCACCTCGACAACTACCCGTTGTAGACATGGTGATACTACCGATCGCAAGACTGGGTGGACGTGTTGGATAAACTGGTTGCCGGTGATCCATACTCTGAGATGGAGTTCCTCGAGGTTCGCGAAATTGACAAGTGGCCAATCGATGGGTTGGTTCACTGCATGGTTGCACGGTGGGCACGGAGGGCTGTGAATAGAACACAAGGGCGGGCTTACGGTAGGGTAGTTTTACTATATAGACCTTTATCACAGTCTTGGAACATGAGTTGAGGAAGGACAAGATTTCCATCCAATATCGATCTTCGAAGTTCAACGTGACTGTTTGGAATTGAAGCGGCAGGGTCGCGATTGTGCGGAGGAGATTGTTGTGATGAAAGCCCAACAATCCTTGATCAAAGGAATCAACGAGCTTGAAACTCCCTCTGAGACGCGGAAGGGAAATGAGTTGGATCGTCTCGTTCTGGCCGCTTCCCGGCGGGCCGGGATCCAGTCTGTCCGCCCACCAGCGGTTGACCGAGACCGTCAGATTGTCGACGTTCGGGAACATCGATAGGAGGGTCAACAAGGTTCTGTGAGTGGGCGAAATGTGGTGCAATTCGAGCGTAGTTATCGATGCGCAAGGAAACGTTGCGAAGCACTGTCGTATGATCTGCTCGTTGAGGTTATGTAGTTCGCAGGAATGAATCGTAAGTGTGTGCAGTTCTGATATTCCGAAGCAATCCAAGGCAGCAGGTGGGCCGGTGAGGTCCATAGGCCATGTGAAGTGAAGGGATTTGACGTATCCGCAGAGTGGTGTGAGGTACGAAGGGTTTAAGGATTCAAGTTTGAGACGGGTGATCTTCAAGGACTCGCAGAGATGCGTGCGGGCGCGACTGACCCATGCCCTGGACACGAGGGATACTCGTTTGAGATCTTCTGGGTTGTTGTGGAGGAAGTCGATGATGTAGTCCACCAATTCCTGAGCCAGGTGCATCTTAGGTGAGTGGGGAAGTGTGCAGCTCGGAAGCGAGAGGTGTAACGGATCAATTCGATCATGCACAGGGCTCTCAGCGGAACCCTCACCACCACCTCAACCATCTGCCGCAAGGACCTTAATATTGGGTGGTCCTCCAACGGACGCCATCTCCCCCTTACCGCTCTACACTCGTGGCTCGGAGGATGGGTGAACCATCAGAGGGTACGACCCCCAGCGGATACGTGAAAATAGATCCCAACAGGTGCGGACTTAATGTCGTGAACTGGATGCGTTGCGTGTTGACTCAGACCTTCAGTATTCAAGATGCGCTGCGCGATTTCTTTCCCCCCATCAAGACAAAAGATGCACGAGCTGATTTCTACGCTGCCTACCAGCGGGAATCTAGCCAATACGACCACGACTATGTGAAGAAGTACGACGAAGACTTGAACACGACTCTAGTCTTCGTGAGTTCCCACTGTCCCCAGTTTCTACCTGTAGTCACTAACTGGGGAACGAAGGCTGGTCTATTCTCGGCTGTGAGCTCCGCGTTCGTTATTGAAGTCCAGTCCAAGTTGGAACCGGCGTACGACGAAATGAACGCTGCCTACATGCGTTTCCTCATTTACTCCATCAACAACTCCGCATTTGCAACACCCCCAAACCTTCCAACATGGAACGGACCCTCCGAGGAGATAGTCGTGGCCTCGAACCTTCTCTATGCGAGTTTGGCGACCTCTCTTTTTGCCGCCTTCGTCGCTATGTTGGGGAAACAGTGGGTGAACCGCTACACGCGAAACAAAGGGGGCTCGATCGTGGAACGGTGTGGCGACCGCCAACGCAAGCTCAATGGCATACATCGTTGGCACTTCCTCGTCCTGGTGGAGAGCTTGCCCGTAGCGCTGCAGCTCGCATTGTTACTGCTTGGCTGCGGTTTGTCTCGGTATATGTGGGCCGTAAACCAGACTGTCGCGAGCATCATCATCAGCGTAACCGGGTTCGGTATCCTGTTCTACATCGCACATCGCAATCGTCCTCGCGGGGGCCATATCCTACGAATGCCCATTTCAAACCCCCCTGTCCCTCGTCTTCCGCGCGTTCGGTACACACCGCGCCTTCTCTCATCTGCGCGCCATTTTTTACGCATCTTTCACGGTACTGGTAAGTGTCTTTAGATAAGAAACTCGACCAGTCGGTAGCGTCGCTTCGTCCAGGGTCCCGATGTCACGTCTCGCCTGAAATATGATTGAACTAGTGTAGGCCCATCCGGGTGAGCAGAGTGAGCCCGGCGATGTCCTGGTTACTCATGAACTTTCCGGGCAATGCGCTGGCCGCTTATGAATTTGTCGGGCAATACTCTGCAATACTACGTAACTAAGTTCAGTATAGCGGCACTGTCACCAATAAACTCCGATGTCGGATTTTGGAATTAGCATGGCCACTCAAGTGACTCAACTCACTGCGCTCCCGCTTCCACCCCTCTTCATCAACGACCACCTCCTTTGCTTCATCATGCAGAACCTGCCTCCCTCCGACCTCTTGGATGAGAACTTCCTAATACAGACTTGTGGAACAGGTGAGTAGATCAGCATTTATCTATGATCTATCAGTGTTAACCCCCTCTTCCAGACGACAATTGGGTCTGGTCGGATGAAAGCAGAGAACTATGGGAAGCAGAGCACGTTGACATCAAGTGGAAAAAATTCTATGATCACTGCCGCAAGAACTCGACCAGCTCCAATCTCCTCGAAAAATCCCCTTATGTTTTAAAGCTTGGAGTAGATGAACGGGACTCTCCTCTCCTGTTTTTTCATGGTCGTGACACATCAGGAGGCCAGATTCTTGTCACAGACTCACACAACAACATATTCAATCGCTTATTACATCTCCGCCGGCATGATAGTGGAAAGAGACGGGGGGTAGTGCTCACTGGGCAGCCTGGAACTGGTGCATCTCTATGATCAGGTCCACACTCTGTGCGACAACTCACCTGCACATCTACTCTCCAGGAAAAACCACATTCCTAAAGTTCATGCTTGCGAGGCTTATTTCAGCTGGCCAGGTTGTGCTACTGTATCACCCCCCTAAGGTCTACCTTTTCTACAACAGCCGAGTGTACTCTCGCTCGGCGACATATGGCTTCGAGGATCTTCCCGAACACCGGACAGCATATTTCCCCATATGGGCGTTGATCGATGGGGACTGTCCGAAGAGCAAAGGGCCGGCTATGTCATCCAGCCCTCTCGTGTGGCCGGTCCAGGCAACTTCTCCGAACCCCTCCCGATGGGAGTCGTGGTCAAAGCAGAATGGGGTGACACTCTTGGGGATGCCTCTGTGGAACGTGAAAGAGTTGGTGGAGGGGTATGTTTTGTTCCCCTTTCCTGCCACCAATCCCAGTCACATTCGATGGAGGTTTGTTGCTGACTGTCCTCCACCTTTGCTGCAGCTTACGTCTTCACCCCGAATACAACGACTTCCGAAGTAGACTGGAGAAACACCTCTGGCCCTCTGATGCGTCGACGACCCCCATCACCGGCGGGTGTCCGATGGGTCCTGCGCTGGAGGTTCTCCGGGAAGCGCGCCGGTCACAGGCCCTGATGGACAACGTGGATGATGCGTTCAAGATCTTGGTACAAAATGCGACCGAAGAGTTCGGCTTCATCCCTCGTGATGTGTACGACGGCATCTTCAGGTTTCATGACGCGGAGAGCCGACACACTCATGGGCTGCGAAGATTAGATCCGGCCCAGCTGGAAGAGATGGTTCAATCGTTCAGTGGCAACTACGGACCCGCCTTCACGGTCTCGCATTGTGTGGCCGCAGTGTTCCCTCGCCCATCAGCACACCCACTCAACTCCGATGATTGGGCAATCGGCTTCAAATCCGTTCGTATCGCAAGGCAAGCGATGGAATTGATGCAGTTTCAGGGCTTCGAACGCCTTCGGGAGATGTACGAGTTCTTCCACAGATTCCCGGAGACCTCTGCTTTTGCGGGATGGGTCTTTGAAGCGATGGTCCACCGGATGTTCTCTGACTGCCGGCAGTCAGGACCCACGCCGCAGCCTATCCGCATGATCTCCGACGGCTACGATCCTCCTGTCTTCTCCACAGATCCCCCTTCCTCCACATCGTTGTCACCTTTCGGGCCACCACGCGCCAGAATCAGGGCTGTCACGCAAGTCGACTTTGCTGACCGCCAGCTTGATGATGTGACATTCGACAATGGCAAATACTACATCCTAACCGCTACTACTCACCCCCTCTTTGACTCGTTCACCATCCATGTGGACCTACACACGGTCATAATCTCTGTTTTCCGGATTACGATCTCCCAAAGGCATGAAGGATCTGCTGAGGGCTACCCCCACATCCGCAAAATCATACGCCGTGTACACAAGCTTCTGAAGGAGGCGGGCTTCAATGTGACAGTCAAAATCAGATATTTTCTAGTCTGCCCCGATGATGGATCCCAGTACCAATGGCGGATGCCTGTCGGCTGGAATGAGGACACCGAGACTCACGACCATCGTGGCGATGGTTTCTGTATACGCGTACCTGTCCCGGGACATCACGGCACGCCCTGGCTAGGTATAGGTTCCCACTAGGGGTCGGTGGTATATGTCAGGCCCTTCTTACTGTATGCCCTTCCATTTTCATAGTTGACTCGCCCGTTCACTTCCATCATCGAAACCCGCTCCTCTATCTCATCCGCATTTTGATCGTTCACAACTGCCTGATCTGACATTCTCCTCATGTAATCCTTCGTTGTACAATAATGCAATAGCTCATCTACCATTACCACACCGCCGCTTTTCTTTTTCCATGCTTAGGTCCGCCTGCTCCACCTCCTTGCTCGCCGGACGCCCTGACTCGCGTGATCCACTTGACGTGCTCGGGGGCCGGGATGCCCTCCTTTGCCATCACGGCCACCGTCTCTTTAGGCACATCCCCGAACGACTTAGTATCACTTCTGGAGTAATCTCAGATACAATTCTGAATAATAATCGGTAGTGCCGGCAAGCGACATGCATGGCCCACGACCGACACTAAAGCTCCCCCCGAAAATATCAGTCCCAAAAATCTCTTTATAAGTAGTCATTTATGACAAAATCAAAATGAGCACCGCATCTCGTGGTACTACAATTTTCTCCTCTTAGACCCCGGACCTCCTTTGTCCTCGATCGGCGCGATTGACCCCCATTCCCAACAAACCTACCACGGCAACGTTCGTTAACAACACTCGATTGTTAGTGTGAATGCGGGCTTACCCCGTTTGCATCGGAGAGGACCTGAGGCCTGATCGTTCATCAATGTCCACCACCATACAAGGGGATTTAATGACAACAACGAGCCATCTGGATCTGGTCTCGATACTCCCATAGATCCCACTTCCTACCATTTTTCGGACGCATCGAATCGATCACCCCGCAACTGTACGGCCCCAAGGCTCTCGTACCCGCCGAATTCTGGGTCACTCCCACCCCCGCCCTCACTAAATTTACGCCCGGAAACGACGCCAGAATCGAAGTGACCGATAACATTCCGAACCCCGACAGCATCGGCGTCCAGTCACCCCCTTACAGAAATTACCCTCTTCGGCCTCCGGTTTACTTTTACCATTCTCTGCCGCACCTCTGGCTCTATCACATTTAATCTAGGGCGCTGAGGGCCAATCCGCGTCTACGGAAACCCAAGTGCGCTTCTCTACACTCCCACTGATCACCCGTGACAACCAATTCTGGTGCAAATCTGCCGCTAGAATTTACGCTAGTAACAAGCTACGTACGAAACACAGACATAGGACACAACAGACTACAGTACATCATTTGATACATGCAGACAGCAGTACAGTTCGTGGGACACTTTTCACGGCAGCAGACCTAAGATTCATTCCCATCCAATACCGTCTCATCATACGATTCCACCCTACCGACAAAGGCCGCCAACTCGTCTATCACCAGGGTAGGGACTGTTGTGCGGAACTCCACGCATTCAAAGCGTATCCCCCTCGCGTGCTGTGACTTCACGAGTTTCACGATAGCGGTCGCGCATACCGTGTCGTCGTTGAATGGCTGTACTGGATCGACGATCACAAGCTCCTTGATAAGAGGGAATGAGGTTGGTTGGATTGCTTCGGGGGATAGCGGGGTGTCGAGGAAAGGGTCGAGATATGGACGCAGATCGCAGCCATCGAGGGTCAGGTTCTCCAGTGGTCCCATGGATCCAAATAGTCGCCCAACAGCATCCGCAACAGGTTCGAGGTTTCCTGCAACGAGATTCCCGCCTCGGATGTAAAGATGCTTGACGTTGGCCAGTCGTGGGTGCTCTCGAACTGTCTGGAAAGCCTGAGAGAATATGCCAGGGACCCTCTCTTCCAAGACTTCCTCCATCTCGTACTCCGCTTCGTCGTTGTGGTGAGTATAGCACAATTTGAGGACGGCTCCGTCAGATGACCTGAAAGTGATTGAGCAATATATGTGGTACTCCTCATCCATCGTCATTTCAAACACAACTCGCTCGACGGTGCCTTTCGTATATTGATGAACAATCGTGTTCCATGGTTTCGATGGAGGGTAGATGACCTTGGGAACCCACTCCACAGCGCACCCTAGCCGATGTTCGAATTCCACGCTCTTTGCAAAGGGGCACGATATGTGGGTCGTGATTTCACAACCAAGGCCGTAACTTGTGATGTTCAGGAAGAAGGTTTTGACATGGGGAAGGACTATAACTCTTCCCGGAGGAACGTCTTCGTAGAATCCATCCGCTTCTATCAGCATCCAGATCCATCGCAGTGCAGGCGAAGCTTCGAGGAAATCGAGCAGCTCTGAGACGGGGTATTCAGTGACCCACGTTGAGAAATGGAGGGTAGTGAGGTTTGGGAAGGTGAAGTAACGTAGGGACGGGAATTCGTCTATTTCCAAAACGAAGTTCTCGAGGTTTGTAGCATTCTTGAAGAGGGGAAGTTTGGGGGCGACCAGGGATTCGGGACCCTCCAGGTATCCTCTAGCGTCGATTTCAAGAGTATGAAGGAGTGGAAGGGGTCCAGAAATGGCAACTGATAGATCTTGAACTTCGTTTGACTCAGTTGCGCGTTTGAGCTCGAGACTCCTGATTTTTTGGGCGAAGGGGGAGAGCAGTGTCACATAGTGAATGGGTGACCCATTGTAATCAGCGGTGATGTCCAGGGGGGATCCTTTTACGCGTCCGAGAAGTGTCCTCACGAGGAGTTGGTCCATCTTCCCAGTCAGGCGCAGTTGGGACCAAAGCGTGGCATGCTGAAAAAATGTTCTGCGCCAATGACGGCAAACGAAAGTGACCCGGAGGCGATCACCCAGAGAATCGAGATGCATAGGGATGAGGCAAAGGATGTCCAATGGAAGACGGTTGACGGGGGATAGCGAGTTCCTCCGTTCGTGGATGACTGTTGAAATGATCAAGATGTCTTTGGCAAGCTGGGAGAACTAGAAAAGTTTGTTTTTAGAGCCCAGGAAGAATCTTCGACATTCAACTGTGAGTCTCGAACCTGGTCCAAAGTTAAGCTGAGACGATCAGTCGTACGTCGTTGTCCCACGGAAGGACCAACTTACGACGGAGAATACACCATGTTCTTCAATTCTGCATTAAGGGCGAAAACGAGCTGTTGAAGTGAGAGACCCTTTCCAGGGTAGGCTTGGGTGTGCATGATGAGGAGAGGGCAAGAGGAAAGTTTTTTGGTCGACCTGGGCACTGCCAGGAGCGAGTCGGTGCGAATGGACGGGATGGCGTCGGGGTACTGATCGGCGCGAGTCGAATTTCTCACGATGCCGATCTCCCTTATATTCTGCCTCAACAACAACCATACTACACGCCAGACGCAACATTTGGATCCTGGATGAAGTGATACTGCTAACCGATCGAAGTTTACAGTTGTGCAAAGACATGTTCACCAGTGCTGTGAAAAACGCGGGCGTAGGGTGTAAGCCCGTAGTCCCCCGCTCGAGAGGGGTTCTTGCACGAGGCGAATTTCGCTAGTCCTCGCCTATTCCCACTTGGCTCCAGATATGAAAATCGACACAAGATTGTATGAAGTTCATAGTCACCCGATCTTTTCCCTAATGCAGATTAAAGCTGCCGCGGGCAACAGAAAGGCGCATTCCACACTCCTTCAAGGTCACAGATGTAAAGGCCATTCGAGATCAGAATCTGAGAGAGTTTGTACGTTGTCATTGATCTCGAGCTGATCTACTACGCAACGCGTCACGACAACTTTCGGTTTCCCTGATCAAGCCTGCCGGAACCTCCAGGACAGGGATGCCATTCATCTCGTGAACATTGTGCGTTGTTCCTGAAGTGTGGAAGGTGGAGCACAAAATGATATCGTGCGCCAGCGATTTAATTCTAGGCACCGCCGCCGCTCTCTTTTGAAAGGTACCGCGCGTGTCGAGGGCTGTAATTCGAACCCACGCGGCTACCATTTGTGGGGTCTACGGTGCCATGGGTCGTGTCATTACGGGCGCGAGGAATGATTGGGAGTAGACGCGTCATGACACGTGTCTTACTGGGAACCTGGCTAGGATCCACCCTATCACCTAAAAGTCCGGCGAGATCAGCGATTCGGAGTGGGCCAGGATTGCGGGAGATTATAACCACAGACTGTCGCGTCGAGACAGCAAAGTCAAAGAGTATCGCAGCAGCCCATGCGGGTTGACCTCGGGAGGACTCATCGGTTTGCATTGAGGCCATCAGATCCCGCAAGTGGAGGTTTTGTCCAACCTCGAGTTAAACCAGCGGGACCGATTGCTAATTTATGAGCGCCCGTCTTTTCTCACCGGTTTCCCCTGCCAATTTTGGGCGCTTATAACCATTTCACTTCCGTGGAGTGGCCACTTGGCTTCAGAAGTGCACTTCCCGTCACTTATCGCACTTCTGGCACTTTGAAAGTGATCGAAGTATTCCCTGATGACTGTCGATCACGGGACCAGGGAGATCGTCTTCCGCCTCGGCTCTCTTGCATTTCACGTCACCGTCGGCACATGCATGCAGATGGCCACGATAGACCGCGGCGATCTAGTTCGTGGCGCTGTTATCGCCCCGGTCGACAGTAACTGGCCATGAGACTCAACAAGGTGTATCATCCGGGTTCCCCTTCTCTCGACTTGCTTCCGAAAAACTAGGAGTCAAGGCCAACAACCATGACAGTGAATCGTCTCTCCGACTTAACGGAGCAAGGGATTCTCTTTCGTGGCTATTGAACGCGAAGTTTTCCGATTCGTGTGCGTTAAACTTTCGATGAACTCCCTCAGTCGGGTTACGACTTGGGGTCCCGCTATCCCCCCAACGTATGCTACTTGCCATTTGTCTTAAACTCGTGTACCCGTACAACAACTCGGAAGAGAGGAGAAGCTGTGGTGTTGTACGACAGTGGGTACGTGTGGGGGGTACACATGTATTCCCAATGCAATCGTAAGGCTACACCACGTACACTTGCATCTAGACGAGTATCCAGAGCCTTTTAAGGGAACTGTCAGGACCCCGACCGTTGCGTCGGGGCGTGGATATTGCCTCCAAACCACGCATCTGGAGTCCGGCGCCTCGGCCGTTTCACACGGATAGTCACTCAGTCACTCAGTCACCCAGCCACTGAAATTCTAAAGACTCACCGCACTTTCGCTTTCACCCTCTTCCACCCCCTTCGTTGACGACTGTCTCCTTTCTTTCGCCATGCAGAGCTTTCATCCCCCTCGTCAGCTGGTCAATTATAAGCGCCTTCTGGAACAGACTCATGAGACAGGCGAGCGCATCGGCGTCCGTCTACCATGTATCAATGGTAATCACTTCTTCCAGATCCCAACTGGACCTGGCCGGGCGAGATACACTGGAACGTAGAGTCCGAGCTTCAGGATTTCTACGAACGCTGGCACAATACCTCCGAAAGTTTTGAGACCCCCAAGCCGTTCCCCTACGTGTTGGAGCTCGGAGTGCGCCAGGGGGGCGAACCTCTCCTACCTTTCCGCTCCCGCGAAACATCGGGAGACAAGATTCTCATCACCAGGTCATTTGACGACATGTTTTATCGTTTATTGTATATCCGCCTGTTTGATAAGGGACACCGCAGAGGGGCAGTGCTAACTGGGCAGCCCGGCATCGGTGCGTCTGTATGACCAGGCCCACACCCCGTGCAATAACTCACCGGCACATCTGTTCTCCAGGAAAGACTACATTCCTGAAATTCATGCTCGTGCGGCTGATTTCAATTGGCCAGGTCGTGCTCCTACACAACTCCCCTAAGATCTACCTTTTCTACCGCGGCAAAGTCTATTTTCAACTGGCGACATCTGGGTTCTTGGGGCTTCCTAAACGCAAGCAGATGGCGTATTGTCCCATATGGGCGTTGATCGATACGGACATGAAGGGCGAGGAGCCACCTATACCGTCTGATCCAGTCATCTGGCCGGTCCACGCGACTGCTCCAAAACCTGTTCGATGGCGAGCGTGGTCAAAGCAGACCAGGGCCGCTCTGTTGGGGATGCCTCTATGGAGTGCGGAAGAGTTGGTGAAAGGGTATGTCTTTAATTTGTTCCCCCTTTCTGCCATCGAGCCCGGTTATGCCATTCGATAGAGGTTCATCACTGACTGTCCTCCGCCTTTACTACAGTTTCAGTCTTCAACACGACTACGACGACTTCCGAAGTGGACTGGTTCAGTCCCTCCTACCCCCTGGTGTGTCGACGCACCCTGCAACCGATGACAAGCTGGAGTTCCCTACCTGTGAAACGGCGATCACCAATGCGCTAAAAATTCTCCAGATGGCGAGAGAAGCGGAGAAGAATGAAGATGAGGATCGCGGTGAAGCGGGCCAGCCACAGGCCCCGATGGACATTGTGAGCAATGCGCTCAATATCTTGGTGCACAACGCCACCGAAGAGTTCGGCTTCATTCCCTGTGTCGTGTACAGCGGCATCCTCCAAGCTAGAGACACGATGGATCAGCACGCCAATGCGGTGAAACAGCTCACATATACCGAGCTGCAAAACATCGTTTCATCCTTCTCTGTAAACCGTGGACTCACTTCCGACATCTCGCATCGGGTGGTCACAGTGTTCCCTCAGCCATCTACGGATCTACTCAGCTCTGATCGTTGGGAAATCGACTTCAAATCCATTCGGATCGCAAGGAAAGTGATGGACTCGATGGAGATGCACGAGAACGAACGCCTTCGGGAGCTGTACAGCTTCTTCCACGGTTTCCCAGAGAGCTCTAATTTGGCGGGATGGTTCTTCGAGGTGATGATCCATCGCTTGTTCTCTGGCAGCTGGGAGCCAGGACCCGTGCCGCAACCAATCCACATGGACCGCCAGGTCTCTTCTAGCCCTCCCATCTTCTCTACAGATCCCCCTTCCTCCACCAACAGCACCTCGTTGTCGCCACCATATGCCTGCGCCAGGACTGTCAGGCGGGTTGACTTCGACCTCCCCCTGCTCAGTGGTGTCACGCTCGAAAAAGACAAATATTACATTCCAGCCGCATCTAATCACCCCCTCTTTGACTCATTCATCATCAATGCCGACGGACACATCGTTGTGATCTCTATTTTCCAGATGACGATCACCAAGTTACATAAAGGATCAGCTAAGGGCTACCCCCTCATCCGCAAAATAATGCGCCGTGTACGCCAGCTTCTCGAGGGGAGTGATCTCGAGCCCGAAATCACAGTCGAATACTTTCTAGTCTGCCCAAAGGATGAATCCGAGCGCCAGTGGGCGATACCTGCCGGCTGGGACGACAACGCCATAATCAACAACCATCGCGGAGAGTGCTTCTGTATACGCATACCCATCCCAGGACATCGCGGTGCGTCGCGTTTATTCACTCCTAATTTCGACCGGGCTGAATCATGGCTGGATATAGCTTCCCACTAGATGTCAACTGTATCTGTCACATGCCCACTTCTCTGCGTTCCCCCCCTTTTATAGTCCACTCGTCTCTCCACTTTCATCGTCTCAGCCCGCTTCTCTGTCTTCTTCGCATTTTGATCGTTCGCAACTGTTTGATGTGGCATTCTCTGTATGTAATCCTTCATTGTAAAATAGCAAGGGTACACGCGTGCCTTGAGCTACGATTTTCCGAGAAACACTGTGGTTGATTTTGAAACGTCCGTATCGCTCTGATGCATATGGGTATCATCGAACCCCAGAGTGTCAATAAGCACGGTTCATCGGCTATCCAGAATAGATCCCTGAATTTTGGATGTGCAGGACTCGAGGTCTTCCCCCACTTTTAGATGGGACTTGCTCGCTTGATTCACGAACTGCAGTTGTATCGGTCTGCACAGTTGGTTACAATATAGATCGAGTGCGAAATCCTGTCTACCGTAGTCTTCCCACTCCCAGCGACCGCCATCACACCGAACCAAACCGTGCGTTGGCACTTTCACATCACTTGGGTGTTGCGAGAGGCAGGCTACTCATACGATGAGAAAAAGAGGATCTTCGGCGTATTCCATGAACAGATCATCGGTCGGGGTAACTCTCGGACTCATCAAGGGTAGGGAAGGCGTTGACATTCGTATAACCTCCAGGTGTAAGCAGGTCGGGCCCGCCTTGGTCGATTAACAGTCACATATTCATGGAGGTGCAGACCAGCCACATACACTAGCTGGCTACTCGCGAACTTGCTGGGCAATGCTTTATCTCAGCCCGCCGGATAATGCCTAATCTGAGCTTTTTTTGTTTTAAATCCTAATCCGAGCTTTCAGGGCAACGCTCAGTATAACAATAATATGAACTTGCCGGACGTTGCTCACTGGAATTGTGCCCGAGACCTGTGGATCTGGGCACGCGCAACACGGCCACGCGACGCCTGGGACTTGCCCGATCTTGTTCGGTGTCGACTGCGCGAGGAATGATTGGGAGTAGACGCGTCATGACACGTGTCTGACTGGGAACCTGGCTAGGGTCCGCCCTATCACCTAAAAGTCCGGCGAGATCAGCGATTCGGAGTGGGCCAGGATTGCGGGAGATTACCGGGTGACTGTCGCGTCGAGACAGCAAAGTCAAAGAGTATCGCAGCAGCCCATGCGGGTTGACTTCGGGAGGACTCATCGGTTCGCATTGAGGTCATCAGACCCCCGCAAGTGGAGGTTTTATCCAACCTCGAACCAGCGGGACTGATTGCTAATGTCGATCACGGGACCATCGGAGATCGTCTTCCGCCTCGGCTCTTGAGTCTCTTGCACTCCACGGCACCGTCGGCACATGCAGATGGCAGCGATAGACCGCGGCGAGTGCCAGATCGAGTTCGTGGCGCTGCTATCGCCCCGGTCGCCAGTAACTGGCTATGAGACTCAAGTCCACCGCGGACAGCCCTGGGCCTATTTTGCAGCCTCCGAAGATTACATATCGGGATAAAAACATATTTGTACATTGACAATTTTTACTAGCGAGAACATACATTTCACTGCTCGTTTACTATTTAGTCACTGCTCAAACGACGGAATTCCCATGCCTGGTAATCGGCACCCGAGAGGGGCTCGAGTTTAACAGGAGTGCCAGGGGCAGCGCTACCGCCATTGGCCAAGGTTACGCTCAGCGGGCTATCGAGCGGGAGGATGCTGTGATCCGAGAGTGAGCGAGTGCATCATGTCTCAGGTGGGGTTGAACTTGTCGAACGTACTTGTAATGATTGGGACCGAATATAGGAACGTGCTTAATAAACCACCTCGTCGAGGTGGGCACCGCAAATATCTCGGAGTTTGGGAGAATACCTCCTAGGACACCCACGAATTCTCCGGCGCGGGGTGTACGGATTTCGTAGACGTCGCCGCCTAGGTCGACCAAGTCAAACTACGGAGGGTCAGACAAGAGATCGAAGGCGTCATCAAGGGTCGCACCTTTTGGCTTTCCGTTTCATCGTACTGACTGCCGGTGATAGCCCTCGGGTCAGGACCTTCAGAGGCGGTTAAGGCGGTTCCTGACTTCTGGTTGATGATAGCGTATGTTCCTGACTTCAACGACATTGTGATGTTGGGTATGGGGGTGGGGGAGGTAGGAACCTAGGGGGGGACTTTATATAGTCCCAGAGACGGCCGATGCCGTCCCGCTCAATCAGGTGAGTCATGTGCGTGAGTGCTTGAGTTTTCGATTCT
>Ga0307515_10004641_pt1 | contig 28198 bp, 31 predicted proteins | sample 17_EM_MG_FD_194513 | JGI IMG/M metagenome (GOLD analysis project Ga0307515, IMG submission 194513) | Populus trichocarpa ectomycorrhiza microbial communities from riparian zone in the Pacific Northwest, United States - 17_EM | ecosystem: Host-associated > Plants > Roots > Unclassified | place... | reverse complement strand
ATCTACATATCTGTATAGTTTTATCTATATTAGCAGACTATTTAATAAGATATAATATATGGTCATAATTTTAACAACGCGTTTTTTAACTTTGACGAAATTAATATTAGGACCAGGCAATAGCCGTATTATAAAATTTATACCATTTAGAAGCCCTAAGTCTTAAAAATATTATATTAACTTTTGGTAATAATAATACGTTATATAAATGAATGAATTAGATATCCGCAATCTCCGCTTGGCGGATTTTGGTCATAATTTTAACAAATCTCGCCAAAGCCTCTCAGACGTGATTTTGCAATTCGGAAGACGGCGTGGGTTATTCCGACGCTAGCTAAAAAATCACGTCTGAGCTCGCTGAGGTAAGAAAATCCGCACCTCCGAGCCTTCTGAGGTAAGCTTTCGGCTACACTCTCCGAGTCTCGGACTCCTGGGTAATCCCTTCCCCATCAGCTTTCCTTATAAACCCGGCCATTCGGTACATTATAACTTCCAAATGTGCTTGATGAATGGTAGTTGTATCTTGAGATCCATATTCGAGAAACCCACTCATCATCAGACAACAGTGGCTTCACCTGCAGCTGATCACGAGAATACGTGCCTCCTTACACTTCCATTGGAACTTCGGGAGGAAATATGGCGTTTGTCGCTCCCTAGGAGCTTTGAGCGACAGGTGTTTGATGATGAGAAGGATGATCCTCGATACTATGGTAGTAAAACCTTCAAACTTCCCATGTGGGAGCCCGGAAGCCTTGATCTGCTTCGTGTAAACCGACAGATCTACCTTGAAGCCATGCCTCTCTTCTGGAAGCACAACACGTTCATATTCTTCGTAAGAGGAAAAAAAACCAAGGTAGCCGTTGGCTACCCCATAAAAGGCGCATACCAAGATGCTCGATATCGAGAGAAACCTTTCTTCGAAATCAACCCGGAATACACGAAGCTCATCAAACGATGGTGCCTGACATTCGATACAGGCTACAGCGTAGACCCAAAAGGGCAAGTTACAAGAGATGCAGAAATCTGGGCGAAAGCAAATCAAGTCATGCCTGCAAGAATTCTGAATCATCCTATCCAATCTCAGTACCTACCTTACCGGTTCATAGCTCAGGAGGTCGAATGCGCACGAGGCGATGAATCTCGCTTGTCATATACGCATGCTGCTTTCACCAGCCTCTATAGTTTTATCGATGCGTTGGATTACTCACCCTCATTTCATCACGTGGATCTCGCCTTCTGTTGCTCTTCTTCTGAATCACGCTATCGAGGCGATCGAGGTTCACACATATACAGGGGTACAAGCCTCAAAGCTGGTCAGAAGCTCGTCAAACTTCTCCCAGAGCTGATGAAATCTGGTGTTGCGCCAGCTCTAGGAAGCCCAGAAGACAAGGCTTGGGACTGGCTTGAATTGGATGGGGGTACAAATCCCATCCATTAATCTATTCAGTTTGAGAGAGTTAATGCGGAAGATTGCAGAGCCAGACCTATGGTAATAAAATCTTTCTATATTCTCATTTGTGGTTGACGAGTCTTATTTGGGAGCTCACGGCTCTTTTTCCATTTCCCATTTTCCGTTCTTGAAGCAATAGTAATCAAAAGAGTGCGATCACACTTTTGCAGTTGATGGGATGAACTTGATGATATAATCAACTCCCAAGCGTCTAAGAACTCCCCCCCCCCTCTCCCACCTATGCCTATACCCCTCGTGTTTATCTACATTCTAGCGCTAATATACAATCCCTGCATGGGGCAACTTTAGCTTAAAATATAGGATTACTATTACTGAATAAATACGAGCGACGATGATATATAACGAAGTAGATATTATTAACCTGGACAGGATCTGGGCAGTAACTCTTACCAGTAACTTTACTGCCCGAATCTTTTGATCAGCAGTGGCCTAGCAGGCGGTAAGGGTAGCCAAGGCACTACTCGGGCACCTATTTTACTAGTAAAAGCCATACAAATGCAATGTTCACTAATACTCCCCCGTACGCTGACTATAGCGGATGATTCATGTGCATGAAATACTAACAATTACTTCTCAGGGACACTCAATGGTTGTTCCTGTGGCTGTGGAGTCACCTCCACTGCCCCGCAATCCTTCCCCGCAGTTGATCGACAAATTATGAGCCCTTACCTGGGTGCAGCTTCCATGAACCAGATCTCCAGTAGAAATTGCAATAGAAGCGGCTACACAATGGTCCATAAGCCTCGCCAAAATCAAGCATGCTTTTGGAGCACAACTTCCCGACTTTGTCCGCCTTCCATAAACTACTATGACAGCAACGGCACCCGCACCCGCCGCCATAGCGGATCCCTTCTCCCTCGCCAACAAAACGGCCATTGCGACAGGCGGCACAGGCGGGCCGGGCCTATCCATGACGTTCGCGCTCGCGGAAGCCGACGCTAACATCATCTCGATCCAGCCACCCTCAGATCCGTCGGCCGACTCACTGGCTACCGGTGTCCGCAACGTCAACCGCTCTTTCACCGCCTAGGAATGCGACATCGCGTCCTCACCGGCCCTACGCTCCACTTTCCAGCGTATTTGGGCCGACAGCACCGTCCCGGACATCCTGCTCAATAGCGCCGGGATCCAGCGGCGTGGGCGCGCGGGGAGAGCTGGGCGACGAGGCTATTGATTTCGTGCTGGACGTTGACCTGAAGGCGACATTTGTGGCATGTCAGGAGGTAGGGAAGCGGCTGTTGGGGTTAGGGAGGAAGGGGAAGGTCATTAATATGGGTATCATCAGTTTCATCGTAAATACGGATATAGCGCCGTATGCGGCGAGTAAAGGAGGCGTGTTGCAGGCGACGAAAGCGTCCAGTAACGAGTAGGCAGGAGGTGTATTTGCGTTAACGCGATTTGCCCTGGGTAGGTCATGCTGGCTGCGAACGGAGATTGGGACGGACGAGTTTGGAAAAGTAGCGGTATCTTGACCTGAGAGCTGACCCTGGCATGAAGACGCCCTGACAGAACAATATTCCACTAATCCAAAGTAAAGGAGCACAATGATTATATTATCGGACGGACATCAGCTGCGAGGTGGGGTGAGCCCCAAGACCTAAGAGGTTATCTTTCTCGCTAGCTCTGCGAGCGACTTTGCACCTGGACGCGTATTGTTGATAGTGGTTTGCTTGGGAAGAAAGTGTGAGGTCGGGAACGGGTGCATAGCCAGTGGGCTTAACCAAAATATAGCTTTAATGGACTCTCCAACAGACATTTTCGGACCCAGGTTTAGATTCGGTGATTCGTGGCATATAAAGATTTGTTGTAATGCTGTAACGTAGGTAGTTACACATGGCCAGTCAATCAGACGTGCTCGTTGGCCGGATCCACAACAGGCGATGTCTATTCACGAATATCCTACAAGTGGTCGTATATGCATGATCCTCTATATTGCGGATCTTAACACCGATCGTGATCTCCAAAGTTCCCGAAAACCGCTTAATATGCCTATTTCGCTTTTCTCTCTAGGATCTCAGCCACTTTCTGCCTGACACCCTGCTTCCCTTCCCTTACTTCAACAAAATGCTCGATGATCTCCTCAGGAGTCTTATACTTTCCTTGGCGAATGACTTTCTCAACTTCCTGTTCCCGAGGCAAGCTAATCCACGCATGAGGGTAATCCTTATACTGAGCTGCTTCGGCGAAGTTGAGTAAGGAGAGGTTTGGCGAGTCGCGGAAAAATTGTGCAACGTTTTGCGCCGAAACTTCTTCAAAGGTATTCGGCTGCCAGTTGGGCCTTGCCTTTTCTCGCCGTACAAGTCGGGCCGTCACGCCTTCGACAAAATCGTGATGTGCCATAAATTTAGTAGCAATGTTGTATTCATGTTGGAAGGCTTCCGCAATATTCCACTGCCGACCGATGCGCATCTGTTGCAGAGTTACGAGGACAGAGGTTGGGGAACGTTGATAGATCGTGTCCGCGGTCCTGGCAGCCCAAGTTTTGAGTTCGGGGTCGCCCTGTTCCTCCACTGCCTTCAACGCGTCCATGATATCTTGGATAGATTTGCGTTCTTCCGAGAAGCAGCTGTTGACGGTTTCACGAAGCTTTCCGGAAATGGCAGGCCGTTCGGCTGGAAGACCTGTGACGAATTCCTCAATTGTAGTATTGACTATGTGGTGTCTCGCATCAAGCTCCATGTAGTCTGGGAATGTGAGCTCAGCGAGACGAGCTTCAAGATCGGGCAATGATGAAGAGTGGATGTAATGTGTCGCAATTCCATGATAGCTGAAATATAATGAATTAGCTCGGGGGAGCAAGCTGTGGTTGGTGCACTTACAAAACGTCAACGCCTTTGAGCTGCTCACTTGTCAGAGCCAGGTATGTTCCTAACTGGCCCTCCATCCGCGGTAGGAAGAAGCTAGCTCCCACATCTGGGAAAAAGCCAATTGTTGTTTCTGGCATAGCAAATAGTGTATTCTCTGTAGCTATCCTGAATGGCGCGTGTACGCTTAGTCCGACACCTCCGCCCATTGTAATCCCGTCCATCAACGCAACGCATGGTTTCTGGTATGTTGCGATGAGATGATCGAGCTTGTATTCAAGGCCAAAGTAATCCGCCGACCTTTGCTGTCCTTTAGGACCCTCCATATTCCAATTGGCCAGGGCTGCGACATCCCCGCCAGCACAGAGAGCTCGCCCGGCGCCTTTTATTACGACAACATTTGCGATTTGAGATTTTTGCCATTCCTAATATCATTAGCGACAGTTCTCAGCGATTTTGGAGAGCCTGGTGCACCTGGAGTCGAGGTATTATCTTCCGCGCCATCGATCCATTCAGTGAATTGAGCTTCTTCGGCCTGTTCAACTCAATACTTCGTACGCCGTAGATGCTGTTGAAGAGGACATCATCAGGATCGTCTCCGGGCTGCTCTTTAAGGAGGCTTTCTGTTGATGTGGAGTACTGCGAGAATGTCATTAGTAGAAGTGCAAATCTTCAAATGAAGCTCTACTGACCCTTTGACTGCCTGCAAGGGTGGGGTGCGATATCTTCGCTTTTAGAGGCATTATCGCCGAAGTCATCCGCGAGTGCCAGCTCAACGGTGTTGCTGCTCTTCTTACATATGTGCAGAGAGACATTAATACTACAAAGTTGCACGCCTGTGTAGAAAGAAATGTGACGCAAAGCTTTTGAATGCTGCCGAACCACGGGTATATTGCCGGGGATAGTTGCGGAGGTGGTTTGGAGGTTCCTTGGATGTTTTGGAGCAAAACAATTGGGCACAAGCATGCACCTAAGGGGAGATCTTAGTTGGGTGAGGATTGGGAATTTTGTTCAAAACGGACGGGAAAGTTTTCCCGCTGACACCCGTCGCCGCATTCACTTCAAATTTCATAGGAGTTGAGCTCCAGCTCCCTGCACCAGCGCTCACGTGATGTATATTTTTCCAATTCCACGCTAAGAAAATGCGTTCGCGACTTTCTCACAAGAGCTCCCCGGCCAAGCACTCCGACCATCCCAATTCATTCTACTTTCCTTCGTCTTCTTATCTTCTTGTCTTCTTTTATTCATCATGTCTACCTTCACTCGTACTTTATGGCGGACGAGTCGCACTGCATTGCGTTACCAAAAGTCTATCAATCCTGTCCAGCAAGCTCTCGGCATCCAGGGCGGGAGTCGATATGTCGGCGCTGTAAGGAACTACGCTGCTGTCTTCGAGCGCAACAAGCCTCATGTTAACATCGGTCAGTACCCATATTTAGCATCTTCAGATATTTATAGTACTGATTATGGTTTCATCTAGGTACCATTGGGCACGTTGATCACGGAAAGGTATTACAACCCGGCAATGTCTTCAATTTCACCTTCGGGTGCTAATTATCCTAGACTACACTTACTGCAGCTATCACAAAGCGACAGTCTGAAAAGGGCTTCGCAAACTTCCTAGATTATGGCTCCATTGACAAGGCGCCTGAAGAACGAAAGCGCGGTATCACCATCGCGTCTGCGCACATCGAGTACGAGACAGAAAATCGCCATTATTCCCATGTAGACTGCCCTGGCCATGCTGATTACATTAAGAACATGATTACTGGTGCAGCGAACATGGATGGTGCCATTATTGTGGTGGCGGCTTCGGACGGTCAAATGTAGGACTTGGATAAAATAGTGTAAAATGCTCAGGCTGACAATGTGAAAGGCCTCAGACACGAGAGCATTTGCTCCTCGCCAGACAGGTCGGTGTCCAGAAGATCGTCGTCTTCGTTAACAAAGTCGATGCAATTGAGGATAAGGAGATGTTGGAGTTGGTAGAGATGGAGATGAGGGAGCTGCTGGCATCATATGGGTTCGAGGGCGATGATACACCCATTGTTATGGGTTCAGCGCTATGTGCTCTAGAAGGACGGCAGCCAGACATTGGCGAACAGAAGATCGATGAACTCCTGAAGGCCGTTGACGAATGGATACCAACTCCTCAGCGCCAGACCGACAAGCCTTTCCTTATGTCGGTCGAGGACGCCTTCTCAATTCCGGGTCGTGGTACCGTCGTATCTGGACGCGTTGAGCGTGGCGTCCTCAAGAAAGACTCTGACGTCGAGCTTGTCGGAAAGGGCGATGCTCCGATCAAGACAAAGGTTACTGACATCGAGACATTCAAGAAGGCTTGCGATGAATCAAGAGCTGGTGACAACTCCGGACTGCTTCTCCGAGGTGTCAAGCGAGAGGATGTTAGACGTGGTATGATCGTTGCTATTCCGGGAACCGTCAAAGCCCACAAGAAGTTCTTGGCTTCCATGTACGTCCTTACTAAGGAGGAAGGCGGTCGTCACACTGGTTTCCACACCAACTACAGACCTCAGGTCTATATTCGGACAGCTGGTGAGTCTTCATTTAACATACTGTTGCGTCGCATGTAGCTAAAGTCGTACAGATGAGGCTGCGGCTTTGACATGGCCTGAGGGCACTGAGGATGCTGACTCAAAGATGGTCATGCCCGGTGATAATGTAGAGATGGTTTGCGAACTGCACCACCCTATAGCTCTTGAACCAAGTCAACGATTTAACGTCCGTGAGGGTGGCCGGTAAGTCCTATCAAAGTTCTCCTATATCGCAATTCTATCAGAAGTCTAACTTCCAACAATCAGAACTGTCGCCACAGGCCTGGTAACGCGAGTTATAGAATAAACGTATCCCTTAAAAGACTAGGAATACTTTGTAATTGATGATTCGGCGGCTCTCTCCGCCATTGCGAGTGTACGTCTAGGTTAATATTTCTTGTACATTACACTTGCGAAAATTTCCCCTCCACCAATTTACATCCCAGTGCCCACCATTGTATCCTACGAGGCGCAGATTTAGAGCAGTTAAGAGACATGTAAGGCGTTTGGGAGCCGCATCTTGAGTCTTCAAGAAGAGCCAAAAAAAAAAACTTAATAAATCTACTACTGCGTGCACCACTTATGTATATTTTGGATGACCCCAAATAGATTCTCACTGCGTTTTATCTACAAAGCTCGCGGACCGTATAATTTCCACTTTTAATCAAAGCATCCGTTGAACGCCCCAAACCACTCTACTGAACCTACCATCCCGTACCTAATAGGCCTCTGACTAGCACCACTGCCTCTGATACTCAAACAGCGCAATCGCCGCCGCCGTCTGTACATTCAAGCTCCGCGTAACCCCGACCTGCCTCACCTCAACACAAATATCCGCCTCCGCCAGCACCGGGCCCGGCACGCCCTCCTTCTCACTCCCGAGCACTAGCACTGTTTTCTGCGGCAACTTCGTACCCTCCTCGCCCAGCACTTTGCTCTGGTCGGTCTGCTCCACGCACACGACTGTATACCCTTCCTTCTTCTGCTCGGTTAAGAAAGCGGGGAGGGTCTCGGGCGCTACGGCTTGGATCGGGAGGTGCTTGTGCGACGTCACAGCGACGGAGAGGAAGTCTCTGCGGTTGAGCGTCTCTAGGGAGTGTAGGGTTAAGGAGTGCACGCCGAAGATTTCGGCGCAGCGCGAGAGGCCGCCGAGGTTGTAGGGGTTGTCGATTAGAGAGGCGACGAGGATGAGCGGCGTGCTGTGCCGAGAGTCGGGTGATTCGGAGAGTATGGAGGATTGCCAGGTTGAGCTTTTGGTTTGGAGAGGTATGGAAGATTGAGCTTGAGCTTTTGAAGCAATGGATGTATCGTCCGTGGATTGGGTTTCTGATACCGATGCCTTGCCAGATGGTATTGATAGATGTTTTGCGGAGAGCGACCCTATTGGAATTCGTAATGGAGGTGATATGTAGTTCTTTCTGGCATCTTCGGCCCACAATTCCTCAAAATCCTCTACACTGATAAGTTCGTGTTCCGGCGGATCAATGCGGAGGTAGTTTCCCTGAAATAAGTTGGCCAATGTGTGATCCTTGCTCTGGTCTAACCTCAGCGACCTGCTACTATGGACAGAATCAGGAGAGATGAATCTGTCTAGGCCGCGAATATGAGCATTTAGAGCCGCAAATGCTGGATTCTCAAGCAGGTCCATCCAGCCTCTCTCTACTGCATTGTCCCAGACGGCCGGAAAGGACCAATGTGCTTCGTGCCGAACCTGAATCTTCGGGCTGGCGGATAGGGGAATGAGTTGAGTCATCAAGCGGAGGGTGAAATCTCGGGGAGTGTCTGGAAAGCATGCAACCATCACTGCCATCTTCATAAGTGAGGCAACGAGCTTTGGGCTAGGATCTCCCTTATCAGCTAAAAGATCGAGTAGCTGGTTACGATATTCTGGACTATGAAGATAGAGCCGAGCCAAAACCCATTCAAGGAGAAATCGGTGCCTAGGCCAAGGTTCCAATGCTAGGACATGCATAAAAGACTTTAAGTAATAACCAACTTCAGTTGAACTTCCCCTTAGTATACACGGCTCGGATAGTATAAGTATTATCTGGAGCTGCAGGACGGTTTTCCATTTGTTAATTATCGGAACAGGAGGTTTCTGAGCGATCCAAGGTTCCAGTAAGCGATCTAAAACATTTTTGCCAACACCAAGTTTACTATCAGGAAGTCGGTTTAAAAGATCCATAATGCAGGCATATCCAAACCACTCTCGCCTTCCATAGTATGATGAATACGTCCGGAAAGGTAATTCAACCTCGAGCTTATCAGCAACAGCCGCTTCAAGAAGAAATTCGTGTTTAGGCAAAGGCGGATGGTCAGCAAAATGGACTAAGAAGTCTTCGAGAGGCAGTAAGTTGATTGCTTCCGGAAGAACTAGACAAATTTTCCGTATTGAACTTGCGAGTGGCGACAGGATGTAGGATCGCCCTTCAGAAAGGTGATGCAACTTACTCATAACTTCTGCGATCAGGGATGATAGATCTTCCGTCAAAACTGTATTAGAGGAGTCTACAGGATTGCTGAGGCAGTTCTGTAAGCACTTTGTATGAAAGAACAGTTCAGGTAGCTTCATGGCCACGGCCCTCGGATAGTCCTGAGTATCTGCTTCATCCCATATAGCTCCCAAGACATTATGGAGCAGCTGAGGAGTGAGATTATCCCCATCGCTAGCATCCAGTAACCTGAGTACTTCACTGCACGCTTGCAACAGCCCATCGCCTTGAAGTAACTTGTATTTGGTCTCATGCAATTTGCTAGAGACCATTTGGAGGGATGGTTCATGTGTCTTTTGAGTTAACAATAATGTCTCGCGGTGGGCTATTTGTGTCCCTCTGGCATTTGATACAGGCTCTGTAGACGATATAGTCAGGTGATGCAGCGAGCTCGTTATATCTTTTTTAGCGAGCTCGTCGTATCGTTCTTCGAGTGCGTGGAAGGCATGTACGGATGCACGCACGTCTTGGGAGGTCTCTCTGCTGAAGGCGATGCAGTACGTTGTGCATAGGTCCCGAGCGACTTCAGGAAGACCGGTTTGTGATGAGATCTTTACGACCAAATCTATGTCGACGGCATCAAGTGAATCCAATGCCGCACAGGTTCTGAACCCTTCCAGAAGGCCTTCTAGGATATACAATATAGCGTATGGGAAGATGTTTCCGTTTTTCTCCAGAATAAAATTGAAAATCTCTCTCATCAAGAACCTTCTTTTAGTATCTGAACACTGTCTGATGAAGTTTTGAATAACTTTGCTTAGATTATTGCCGTGAATACACGTATTTACTTTGCGAGATGTTGCAATAGTGGAAGCGAAAAGGAAACCTTGGGTTGCCCAAGGCAGAAAGCCTTTAAGCAGAAATTCTTGCTGGTTTTCAAGGGGAACTTGCGATTCAGAAACAAATTCAATGTACCAAAAGCCAATTATTTTTCGTACGCCATCCTGTATCTTGGAGCCAAGAGCTGCAGTTAATAATGTACTCATCCACGAATGGTGTATAAGAGAACCCGTGGACATCATATTAAATAGATCTCCACGGCAAGCCATGACTTGATTTGGATAACGATCAAGTACCAATGTCTCGAATAAGGTGCAGTATTTCTCATATTGAATCTCATAAGCTTTTTGTTCTTCGAAGATGACGGACATGTGATCGGTAGAGATGCTCTCTTCCAGTAAAGGTAAAGATGCTCTGAGGATACTTAGGCATAGTTTACGCTGTTCGGAGTATCCGAAAAGAAGGCCCGCCTGAATTAAATTCCAGTATTCATCATCTTGAAGGTAGCCTTGAGATGGGCCAAACCTCCCAGTCTGATAAATCCATCGGAACCAGAGCCGAAACGCGGTCCCAGAAAAATCCGAATTAGAGGGCTGAGAAAGAAGATTGCATATTCTGTCCCATATTTGCGATCTGATAACACTCTCAGGGTCTGTCCCGTGAAACGCAAGCCGGCCCGTCTGTAATAAAGGGAGGAGTGCGGATAGAGCATCTCGAGAAGCAACAGCTAGCTTGGAATTACTACCAAGCAAAGCGAGCAGACCGGTAAAGGTTTTCACGGAAAGGGTTCTCGTACCCTCTGCAATTGTCCAGAAGTGGACCTTGAGGAACACGACACAGCGCAAGGCAATAGCTATAGGAGAAGCAATTTGTTCGGATGATGGACGTTCGCTAGTCTGGAAAATATTCGGAGATAGGTATTTGGTCAGGAATTCATCTGTCCGGACGCCGAACCCGAACTCTTCAGACACTCGGAGGAGGCTGATTGTGTTTATTAGGGTACTTTCGATATGAAGAAAGATTTTAACTCTCAATTGAGAGTTACCGAGGCAAAGTTCGACAACTTCGCGCAGGTTTATAAGGTCTCCATTCCCAGTCTCTATTTCATTGATTACGAGGGCGCTCAGCTTATCCGCGCTTCCATCCTGATATTCTGTCAGTATGCGGAAATCATATCAGTAGCTGCCTGAATGTCAATGGAGCCTAACAGCTAAATAAAGTGTACTTATAAAGTTATATTGCCGACGAAAAGGTAAAACTCAAGGGGCTAGAACGTAAAACTAAGGAAACTATGTCCCTCTACGCTTTAAACGCTTCGCTCATGAGATGAGTACTTGCTATCAACGAAAACGCCTTGATCTACCATTATCCCTGAATATTTGCCAACACCTTTCTAACAAGAGTAAATATAATGAAAAGGTATTGAACGAAAGAAACTTACGTCGGGAGAGGCTCGTAAAAGTTCGACAGCCACTCGTGTAGCGACAATATTGAGACTCCTTCCAGGCGGAGGCTGCAGTTTTTGAATGATATCTCTGATGGTTTCTTGTTGCTCTGCGGCCGGAATGCGAGCTAAGAATAACTCTGCAAGAAGTCCCTCAGGTAAGGATGCCATGGCTGATATGTTGTTTCAGGGACATAGGAATGTATGTTCTAACAGACAGGATCGCTAGGACAATACCTGCGGTGAAAAAACATATCTACGGCAACATCTTACAAACGGATGCATAACACGTCTCCATTGTGATGCGCAGCCTCATTCGCTGTCAGGATTTGTTGTTGAAGATTTTCTCAGTGGGGAGTCTTGGCACTCTGACGTCGCGCCGCCATTCGCCTAGTCCTCGAAAAGATCCGTGTTTACATTTTACCGCTTTGGGAATTACCGCGAGTCAACGAGCTCTCGCTTCTTCGTCCATGCACTCTCTTCGCGGACACAAGTCAAGAGAAGCCCTCCACCACGCTTTCCAAATTCTCGAAGACATGGCCTTGGATCCTAGACTTTATCGCAGTCTCACTTCGTCCTTCGAATCCTCTGCATCCGCGCCCTCGCTGCGAGCCTCAGAGCCGGCTACTTGGATGGCTCCCTCGCACGCGGCGGATGACGCTGGCAATGTCAAAGTTGTCGTGCGAGTAAGAGGTTTCGTCAAGAGAGGTAAGACGGCCACGAACATAATGTCAATTCACAACTGCAATATCTAATCCAGACTAGAGCGAGAACGTGGAGCGAAATGTCTTGTCCGCATGGATCCTGGAACACAAACAACAACTCTTCTGGCTCCCAACGACTTCGACCCTGACACTGGTCGTTCCAGTACTCGCAGAGCCTACGAGGACAAAGAATTTACCTTCGACAAATCATTCTGGTCGCATGACGAGGCAGATCCCCATTATGCGCACCAAGAAGATGTTTACAGATCTTTTGGTGAGGAGTTTCTCGATCACAACTTCGATGGCTACCATACCTGCATATTTGCATATGGCCAAACAGGCTCCGGAAAGAGTTACACAATGATGGGCACACCGGAACAGCCTGGCTTGATTCCGCGAACTTGCGAAGAGCTATTTGAGCGAATCCAGCAGGATCCCTCCCCAAACACCAATTATCACGTCCATGTCTCCTACTTCGAGGTGTACAATGAGCACGTCCGCGATCTCCTTGTGCCCCGCATCACTCCACCTATGTATCTAAAGATTCGCGAATCGCAGACCGACGGGGTTTACGTCCAGGGCTTGACCGAAGCGGAGGTAAAGAGCTATGCCGATGTAGAGCGACTCATGAAAATGGGTGATCAAGTGAGAAACAGGATTCACTACAGTTTCAGTACAAATCTGTAACGAGTCATATACTAATCTGTCGGTGCTGTATTAGACTCGCACAACAGCCTCTACTAAAATGAATGACACTTCATCGCGTTCACATGCTGTCTTCACCATCCAACTCAAGCAAATCCAACACTCCCTCCTCTCGGACGAAACAATCGAGCGTTGTGCCCGCATGCGGCTCGTCGATCTTGCTGGTTCAGAGCGTGCCAAATCCACAGAAGCCACAGGCCAACGCCTGAAGGAGGGTGGGCAGATCAACAAGTCCCTCACAACACTAGGCCGCGTTATAGCCGCGCTCGCCGATCCACGTCGTGCTCCTGGCAAAGGCCACCGCCGGATTAAAGATGTTGTGCCATACCGCGACTCGGTGCTCACCTGGCTGCTGAAGGACTCACTCGGCGGCAACTCCAAGACAGCGATGGTGGCGTGCATCAGCCCGTCCGACTACGACGAAACGCTCTCCACGCTCCGCTATGCCGACCAAGCTAAGCGCATCCGTACGCGCGCCAGCGTCAATCAAGATTGTCTGTCCTCAGCACAACGTGACGCGCAGATCCTCGAAATGGCAGAGCAGATCCGATCGCTACAGGTCAGCGTTAATGCCGCATCGCTGCGCAAGCGCGAAGAGGCAACGGAGCTGGAAGACTACCAAAAGCAAGTTGCCAAGATGCAGCGGCTGATGGTGGAGACACGCCAGGTCAGCGAGTGCAAGATCCGCGCCCTGACCAACGAGGTCGAGGAGCTTAGGCCTGTCAATGCAGCCCTAAGGGGCGAAATCGAGGCGCTAAGACGCCATTTGGCCCTCGCGTTGGGAGAGCTGAAGAATCCTATTATCATTCCGCCGCCTAGAGATATAGAAGGCTCAGAATTTGGTGATGAGAAGGATGCGGTCGAGAAGGGCCGAGAGGGTGATGAGAAAGAGAACGTAGCTCTTGATGGCGATCTCACTGATGAAGAAGACTCAGGCTACGATGACGATGACTTAGCGAAAGAGCTGCATGCGCAAGCGAATGAATTCTTGAAGGACTTAGGACTGTTCAGGAGAAAGGTCGGAGACGATTACTCCCGCTTTGGTCCCAGAGAGGCTTTGTCAGAAGTCTACATCAACTGAGGTTTGTACGGTCTTAGGCAAGGGATGGATCGGAAATGGTTTCTTGGCGCGAGTTTGGTTGAATGCAAGGATTTGGTTATGATGGCGTGATGACTGCATGAAACATTAGCGTTGGATTCGTGATCTTTGCCTGGATTGTGCAAATGAGCGAACTTTATAATTATATCGACGCAGGTCCTCCAATTGAGGTATCTGCAAAGCGAGACACTTGGTACTCTTCATGTTACTGTACGAATACTACTATACCGATCTGAAATTGTACATGGTATTCAAATATCTCATCCTATCTGCGTGGTGGCGGCAGTTGTCCAATCATCCTATCCAGTTCGTGAACTGCACTTCCCGTAGCCTTGCTCTTGAGCACTTCCAGGCTGTTTCGGTCTTTGGCCCTAAGAGCTTCTTCCCCAGCTTTCACAACCAAGCCGCACTTGACCCACATCTCGATTCGGTCTGAGACTGGGAGCGTAGTGCATTTTGGGATGAAGTTCGATGCCAGTCGTGTGTTACCAGCCGATAATATCTCGTTGAAAAAGGGCTACATGAAGAAAAGGTCAGTGTGTTGAGTAAGGAGGGCAAACAATATGGAGCAAAACGTACCTCCCACCCGATCGGACTCTTCCTTGTTTTCGCGATCTCCTCCAACTCATTCCAATCCCTCTTTACCACTAGAGCCCTTAATCGAATCCACCAGTACGTCTTTTCTGTCACCTTGAACTCAGATTGAACTTTCTGCGCTCGCTTCATGTTGCCCAGTTTGATGAGCTTGAACATCGTCTCATTGATTGAGAGGCCGGTGAAACCGGGCCCAAGGTCCTTTTCGAAGGCGTCTTGCATTTTCAGCAGGCGCTGCGTCTCCTCGATTGCTTTGAGCTGGAAGGTGTGATCCCGAGAATCTTGTAATAATTTTGCGGCGAGTTTGAGCTTGTCGATACGTGAAGGAGTATCATGCTGATTTAAAGCCTCCGAAAGCAAAAGGTTGGATCCATCGAGCCGACGATCATCTTGGTAGTACAAGTCTTTGAGCAGTTCTCGATCTTGATGAAGTGCCGTGGACTCGACGAGCGCAGTTGCCACGGGGCGGCTGTTTATAGTGCGGAAGAAGCTAGCTAATGGGAGTTTCTTCCGTAGATGCAAAAGAACATGGAATATGAGGTCAGTGTCTCCACTCTCGATGGCTTTGTCGAGTGCTATCGTATCCTCTTTCATTCCTAGAAGGAGCGGTACTTGTTTACCGGCCTGAGGCTCATAGTTAAGTAGTTCAGTTGCGAGTCGTGCTCGACCTTCATCGTAAGCCGAGCGGGCGATCTCCTCAAAAGAAACGCCCTGTTTGCCGTGAAGCTTCTGGACAATTAGGCGACAGATGCTTTCCTCGTCTTCGGTGGATACCCGAACCTTTTGGCTTGCCCAGCGGACATATATCTTGTCCGTCGGCAAACGGAGGTAGTCAGATATTCGGAGAGCGAGTAGATATTCATGGCGATTAATGAGCCTTTCGATGAGTTTATCAGGGCTAAGGCGTTTAAATTGATCGTAAGATAAAGGAAGTCCTATCTCATAAAAGCGGACTGCATTCAAAACGCGTAACGTCTCACACATGTCGACGAAATCGTCGCTGTTGTAAAGATCTAGAACAGACTTGCCAAAAGAGGCAGCTTTCAGCAGTTGTTTCTGCCAGTGGATATTAAACTCATGGCCAGCCGCTTTGACGCATATATCTACAGCTTCGGCAAGATTTGGGCGGATTAGCTGTATGAGATCATCTGCTTTTGGAGACTTCCTCTCCAGTTGGTCTGCAGCTTCTAATAATACAGGGGCAGGGGAGGTCGATCCCAGCCTGAAAACCTCTTCGGTCACGTCTAACCAGTGTTAGAAGAATCGTTCTGTACGAAGAATTAAACCTACCCGGGACTTTCTGTATGTATTCACAAACGTCGTTGGTGAGCAGTCTTATGCCATCCATATCTGCGATGAGGTGTACCCAGGCGTCGTAATAGAATCTAACAATCAATAAGTCTTGCTTATCTTCCTACAAGCTTCAGGACTTACTTCGTTGCGGCGCCTTTAGGCCCAATAAGATGAACTTCGTCTTCCCATGCTAACGCTACAGCATTGCTCCCACACCATTGCATATCCTTGGGTACTGTTTTCGCCCGAGAGTCATACTCAGAGAGCTTCTCCGTCCAATCACTACTGACTACCCACACTTTACCGTCCTCTGTATAGAATGCCAGGAATTCGCCCTTGGGAGAGACGCTAATATGCCTGAAAGGGCCTGCCGGTAGCTCGCGATCTTCTGCGTCCGTAGCATCGACAACGTATACCGTCTTCCCAATTGCAAGTATTACTTCTACTGATCTCGACAAAGAGTAGGCTGGGGGAATGATGGACCATGATACGACAGGATCTGTTGGAGGTATTGCGAGTAGTTTCGGTCGTGGCTCGTCATATCGGCTTACTGAGATTAGATGATTGTTGCCTAGCAAAGCAACAAAACCGGAAGACCAGAATCTACAAGACTGAACACCATATTCTTCCGCACCCTAGATGATAATCAATACGTATGTACGTATGTATGAGAGCATCTGCAGGTACTGACATGGCCTAAGGTAAATGGAACGAAGTCGCCTTGGAGGTCGAAGTAGCACCGAACCGTTCCGTCCTCTGTCACTACTAGAAGCTTTTCATCTTCAGACCACCCCAGACCCTTTATAGACCCTTTATCCCACTATGGAAGTCAGCTCCAACGACATTGTTCCGGAAACCGGGATGCATACATTGATGCGCCGAATCAATTTCCCGGCGCAGCTATAGATATCGATGCTTGATTTCGCCGCCTGTGTGCCTCGGTATGAATGAAGTTTCCCTTCATCCCGGTATATGGCTAGTTTTGTCAGTGTCCAGACACGGTGCTCAACCTAGGATTGAAGCCTACCCACAGCGCCGCTGTATGGTGCTCCAACTACAACATAGTTCTCCAGCTCCAGGTCCTGATCGAAGACAGCGGTATAGAGCTGTACCTTCCGGTAGAAGCGGTCGCCCACTTTCTCCCAGTTGGCCGTAGGTTTCGACATGGTCACCATTCGATTATCATGGCCGCGACCTCTAGCAGAAGTCGGGCCTATGATGCTGCAACGAAGCTTGGGGACTTCAATTAAGCGATGGTCCGAGCTCAAGCTTCAGACGTAATTTAATTCCTGCCAAGTTGACGCCGGCCTCATCCCTCGACTGCTCCTTTAATATTTCCTTCCATACCTATCTCCAAATGAGAGATAGGCGAGTGATTTTATTGAGCCTGCATGTCCTCGCACCTAGCAAACAGCAACAATTGATTTGCTCTCAGGTTCTTTGAGCTAATTAGAATCCCAAGGGAGTGTAGACCAGCTATACAAGTTGCCAGCCGCGAATAAAGAGCTTTATAGTATTACCATAGCCATAAATATTGGAAGAAAACACTAAGAGAGAAATTAATCCACACTAGTTACTGTCTGCTCCCAGTAGTCCTTTTAAACACACTTTCTAGATCCTCCCAAACCTTGTCCACCATGCCTTCATCCCGATATTTCGTTAGCAGCTTCTCCATCTTCTCCGGCGTGCTCTCTCCGCCCCAACAAAGCGAGCAGACACCGCTACCCGCCTTTCCATGTATCCCTCGAGCCACTGTCATTCCGGCAACCAACCGAACACCTGAAGCATCGGCTCTAGCCACTGGAGGATACCGCGCACTTATTGGAAGAAACAGATTCCTCTCCCCACTCTCCTCTATAGGTACTGCGATCCACCTGCTAGCAAGCCATAACCAACTCCTCATGGCAGCTCTGATATCGCCGGCAAAAGTATCAAAAAAGGTGTTACAACAATGCCGGGAAAGGTCTGAATGAAGCTAACACTGGGGGCCCGTATAGCTAGACTTTCAAGACCAAACTTAGTTAGCGTTGCAAGATGGTCACGGAGTGATAGTAACGAAAGGTTCAGGGCTTAGAAATCTGTCAGATCTATCTTGCCTTCAAGACCATCCGCAGCAATGTCAACAACGCGGGAAAGCGATTTTGCACGGGTAAGCGGTGGCAGCAGACGGAGAGCGAAGAGCATGCGTGCATAATATCCCAATGCGGTGACGAGGTGAAGGTCCTCGGCGGTTACTAAATATAGGATTAAAATTTAAAGGTTTTCAACCAGTGATAAACATACCACTGCGATTGAAGTCAGGGACCATCGGCGTCAGAAACAAGAGATTAATGACACTCTCTTTACTTGTAATCTTTTCGCACGCTCTGTCCCACTCATCAAGCTAACAACCCCTTTAATAAAAATATATTGGCCATCAGGATTGGATGTCTTGCATTCAGCAATGATTTTCTCGGCGGCTTCTCGAGAGCGACTAACAATATAGCAGACAGGACGAACAACTTGCCTTGCAAATTATTTCAGTGCTGTTTCGCCAATTCCGCTCGTACCAACAAAGACAGCCACAAGGCCTGGTAGCATGGTAGTGGAAATCAGAGAGTTGGATGAGCGAACAGCTTGTAATGAAGCCACATTTCAGGTAATGAAGATTTTGCTCTTCATATAAAGTAGCCACTCGAAATGTAAATGTAAGAGAGAGTCTTGGCAAAGCAGGGCCGTTTGGACAAGTTAATGCGGACAAAGCAAGGTTCAGGCAGTGGAATTTCACATAAATCATCCATCAATATGAACCATGTGATGACCACAGGATGCACTAGAATGCATCCTTAGAGTAAATCTACAATATATAGTACAGTGGTGCGGCAATTACCGGAGGTTCATTTCATGTAACTGTCGTGTGTACTTCTAACAATAATTAGAAGTGCTCTGCCTCATTCCGGAACGAGTCGCCCTCGTTTGCTTTGATCGTCTTAACTCCGATTGCAATAGAGTTCCGTTCGGGCCACACATTCTGGCACGGAAAAAACTCTAGGATGATACGGAGCTTCTCTAAGAACACACTTAATCTGACTGCACCAATAAATGTACCTATTTCTAAAAATGTTAGTGCGGTTGGACATATACCACAATTCTAGGGTTAGAAGGGGATAATATGGAACCAGTATTTAGAACACAAAAGCTCGTGTTATTTAGGGTTTTCTCACCCAGAGACAATGTATATCACGCATAGAAGGTAACAAATTTTTATCACATTTCGTATTCTTTCATAATATAGGATTCCCAGCACTTTTAAGTTGCTCGCCAGACTCTACGGGAAAAGTTCTGGCTCTCGGAGATGTCCAAGTTTTCGGTCATAAACACAATGCTTGGGTCCTCCACCCTTCTCCTCTCGCACCCGCATCATCTTCATCTCCATACTCTCTCTCTACTTCCCCTCTGGCGCGGATCTGAATGATTCAGTCCAAACCCAATGCACCATACTTAAATAGGAATAATATTTACCTATATAGGCTAGCCCACCATTTTAGATCCAATTGGCGCGCAACTAAGCCCATAACAGACAAATTTCTAAAATTGCGCGTGAACTCTCTAGCGAGGACCACCATTGTACAGTCAAAACTCTTTATAACGATGCGGGTCGTACGGCCGACCGTATCGTAATACCAATGGTATTGTTATACATAGAGTTACGTGTTAGATTAACAAGCAGGAAAAGGAGGCCGATACGTGGCCGGGTATCCTAAAAGGGTGTAGGGCATCTACCTCACGGGCCAAGTAGGGTCCCTCATACAAAATCTCTACTGGTTATAACGATTTTGGTAGGGAAAACTTAACGATATTGTGAATAGTCAGTATATTGTAATATTACACCAAAAAACTTTGATTAAGGGGTGCAGATTGTAATATAGAGTATATCGTTGTAATCAAATATCGTACTAAAGAGTTTTGACTGTAGTTTTAATTCCAAATGCTTATTGAAACAATACTGGCTGAGAATGCATTGCGGTAAGCTTTTTCTGAGCAGGTCGATTACCACAAAAAGAAGAGCTGATGACTTGTCAAGAAAGTAGAATGACTCCGATATCGGATATATACTGAGACAAAGTTTAAAGGGTGCGTGCTAAACCCCGAAAATCGAGGTTTCCCCCGCGGCGTCAGAGGAAGAGGCATTAATGAGAAACTCTCGGGGATTAATGGGGCGTTTCCGATGCATGGCCTCCGAATCTGTCGGTCCAATCAGTAGTATTGCATTGCGCATCATACATGGCGGCCCAGTCAGCATCTCTGAGTTTGCAACCAACCACGAGGAAAACTATCGACCTTCCCAACTGAGAACACTAACTGAGCACTACGTAATGATATCTATACTTTATCTTAGAGCTGCTCGATTCGGACTAAGATTGGAAGACGAGATGAATAAACATATATGAAAAGCGTATCTGCGGAGAACACTGCAAATGAATGTTACTCAAAATAAGCTTACTTCGTTTCCATTCGCCAATCTAAGATGACCTCGTTGAGGATTTCTGAGGGTGAAGCTGACTTCAACGTCCCCGCAGCAGGAAAGACATGTAAAACGTGGTATAAAACCTTTGGAGACCTAAGCTCTGGGACGCGCCCTCTCGTTGGCTTACACGGTGGGCCGGGGACGGCCCACAACTACTTGCTCTCGTTGGAGGACCTTGCATCAAAGCATGGAATACCCGTCGTCCTTTACGACCAACTCGGCACCGGAAACTCAACTCATCCACAAGACAAGCGCGGTGACGCCTCGTTTTGGACCGTAGATCTATTCCTAGGGGAGCTGAACAATCTTTTGAAACACCTTGGCATCCAGGAAGATTACAATGTGTGCTCGGTGCGGAGCATGGAGTTTGTCAGCCTGTGGGATTACATCGCCTGGTAATTGCCGACTCGCCAGCAGATATGAGGGTGTGGGTAGTGGCAGCCAATAAACTTCGTAGACAGCTGCCGCAGGACGTGCAGGACGTCTTGAAAAGGCATGAAGATGATGGGACAACGGATAGTCCGGAATACCAAGAGACTGTCATGGAATTCTACGGGCGCCACTTATGCAGGGTTCGTCCGACGCGAGGGAGTGGTCGCCATGTTTGACAATATTAAGAGGGACCCGACGGTCTATCACACAATGTTCGATTTTCTCTTCCGCTGAGATCTTAATGTGCGGCTGACCGGCAACACAGGAACGGACCGTCAGAATTTTATGTTATTGGCTCGTTGAAGGATTGGGCCATCACCGAAAGGCTGCATAAGATAAATGTGCCTACCTTGTTGCTAAATGGGCGTTATGACGAGGCCATGGACGAGGTTGCCGAGCCGTACTTTGAGAAGGTGGACAAGGCGAGATGGGTTACATTCGCGGAATCAAGCCACATGCCCCATTAAAAAGAGAGAGATAGGTTCATGGAGGTGTCAGCAGATTCCTGAAGTATTGATTCGACTCCGTAGTTGGGGATTCCTGCCGCTGCCATGATTAGGCCAAAGCGGATACGTGATTGAGACAATTCGTGAAAGACGTCTGCTGATGAACGAATGATCAGGCGCCCATCAGAGCTAGGTTGTGCTAGCTTTGACGATGGGACTGATGAGGCGGAGCGTAGTCGAATTCGAGAAGCAAAGGCAGAACGCCAGCCTGTCACACCAAAACCCAACACGCTGGATATCATGACATGAAAATGACCGGACACAGGTAGGCTGGGCTGGGCTGGGGAAGGCTGTTTTATGCGAAGAGGCCATGATTTCTAGGCAGCTACAAAACGGTGGCGGTCAGATACATGAGAGGTCATCAAGGCCTGCAGCACACGTTGTACCTGTATGGCCCTGGTTTGAGGTAGGTGGCAGGAAGGCCACTCGTCTCGCTGTGCCTCATCCCCAAGGGCAGTTTGCCCGATGATGGGCTGTCTTCCAAGTCCTGCTCGTGAAGCCGTCAAACAGGCTGCTCTTCCTGAGGCTGCGACTGCGCCTCACGACAGAACCTCAGCCCTCTACGATAAGCCTATCACAAGCGATCTAAGGGACGAGGGGCCCGCGTCTTCACGGTCAACACCTGCCCAAGGCAACCTCCAGCCTTGCAGTGCCCCCGAGCTGCAAATATGGCACTTCAACTATTAGAGCCGTACGGTAACCACATGGCGATGGTGATTGCATCTCTCGCTCCTTGCGTCCTTATTTTCCTTGTCCAACATGGCGATACAACAGGCACAGCCGTTGACGAGCATTTACATGACATTTAAGATCTTCCAACTCATTAATTATCTCCGACGTCGCCTGAAGCCGCGTGTGCAGTCTGACCGAACCAAGCCCGATACTTCTCTTGGCCCTAAGACACGTCTTGGACTGGAAGACGATGTCTTTAGAGGATTCGAAAAGTATCTTCCAGTGCGCATCAGTGGACTAGAAGGCTCAAAATACCGTAATGCTCACGACAGAGTACGTAAAGCCCGAAAGGGTAATCGATCGTTTCTAAAACCTCTACCTCTCGGGAGAGACGGCTCCGGGCCTCCAAACACATCCAAGGAAAAGGTGCAGCGGTATGTCAGGGTGCCTTTGTGTTTGGTTTCATCATGGTCTTATGCTAAACGTTGCATAGCATCCTACAAGACATTGACGGAGGGCTCAGTCCTCCGAAGAATGCATTAAGCAAGATTGCGGCAGACAACCGGCTTTTCATTGAACGAAATAACGACCCGAGATTCGACGATCTGTCTCTTCGCGACATTGCTCGATGCTTAGCACTAGTGCACGATGCCATCAACACACTCGATCGCGCAAGATCAGATCATGGTGACCAATGGCTCATCTGCCAGGGTAACGAGATTGGTCTGCGCATAGATGAGACCTTTATCGCGAACTATGGACACCTCCTCCTCCGCTTGCGCAACCAACTAATCCAAGCCTTCGTCCGCAAGGTCATCGAATGGCTCGAGGCAGATGCACGCCAGGGCTATGGCAAGAAGCAACGTAACCTCCTTAATTGGTTCTCCGAGTTCCCAGACAACCACCGACCAATCAGCACGACATGGCCGTGGAGCATCAAGCCCTCACTGGCTGTGCTGTGGGGAGTGTGCTGGATGTTTTACGACTACACCCAAGCCAACAGCTCGCCGGACGATAACGATTTGAGCGACAATTATCGAAACGTTGGAGTGCCCCAGCGTAGATTCATTCAGGACGAGGAGGCCGCGCAATGGATTGGATGGGAGTCGCCACAGCCCGGCGAATGTGAGTTGCGCAGCAACAGAAGCCCGTTTCGACAATATAACAGTTGTGGCTAATGAGACATTTAAGCAGACCTCCAACTCGGGCTCGAAATCCTCGCTGCGCAACGGCAGGGCTCTCAGCGGGGCGGCGACGTCGGAAGAGTTGGGAACGGAAGAGGGCAAGTACCCGGGCCTCCGCTAGCCGGCGGTCGTTCGAATTTGTCAGAGACACGTCACGTGCACAGCCGGCCTGCTCAGCCACGATTCATCCGCGCACCCCAGGCGGGCCATGGCCAGGATCGCCTCCATAGTAAGTAGTGTGACTCACCAGCGACGTGTCCTGGCTGCCTCAGAGCAAATCCACTATATTTCGTTTCAGCCTTTAGACTCAAGATGACTGACACTAGGCAGACCCAATCGGCGACCAAGGCTACCTGGAACGGTTTTCAGGCCCCACTCTCCAGCCCGACCAGCACCAATATAATACGTACGCGTTGACCTCCCACGCGTCGGCCGAGAGCGCTCCGGCACAAGCATATCCGTGGCCTGAGAACCAAGGCATCGCCACCCCAAGTCTGTATCCCTCGCAACTTCCTCCAGATGTCGACGATACTTGGCCTTTCCCACAGCATACGCAACATTCGCCAGTCAATACCGAATTGCCACAGCAAAGACACAGGAGCTCCAGTCATCTGACTGTTCCCGATATAAGACTCACCTTGGACGATCAGGCACCGGATAGAGAAGGCTTAGCCGCGCCCCATTATCCCTTTACTACAGGTATATATGACGCCGCACCCTCGCCGCCTCAGGCGCTTCAACAACAGACGTTGAACAGAATTCGTGTCAACACCAGTCTCACCAATATCAACAGCATGGGCAACTTTGGTCCTGAAAAATCCCCAATCCTACAACAGAATATGTCAGCACAAAGTAGTCATCATAAAATACTCAGTCCAGTAAGCATGGGTGGCCAGAGATCGCCTGTATACGACCGGAGGTCGTCGCATTCAAGTCTTCAGGAACCCCGCGCCGATTCCGAGGCACGTTCGACATCACCAGAAGCAATCGAGTCTTCTCTATCACCACGAAGAGGGCATGCTTACAAGCGTGCCGAGGATCCTCCTCGGAATGCACAGAACAAGATGATTTGCAAGTCCAAGGAGTGCGCCAATCTTACCTTCGAACGGAAGTGCGAATGGAGGTTTGTGAATTCTCTGTTACTCTCTTCTCTCCTTTCTTCTCTTGGTAATCTCAGGAATAAATTAACTAACTGATAATAGTAAACATATGGACAAACATGACCGACCATATAAATGTCACGCTCGCGGCTGCGAGAAGCTGCAAGGATTCACCTATAGCGGCGGACTGCTCCGGCATGAACGAGAAGTCCACAAGCTGCATGGTGGAACTAAGAAATCTCTCTTCTGTCCTCATGGCGACTGCAAGCGCAGCTCAGGCGCCGGCTTCACGCGGAAAGAGAACCTAGCGGAGCACATCCGTCGCGTCCACCGGAGAGTGTCCGCATCTTCGGATACGGGCTTGTCAGGCTTGAAGCGCGAGGATGATAGGGATGAGGTTGAGTCACCGGAGGATCTTAGGGAAGAGGAGCCGCAAGGGGATGATAATGCTCTAGGAAAGCGAAAGCGAATATCGAACGCTGGGGAGCTCGTCAACAACGGGGATGTCGAGGATAGAGACGAAGGCGACCTAAGAGCGGAAAATAAAAGGCTGAGGAGAGAGGCCGAAGAGAAAGATGAGCAGCTGCGTCAGCTAAAAGCTACCATCACACATCTTCAGGAGCAACGATAACGACAATTTCACAGTTATATTTAATACGTATTCATATTCAATAATGAGGAGCATTGCATGGCGTTCAGGATGGGTGGCTTGCATTCACTTCCTAAGCTCATCTCAACGAGCTTTCGTTATACCTCTGTTGAGAATAATTTCACACACGCAAAGTCATGTTTCATGCGGTATTCTCGAGATGTTTCTGCTCAACCATAGATGGTCATTTACCGCAATTGTAGGATCAGATTGTACTTAATATGACCCGAATACCCAAAATCCCAACTCGTATGGGGTATCGAAATTAATGCCTCACGATAGCCCAAATTGGTGCCTGAGGCCGTTGGGATGAAAAATGCTGCCTAGCCCCTCAGCCACAATCCCAATATCGCGCATACCAGGTAGGTGCCCTCCACGCTTTCCGTCGTAAGACTATCACTTGACTCACGAAATTCTTCGATAGATCCTCGTCTAGAATCCCTTCACCCGTCGTTAGTAAATTCATGGAGTCATAGGAAAAATTCTTGGGAAGCTAAGGGAAGGTGGAAATGATTGGTCGGAGCCACATGACTGCGTGAACTCAACGCGACTTGTGACGTGCATGGTCCCACTCGATGCGCGAAATCTGCGCCTGACAAACACACCACCGGGATCGCATTTCAGAATCGAGCGCAGCGCTAGAGTTAATGGGATAGGGTGTGATGGCAAAGGACGTACTGCTGCAGCCTGATTTGCCACTCGAAGTCGCCGAAGAGGCGAATTTGGCCTCTGCGCCTCCGAGACGGAATAAACGATGCCTGGAGAGCTGAGAGATCGATCGTACCTCAACGCGCCTCACTGAGCCCCGTCAATACGATTGCCTGGACGGCTGAGGTTGGTCGCATTATTGCAATTCGCTGAGCCGCACGCCCAAAGATTACGAGAGGAGCCACACCATGATGCAGAAGCTTGATGACCGCAACGGCTGCTTGAATTGGTCCAAGGTCCGATCCAAGGATTCGTATCGATGAGAAAATCTGGTATTCGTCCTCGATCTAACGAATGTGATCTTTTCTGAGACATCTACGGTTTCTCAGGTCTTTGTCAGACTTGTATCTTCGGCATCCGCGATCCAATACTTTTTCTTTATTTACTAGGGTCATGGAGCCGACTCGTGTAATGGTGCCAGGATACCGTTCCAATTTCCTCAAGCCATGCTGCATAATAAAAGTATGATAGGAATATAATCCATAATCAATAAGAAGTATCCCTCCGAGGATGTAATCTCACCGGCGGCATGCCAAAGATTAGGATACAGCTAGGCTTCTTGGCAATCCTCATCGCAACTGACGTAAAGCTTCCCCCAGAAAATAACAGTGTGATTGGTCCCATCATAGGCCTAGAAATTCTCGCTACCCATAAATATTCGATCTCACCGGTTCACAGATAGCTTCGGGGAATCAGCCACAGCAGGTTTAATCTTATTGTCTCATTGTCTCAGCTATCCAGTAGCAGTCAATTACGTAGTCCTCTCACCGCCAAATCCGTATGTATTTTAAACAGCGCAAAAAGAGGAAATGGACTCGAGATATCACAGAGATGGCTCACCGAGAATAACCGAAGAAACTAAAAAACTTTAGCAACAGCTGACTAGGATAACGCGCTATTGTACGGCCAATAGACTCACCCAGGTGACTGTATGACTTTCTACTTTTGGGCTTTATTGAGCTTAAATCGGTGATTCCTCCGTCAGCATCTCGCAAACCTAGATTATGTCCAACATAAGAAGACCCACTCATTGCGGCGCGAAGTTTATGACCTTGTGAGTGGCCCAGGTCCCCCGCTCAATTCCAAGAATGATGCCTAGTATTTTCCCGGCCCTGGGTATGATCTGTTGAAAGATCGTATCGCTTCTCGCAAGTTTGCTAATATTCAAGACACAACCTGAGGAAAACGTGCTTATGGACATCTACAGCATCAGCTCATAATGGCGATATCCATGGCCTAGACATCAATGAGGAGTCGGCCCGGGCTAGGTATAGCCCTTTTGCGTAGGGGTGCCGTTATGCATGGGGAGGGAGTCACCGGGCAGAACATGGTGTGATGGTTGATGCAATCTAGGGCCCATTTCGAGACTAACTCGATGCACCACTCAGAAGCGCTCTCCCATAATGACTCACAATAGAGAAATCTGCCACCAGGCCTGTCGACTGCAGCCTGCAAGGTCTTGTCAGCAGATCGTAGTTGAATAAGCAACTTGGCACTCCGTTTCGCTTTCTCACGGCTCCTAGAAACGTAGGCATATAGCCTAGAGCCTCCGAACTACCATGATTCAGGATCTTTGCTGTGGTCCCTTATGCATCTCTGCTCATAATAGCACTTTCCCCTAGAGGAAGTACTGGAACTGACTGTAAGCTGTCACTGACTTAACACGAGTTTTTTCTTGTTGGAAATCTGAGAGCGATAGTTAGACAAAGAGACCTAGATTCAGATTAATAAGCCATCGAGTCACTTTAGAAATCGAGAAATAAAGAACAGAAATAAACTGATAATTAATTTGGAACCGGACTTTAATAATCCAGGAAAGGAGTTTGAAAACAGTAGGGGGAAAGAGATCGATCAGGGTCGACAGCATGAGACTCATGTAGACCTCCGGTCCCCTTCGCAGATTTTAACCCATTTAGAATTCGTCAGGAAGAATTATAGCAGATGAGCCAATAGGGTGGTGTTAGGGAGCTTTTGAATTCACAAACTGATAGTGGCTATTACTCTCTACCTTCGCGTATCATTAACGAAAGATTGACTAATAGTAACTCGTGACGAACATGGAGTTTCCGTCGCCACCGAACACTCAGCTTTGCCACGCCCGTAGGAATCATGAATTTCCTGCCACGATGTCATATAACCATCTCATCTCTTCCGTAGAGGTTGGTCCATTTGAGCCAATAGCAGGCGAGATTTCGTCACCGACATAATTGGTCATAACAAAGTTGACCGCTAGATCATGCAGTGATTGGTTGTTCAGGGGGGAGGCGCTTGGTTTTAAATGGTGGCCCTCGAGATTCTCTGCCCACGGTGGCGGCACAGACACACTACACCCTCCTGTCAATTCCGGTTGTTAGCGCAGCCATGTCTGCACGGCCTTTTTGTGGGGAAGTTTTGGTATTTTTGCTGTTTAAGGGAAAGTAAGGCTGTGCAGATGTGGCTGCGCTAACAACCGGAATTGACAGGAGGGTGTAGACGTACCTTCTTCAAAAAAGCCATCCT